>Ga0164243_10004211_pt1 | contig 22668 bp, 18 predicted proteins | sample OricompcompostOP_FD_108781 | JGI IMG/M metagenome (GOLD analysis project Ga0164243, IMG submission 108781) | Organic Plus compost microbial communities from Emeryville, California, USA - Original compost - Organic plus compost (OP) | ecosystem: Engineered > Solid waste > Mixed feedstock >...
TATCGCATCGAGTGCCTGCATACCCAGTCGAGCGGTGATCTACACGGGCCAGTACGGCACTCGCACAGGCGTCACGCAGACCGATGGGCTTTTCAAGAGCGGGGATTCCACCGATTTTCCCTGGCTTGCGGCGGATGGCATCCCAACGCTGGGGTCCTGGATGCGCGAAGCGGGCTATACCACGCATTACTTCGGCAAATGGCATGTGAGTAACCCGCCGGAACACTCGCTCGGGCGGTACGGGTTCGATGATTGGGAGTCCTCCTATCCCGAACCGCATGGACCGTTGCCTAATGACCTCGGAACGTATCGGGATGCCGGATTCGCGGATTCGGCCTGCACCTTCATCCGTCGCAAGGCTTTGGGGCTCGACTACAATCGCTTTTATGCGTCGGACGTTGCGCGGGATCCGAGTGCGCCTCATCCGGACCCCCAGGAGATGAAACCCTGGTTCGCGGTCGTGTCCTTTACCAATCCCCACGACATCGCGACCTACCCGGGGGTCATCGCGCAGGCCTTGCCCGCCAGCGACGCATCGTCCGAGCCTTCGGAGGGACAGGCGACGCAGCCGATCTTCGGCCCACTGACGGTGCCGACGCAGCACGATGTGACGCCGCCGCCCGTGGCGGGCACGGCGCGAATTCCGCTCAATCCCCTGGGCTTCCCGCAAGACTGCGCGGCAGCGGCGCCTACACAAGATGAATCGCTGGCGGACAAGCCCAGCTGCCAACGGGAATATGCCTACAAGATGGGGCTGGCACTCGCCGCTAAGGCTGGCTTGAACATCGCCGAAAGGGTGGCCGGCGACGATCCGTCAGAAGTGGCCAAGCTTGCGATAGAAGCCGCCCTGCAAAGCTGCATCCCCTTCCGCCTAGCTGACGATCCCGACAGGAATTGCCTGCTGTTCTTGCAGCTCTACGGCTGGCTGCACGCGGTGGTCGATACGCATATCGAAGCGGTGCTGAAGACGCTGGAGGATTCGGGGCAGGCCGACAACACCGTCGTGATCTTCCTGACCGACCATGGCGAATATGGCGGCGCGCACGGCATGCTGATGGAGAAATGGCACACGGCCTATGCGGAGGCGCTGCATGTGCCTGTCGTGGTGCGCGATCCCCGCCTGGCCAGCGCGAACAGCGCATCCGAGGCCGGGCCGCGCCAGGTCGATGCGGTAACGAGCCATATCGACATTCTGCCGACCGTGCTGGGGCTTGCAGGCGTCGATCAGGCCGAGCGGACGGCAATCCGCCAACGACTGGCGGAACGGCGTCCCGTGCCCCCGCTGCCGGGGGTCGACTTGACTCCGCTCGTCAAGGGCGAATGGCCGGCCGATAAGGTGCTTGAGCCCGACGGAAGCGCGCGGGAGGGGGTCTTGTTCATCACCGATGATGAGATCACCGCGCCTCTATCGCGGACGCTCGATCCTCATCAACGCCAGGCCTATGAGCAGTTCGGCGTCTATGCGGACACGGTGAATGCCGTGCGCGAGGGGACCCACGGCAAAGGGCCTGTCGCGATGACGCCCGGCGCGGTCAAGCAGCCCAACCACATACGCTGCGTGCGCACGGCGCGTTACAAGCTTGCTCGATATTTCGATCCCGCGGGGCAGGCCGCGCAGGAATGGGAGCTGTATGATCTCCATCGCGATCCCAACGAGACGACCAATCTTGTCGAGGTCGCTCTGACGCCCCCGACGGCGCGTTTTGGCATCGACGACGAGCAAGCGGTGCAGGCCGAGGCCGACCGGCTGGCGTCTTTGCTGGAGCAGCTGGAACGTCGTTTCCTTCTGTAAGGAAGGAGCCTCGTCGCACCGCTGCTCCCACACATTCATTGCACGGAGACACTGGCCGTGAAGGTGTAGCCGACGCCGTAGACGACCTTGATCGGTGCCGACAGGTTGGTGCGTTCCTCCAGCTTGCGGCGCAGTCGGCTGACGACGGCATCGAGATGCCTGTTGTCGAAATTCGACTTGGGGCGGGCAACGGTTTCCACCAACTCATCGCGCTGGCAGATCTCGCCACAGCGATTGCACAGCACGTTCATGAAGGCGAACTCGGTTGCTGTCAGCTTGAGCGAACTGTGATTGGGCGCGATCAGCATCCAGTTGGTGCTATCCAGCACCCACTCTCCATTACCGCTTGCAGAGCTGGGTAGATCTCCCGTTCGGCGCAGTAGGCTTCGGATCGCGGCTTCGATTTCACGCAAGGTGCTGTGCTTGACCAGGTAGATGTCGGCACCGCTTTCGAAACCGCGAATACGGTCGTCACTGTCGCCCAGCGCGGTCAGCATGATGATGCCGCAGCCATGCGATTTGCGGATTTCGATCGACAGGTCGAAGCCATTTCCGTCGGGCAGCCCGACATCCAGGATGATGACGGCAGGTGAACTGCCGCTCGCAAGTGCCTGATGCAACTCCCGCGCCGTCGCGACGCCTTCGGCCGTAAAACCCGACAACTCCAGGAAATCGACCAGATCCTTGCGCAGCCGGGGCTCGTCCTCGACGATCAGAATATGTGTCATGCCGTCAGCCTCTCTGGCAAAGGTTGATCGGCCGCCTCCGCCGGCAGCGGCAAGCTGACGATAGCGGTCGTGCCTGGGCCGTCGTTCGCGAACAATTGCAACTTGCCGCTGTGATAGCCGATCAGCTTGCGTGACGTGTAGAGGCCAAGCCCGGTCCCGGTTGCCGCCATGGTGTTAGAAGCCCGGTAGAAGCGTCGGCCGATCTTGTGTAGGTCGACCTGCGGAATGCCAATTCCACGATCACGTACCCGGATGACGACGCATCGGTTTTCCTCTCCGACGGCAATATCGATCGGCTGATCCTGCGGCGAATATTTGAGCGCATTGTCGATGAGGTTGATGACGACGGTCGCCACCATGTCGGGATCGGCGAAAAGCGAAACAGCATCGTCATCTGCCGTGAAGATCAGCCGCTCGCCGCCTCCCGTCATCTCGAAATGCAGCCGCACATCCTCGATCAGCGAGCCGACCCGGATAAGTTCCGGCCGGAAGCCGCTGTCGCGGTCGTTGACCATGAAACGATCGATCAGCGAGAACAGGCGGTCGAGCGCCTCGCGAATGCCGGCGATCCGTTCCCGCGTCGCTTCGGGCGACTTGTCGCCGACAAGGCCGATCATGTCGATCGCATTGCGGATGATGGCAAGGGGAGTGCGGAACTCATGGCTGACGACGCGCATGAAATCCGTCTGCTCATCGCGAAGCGCTCGCTCGGCTTCCAGGCTGGCATTCAGCTTGCGCTCCAGCCGCCGCCGCTCTTCCACTTCACGCGACAATGCCTCGTTCTTCTCGCGCAAGTCGGCAGACAGCCGTGAGCTGACCATGAAAAGCAGGCATGCGAAGAATGCGATGAGGAAGAGCGTGCCCTGCAGCAGATACCAGGCATTGCGGTCGGCCAGGACCGAGGCGCTTTGAAAGCCGACCGGCAGCCGATATTCCATGACGCTCTGGATAACGCTGGCCGCCATATATTCGACGAGCACGCCGATCGTGATCCAGCGCAGCAACGACGGCTGTGTCCGATCCTGCATCAGTCCCAGGCACATCACCGACATGATCACGACCGTGACGAAAGTCGATGAGTGAATGCGGACGGCAATATTGCCTGGATCCACGGCGACGGCGATGCTCCAGACGACGATCTGGAGAATCAGCATCGACACGCCGATCCAAGTATAGCGCGGCTGACCCAGGAAGCGGGCGAGACCGCCGGCGAGCAGCACCAGGCCCAGCTTGATGATCGTGTTGGTCAACACGATGTTCCACCCTTCCGGCTCCATCCCGCGCACGATCATCAGCAGCAGGCCGATCGCGATGGCGGTGAAACCGGCTCCGAGGTACTTGAGTTCGTAAAGATGCCGCCACGCCATCCAGACAAAGAACCAGGTGACGGCCTGCAAGCTGGCGGTTGCGAAGGTGACGACCAGAATGGTCTTGAGGTCAAGCATCTCTGAGTATTTGCACGGAGCCCCCCATGCCCCATTTCCCACTGCGTGGAGGCCGAATCTTGCAGGAGTCGCAGGAGAAGGCAAGCACGCGCTTGCGCTGCAAGATTTGATTGGAATTCAATAGAATTGATGGGCGGAATTGTATTGGCCGACCAACGCGCGAGCCTTGGCCTTTGGCACCGTTGAGTTGCCCTCGATTGCCTTGCCGCGCCATCATGACAGCTGTTCTGCTGTGAGAAAGCATTGATCGGCTATCGTCATCGTGGGGTGACATGTGCATCATCCCCACCTGATCGTGCGGGGATGGTGAAAGTTGCGAGACCCAAATCCTCAGAGCTCCTTTCCCACCGAGTTGGTTCAAGATTCGGCTGGCGTTTCCGAGGAGGTGATCACACCGCCAGGTCGGTGGCGCCGCTGGCTGCGATGGCTGCTGCGGGTTCTCGCGGTCATGGTGTTTCTCTTCATCGTGCTCGTTGGCTGGCTTGCAATCACGGCACCGCTATCCAAGTCTCTGAAACCGGTCTCGCCGCCGCAGATCACACTGCTTGCCGCCGACGGTACGCCCATTGCTCGCAACGGTGCGATCGTCGAGCAACCGGTCGAGGTGCAGAAGTTGCCGGACCATGTCATCAATGCCTTCATCGCCATCGAGGACCGGCGCTTCTACGATCATTGGGGCATCGATCCGCGAGGGATCGCCCGTGCCACCTGGAACAATCTCACCACCGGTCGTACCGAGGGCGGGAGCACTATCACCCAGCAACTCGCCAAGTTCACATTCCTGACATCGGAACGGAGCTTTGTCCGCAAGGCGCGCGAAGTGCTGATCGCGTTCTGGCTGGAAGCCTGGCTGACGAAGGACGAGATCCTCGAGAGATACCTTTCCAACGCCTATTTCGGAGACAATACCTACGGTCTTCGTGCGGCATCGCTGCACTATTTCCACCGCCAGCCGGAAAATCTCACCCCCGGCCAGGCTGCCATGCTTGCGGGTATGATGAAGGCGCCGAGCCGCCTGGCGCCAACGCGGAATTTCAAGCTTTCGGCAGAGCGCATGCGGCTGGTGTTGGGAGCCATGGTCGAAGCCGGACATATGACCGCGCAGGAGGCCAAGGCGATCGCCACGCCGCGTCTGGACGTTCGTACCCGCAGCGATCTTCCGACCGGCACATATTTCGCCGACTGGGCGCTGCCGCAAGCGCGCAAGCGGAGCGACGGGGGCTATTCGCGGCAAACCTACACGACCACGCTCGACGCTCGACTGCAGGCGGCGGCCCGCCGCGCAACCGGGCGGTCTCAACTCGGTACGGCCCAGGTCGCGCTCGTCGCGATGCGGCCGAATGGCGAGGTTGTGGCGATGGTCGGCGGAAAGAATTATGCCGCGTCGCCCTTCAACCGCGCGACGCAATCACGACGGCAGCCGGGCTCGACCTTCAAGTTGTTCGTTTATCTGGCTGCATTGCGGGAAGGCTGGAAGCCTTTGGGCGAGATCGACAACCGCGAAATCACGACCGGCGCTTATCGGCCCCGGAATACCGGCGGTGACTATTCGCCATCGATTACGTTGGAGGATGCTTTTGCGCGATCGAGCAATGTGGCTGCGGTCCGGCTCTTCAACGATGTCGGTGATAAGGCCGTGATCCGGATGGCTCGCGATCTCGGCGTGAAATCACCGCTTCCTCGCGGCGATCCGAGTCTGGCTCTCGGAACGTCGAGCATGACATTGCTGGAGCTGACCGCGGCATATGCGGGCGTGGCAGGTAACAGCTTTCCCGCCATTCCGACGGCATTCAAGGCCGAAGAACAGGGCTGGCTCGATTGGATTCTCGATCGCCGCCGCAGCCTTTCGGGCAGGAACCATGAGGATATGGAACGTCTGCTCGGCGGTGTCGTCAGCCGGGGCACAGGACGCGCGGCAGCGCTGGGCAGGCGCGCTTACGGCAAGACCGGTACGAGCCAGGACAACCGCGATGCTCTGTTCATCGGCTATGCGGGCGACCTGGTCGTTGGCGTCTGGGTCGGCAATGACGATAATCGGCCTCTAAAAGGGATCTCGGGCGGCGGACTGCCGGCCCGCATCTGGCGAAGCTTTATGCGCCAGGCCCTCCGCATGGGAACGGCCCCTCGGTCCCGTCCAAACCCGCAAGCGCCCGTCCAGCCTCTCGATGTGCCCGAGATAGGCGATATTCCCGTGGGACAAGATACTCACATTCGTGTCGAGAGTGGCGAGGCGACGATAAGTAGCGAAATCGGGGGAGTGCCGGTCGATGTCCGCATCGATCGCGACGGCGTGCAACTCGACAGTCAGCGGATCGCCGAGGAGGCCCGCCGTGCCCAAGAGGAAATGGGCCGTGAGACCGAAAACCCGGAGGTCCGGCGTTAGGTGTCGGCTTGAGGTCCCGGATATGTCTTCGTGCTGATTTCGCATGATTGCATCCGCAACGTGCATGAAGGCATCAGTACAAAGCCTCTTTAAATAAAGCCGTATGCCCCCATAATTGCGCACATGGCCGATCTGCCTTTCCGATCCAGCAGGCGGGCCCTGATGATTTCCGGCGCTGCCTTGGCGGTCGGCGCTCTCGCTCGGTCTACGCCCACGCCGTTCTCGGCGCCGCCAAAGCGATCCGCGTCGCGGCTGGCGATGCCGCGCAGCGCGCCGGAGACTTCGCGCTTTGCCGTCGATCCGAAGCTCTTGCGAAGGGCGCTGGCCGCGCTCGACGAGCATTCCAGGGCAATCAAGGCGCGCGATCGCATCGCTGTCGTCGACTTCACGGTGCCGTCTTCCGAAGCCAGGCTGCATTTCCTCGACGTCGTCAGCGGCAAGGCGTCCCGGGTTCTCGTGGCGCACGGATCCGGCTCGGACCCAGGGCATACCGGCTATCTCAAAAGCTTCTCGAACGCCTTCGGCTCCAACGCCTCGAGCGAAGGTGCATTTGTCACCGACGACTACTACGTCGGCAAGCACGGGCGATCACAGCGCCTGATCGGGCTGGATGCGACGAACAACAATGCCCTGGACCGAGCCATCGTCATCCACAGTGCATGGTATGCAAACGACGACATGATTGCTGCCCATGGCAAGCTGGGCCGCAGTCAGGGGTGCTTCACCGTGGGTGAAAACAAGCTTGACGACGTATTCGGATTTCTTGGAAAAGGACGGCTGGTCTTCGCCGCGCGTACATAGGCTGGCTGCACCAACAGGTTGCCCTAAATACCCATGGGAGCGACCGGCTGCTCGGCGCGAACCACGATCCTGGCAGGCTCGGCCACGCCATATTGCCGGACCTCCAGTGTAAGTTCGCCGGCCTGCGCGTCGCGCAGCGGCAGATCGAACGCGATCGCGTCATCTCCGCTTGCTTTCCACTTGATGGGCAGGCGCAGAGACTGGCCTTGCGTGAGCGTGATGCTTTCAACGCACGAGGGGGCAAGGCTCTCAAGGCCCATGGAGTTGTCATGCCCGATCACCAGCGGCGGTTGTCCGTTGGCGATCCGCGGCGGCTCCTTCATCGGGAACTGCAGCGAGAACTCCGGCCCATCGAACCGCTTGAAGCCCCAAAACCCATGCAGCCTGGCTTTGGCCGGCCCGTTGAAGCGGGAAAGGGCTGCGCGATTTCCGCTCATGACATAGCCGCCCTGGCTCGCCCGCGATTGCACCGGCAGGTCGACCGTCTGGCCCGTTGCTGACGAGACCTTTACCATCATGTTCCGGGCAAAGCCCGTGGAGTAGATGAGCGCGGCACCGTCCACCGGCAAAACCGGATTCTCGTGCGTGGCACAAATCGGCTCGGTCTGGCTGGCCCGCAATTGCGGGGGACGATCTGCCTCGACGGCCGGCATCCCGGCGACGAGGACGGACTTCGGCTTCTCGAACGATGGCGCCGCATTAAGCTGGAGCGAAATAGTGTCGTTCCGCCGCAGGCTGATCGTCGGCAGGTAATTGAACTGCGGACTGCTAAACGCACCGAACATGCGCACCACGTCCCGGACCACGCCGATATAGGGGCTGTAGAAGCCATAGCCGGCTTCTCGCGTGGCGCTCAGCTGCAAGGCAAGATCGGTGGGCGCACCCGAGAGCGTTTCGGCGATCGAGCCGCTGTGTATGTCGGCAAGGACGAGCGATTCGCGGTTTTCCAGAAGGCAGGATGCCTGCAGCTGGATTACCCGGTCGAGACAGGCGTCGTTGAGCTTGATCGACAGGCTGCGCGCCAATGTCGGCGCTATCGTCCTCAGGTATTCCGGATGCGTGTTACCCTGCGCCTGGATGGCGGACATGAACGCATCCAGACGTGAGCGATCGAGAGATGCCTGGTTGAGGCCTTGTGCCGCTCGCACAAACTCCCCTGGGCGGGCGCGCACGGTATTGGAGATCGCGTCCGATGCTCCCCCGGTGTCGGGGACAAGGAAGAGAACCAATTGCTTGGCTCCCTTGGGCACCTTCAGCGAGAGGATCTTGTCCTTATCCTTGCGCTTCCACGTCTCGGCGGTCTCGATCCATTCTTTGGGCGGCGGATTGGTTGCTCCGCGCAAAAATGCTGAAATCAGGAGAAACCTCTCGCTCTGATCTTCCGGCAAATCGGCACGAATGGTTAGCGTGTCACCAACGGAAAGCGTGGGAACCGCACCGATCGGAAGGCTCGTTCCATCGCGCTGCACAGTCATGCGAAGGCCGGGCCCGGGGAGGTCGAAGGGCGCTGGGTCCGCCGCTTGTGCCGGAATAGATTGAGCTGTCGCACAGCCGGCAATCGCCACAAAGCGCAGCAGTGCCGGCAAAAAGCGATGGGAATACATGCCTTTAAGTTGCTCCCAACGGTAAAGGTCGATCTATAACGCTTAAACAGGGCGCCTGGGAGCCTTTCCTGTATTCCGACATCGTGGATAGATGGAAGAAGGGGGCAGCCGGTCTGGGCGGAAATCATGTTAGAATGCCGTGCGCAAGCGAGTTCGGCCTGGCGGACGGTTGCAGTCGTCCGGTTTCCAAGCGGCTGGGCCCGTCGCCGCACATGCCGATTCCCGAGGTGAATAGCGCGAGGTCGCAATGCGCCATAAGGATCATCATGTTGAGCAGCCGCTGCAGTGCATCGAGCACCTCCGTAATGCGGAGACGGCAGCGCGAAGCGGAACTGCAGTTGCACTCCCAAAAAATCCGCACCGCCAACTGTGGCTCGCGTACGGCGATGCCATCGCAGGCGCATCGCCATTTTCACGGATTGGCGGGACGCACAGATACTGGAAACGTGCCGTTGCGGCGTCGCTTCTCATCCTCGTCGCGGCGCGGCTGCCACAGCCCGATTTCGCTCCCTATCAGGCACCGATGCCGACTTTCGACGGGTCGCTCTCGGTATTGACCTACAACGTCAAGGGCTTGCCATGGCCGGTGGCGCAGGGCCGACCCGCTGCGCTCGAGCGCATCGGCAACCAGCTGCGCGCGCTGCATGTCGCCGGCAAAGCGCCGCATGTCGTCGTGCTTCAGGAGGCCTTTACTGCCGAAGCCCAGGCCATCGGTGTGGCGGCGGGCTATGGGTACATCGCGCAGGGCCCTACAGCCGGCGACGTTCGATCGCCTGGAATGTCCGAAGACGACGAGGCCTATGCCGCCGACGCGCGCTGGTGGAGCGGAGAGACCGAAGGCAAATTTGTCGGCAGCGGATTGCAGGTCCTTTCCAGCTACCCAGTCGTTGCGGTGTATCGGATGGCGTTCCCCGCCTTCGCTTGCGCCGGCTTCGACTGCTTGGCCAACAAGGGGGCCCTGCTGGTTCGGATCGCGATTCCTGATGCGCCGACGCCGGTCGACGTGCTGACCACCCATCTTAACAGCCGTCGCGCCTCGCGCGTCAGCGACAGCCGCTCGATCTATGCCTATCAGCGGCAAGTGACCGAGCTGACCCGCTTCGTTCGCCGCGTCCACGATCCGCGCCTGCCGCTGATCGCGGCAGGCGATTTCAACGTCGGCATGGCTCTGCCGCGCCGCACGGCCCTGCTCGGTGCTGTTCGCCGAGAATGGTTGCCGGGTCGGATGGTGCGCAATGCGCTGGACGAACTGGCCGGGCAGCATGGCGCGCTTGAGCCGGATGCTGCCCATGCGTGGCAGCGCGCGCGAGACTGGCAATTCTACGCGGACGGCACCGACGGCCGGCTGACCTTGACCGGAGTCGACGTGCCGTTCGGTCGCGACAATGCAGGCGGAATGCTGTCCGACCACGTCGGCTATACCGCCCGCTTTCGCCTGGAGGCGGCGGCCATCGGCTCCGCGAGACCGATAAAGTGAAAGTGCGGGGCCGAGTAGTCGCAGCCATAAATGTATCAACTGCCGGCTATATTATTAAACCAGCGGATACTTTTGCGAGGCTCTGGCCATAGTTGGCGACGCAGTTTGGCAAATAACGTTAACATCCATTAGCCAACATTTTGCCTTGCCTTCAATACTATCCCGTGATCAGTAAAGCATCCGAGCAAGCAAGGCTTGTTGGGCAAGGGCATGCATGATCAAGGGGTGTAGATGGCGCGGCACAACCTTCATTCCGTTTTTCGCAGTGTACTATTGCGGACTGAGACCGCGTTGGCATCCGGCGCGATCTTGTTGATTTCAGCTCCCGCCTATGCGGCCTGTGATCTGGTTCCGGGGCCTGGCGACGACACTTTTATTTGCGACAGCGGCTCGTCAACCGGACTTAGCGACCTCGATGGCGACAATGTCCTGAGGTTGCCGGCGGGCGGAGACGGGGTGATCACCGGTTCCGTCGCCTTCGGCAACGGTTCCGACACGATCGAGATTCATTCGGGAACCATCGATGGCACCGTCAACCAGGGCGGCGGTGAGGACGTATTCATCATCTCCGCCGGTTCGGTCGGCGGGAATGTCCAGCAAGGTAGCGGCATCGACAACTTCACCATGAGCGGCGGCGAGATCGCCTCGCTCAACCAGGGCGATGCGCTCGATGTCTTTCACATGAGCGGTGGTCGGATAGTCGATTTCTTCGACGATGGTGACGAAGCCTATATGACCGGTGGCCGGATTGGCCGCGTGAACATGAAGCTCGACAACAATCTGTTCGATATGTCGGGCGGCACTATCGATGGCAATCTCGTCACCGGTTTCGGCAACGATACGATCATCTTGTCCGATGGGCTGATCGGTGGAAACATCAGCGTCAGCGGTGGGACGGACAGCGTGGTGGTGACTGGCGGAACGGTCGGCGGCGAAGTGCGCATGAGCGTTGGCGACGATACGTTCACCTGGGACGGGGGCGGCATCATCTATGGCGCCATCGATCTTGGGGGAGACAACGATACCGCATCGCTGCGCAACCTGACCGAAGCCCATGTCGGCGCGACGCCGCGGATTACCGGCGGGGTTGGAACCGACGCCCTGTCGTTCGACAATGTGAAGACGGACCAGGTGGCGCGTTTCGACAGCTGGGAATCCATATCGCTCGCCAACGATTCCCAACTGGTCTTCGATGGCACCTTGACCCTGGGTGACAGCGGGACGGGAACCGGAACGCTCACCGTGGACGTGGGCAGCACGCTGTATGGCGGTAGGGCCAACGGCGGCATTGCTCCATTCGCGGCGGCTCAGCTTGCGACCGTCGTCAACGCGGGCCGCATCGACCTTACGAATGGCGGCGGAAGCACGTCCGATACTTTCACCATTCGCGGCAACTATCGTGGCAGCAACGCTCAGTTGTTCCTCAACACGGTGCTCGGCGCCGACAACTCTCCGTCCGACAAGCTGGTGATCGACGGCGGCACCGTTGCCGGCACGACCGCCATGAACATCCTCAACGCAGGCGGCGCCGGTGCGGCGACAGCGCGGGACGGCATCATGGTTGTCCAAGGGTTGAACGACGCGAATACCGGCAGAGGCACTTTCGCACTCAACGGCCGAGTAGCTGCCGGCGCTTACGAATATTTCCTCTTCAAGGGCGGCGTATCGGCCAACACCCAGGAAAACTGGTATCTGCGGTCTACGATCGTCAACAACACGGAAGCGGCGCCGGCTCCCAATCCAACGCAGCGGCCGGCGCCGGCTCCACAGCCGGAGCCCGTGGATACCAGCCCGCCGCCGCCGCCATCGACGCTGCCTCCGGTGCAGCCGCCGTCGGAAGGCTCGCCGACCACCGAGCCGGTCGATCCTACGCCGCCGGTTGACGAAAGCGCGCCTGCACCTGTCGCGCCTCCGGATCCCGCTCCGGCAGATCCGGCCGACCCGCCGCCAATCGCACCGCTGGCACCGACCGAAGCCGCACCAGTTCCCGGCGTTGCGGGGACACCTCCAACGCCGGGCGCGACTCCGGTCATCGCTGACGTGGTTCCGCTCTATCGTCCCGAGGTTTCCGCCTACGCGGTCGTGCCGCCGGTCGCGCATGAGCTTGCGATGACGATGCTCGGTACGTTCCACGATCGCCGGGGCGAGCAATCCTTGGTGCGCGGCAGTGGCGGCATTCTCCCGGCAAGCTGGGGACGGATCATTGCCCAGGATGCCGAACGGAAATGGGGCGGTACTGTCGATCCCAGCATCAATGGCGATCTCTTCGGCTTCCAGGTGGGGCAGGACCTTTGGGGCAGAGAGACCGACAGCGGCCATACGGACCGCGTCGGTGCCTTCTTCGGCTATGTCGAAATGGATGGCAGGGTGAAGGGGCAGGCGCTCGGCTGGAACGATGTCAGGGTCGGCAGGATCGACGCCGACAGCATCAGCGCCGGCGGCTATTGGACCCACATCGGTCCGTCTGGGTGGTATCTCGACGGCGTCGTCATGGTGACCTGGTTCGACGGCACGACGCGGGCCTCCTCGGATGAAAGCATCGAGATCGATGGAACGGGTGTGACGGCTTCGCTCGAAGGCGCCTATCCGTTCGCCCTTTCCGCCAACTGGACGCTGGAAGCGCAAGGCCAGATCATCTGGAACCGCCTCTCGCTCGATGACCAGGCGGACAGTTTCTCAACCGTGTCCTTCGACCGCGGAGACAGCTGGACCGGCCGGTTCGGCTTGCGGCTGGAAGGAAGCGTCGAGACCGGCGCCGGGCTGTTCCAACCTCATTTCAAGGCCAATATCTGGCAGGGCTTTTCGGGCAATCAGACTCTTCGTTTCGGCACCGACCCGATCATCGCCGACCTTGACGGCACCACGCTCGAGCTGGGCAGCGGCTTCACCGTCAATCTCACTCCGGGGGTCGGCTTGTTCGCGGCAGGGAATTACAAGGCGAACCTCGGCGGAAAGCGGACGAGCATTTTCGAAGGCAATGCCGGTCTGAGCATCAAGTGGTAGGAGCTGCGGCTTGCCGGCCGGCAAGCCGCAGCTCCTACCGAATTGCAAGAAAATCTCCCGGTCAGGCGTGAGTTCCACCGGTGATGTTGGTGATAGGTCGAACGCATAGAACCAAGAAAAGAACGCGAGGAGCTGATGGGCAAGTATGATGCATTGGGAACATTCCTCAGGCGGTGGGCAGTCAGAAACAAGGCCCATCAGGTTGAGCTGAGCTTTACCCAGATCGAAGGCACCATTCGCACAATCCTGCCCAAGGCGGCCTCACGCGGTGAGTGGTGGTCGAACGAGAGCGGAGACCGATACTCCGCCCAGTGTCGAGCATGGTTGGACTCAGGCTTCGAAGCCCGACTACTGCCCGGCGATCGCGTGATGTTCTCTCGCAGTGGGCGCCTGCCTTAGGCGGCGATCAGGCTGAGCCGCGGTGGCAAAGCCGAGGGACCTGATACATCCTTTTCGCCTGCTCGAATTCTTTCAAGCATGCCCAGCTTCATCTCTAAGTGACTGGCGATTTCAGCTCCCTCAATTATTTTCCAGCTTATGCCGGTGCGCCTAGCAGTTTCTATAATGAAGCGAATGGCTATGATAAAAGGTATGAGATCAGCCATGATCCGGCGATTGGATGAGCGCAGCCTGGCTTGACTTAACGACGGTCGCTCGTTTCTCTGTCGCTCTCGTCGAGTAAATTTGAGGTCGGGATATGGATGCCGCGATCGAAAATCACGACGTATATTTGCACATTCGTGTGATCATCGGCGTCGTGCTTGGCCTTTGTCTGACCCGAATATTGGCAGGCTTGTCACGCCTTGTACAGCATCCCGGTCGCACGGCACTTTATCCAACGCATCTCTTGTGGGTCGGCATCATCCTCATTTCAGCGATCCATTTCTGGTGGTGGGAGTTCGAGCTGATCCGGATCGGTCCCTGGCGGTTCGAGCTGTTCGCGTTCGTGTTGTTCTATGCTTTCCTCTATTACCTTCTGGCCAGCCTGCTATTTCCTGACGACCTTCAGGATTATACGGGCTACAAAGATTATTTCATCTCGCGGCGGCGATGGTTCTTCTCCTTGATGGGAATCACCTTCATCGTCGATTATTTCGACACGCTGGCTAAAGGGGTGGGGCGGCTTCAAGCGCTGGGTGCAGAATATGAGGTTAAGCTGACGGTGTGCGTAATCCTCTGCGCCATCGCGGCTTGGACGCGCAACCAGCGTTTCCATCTCGCCTTCGCGGCCATCTACCTGATTTACTATATCAGCTGGATCCTGCGTGTGTTCGACAACATCGGATGATCGCTCCGCTGCCGGTTGCGTAGCTGACTGCGACCGCGCTTGTCGGAAGCATGGGGAACTGGCAGCCGTCAAATGCTGATGGTTGAGGGCTGGATCAGAATTTGGGTAAGTTGCTTAGGAGATTGCAAGGCCAAAACGCTTCGCTCTTTCAAGTCGAGATTCTCCTCATCGCCGCGGGCATATTAATCGCGGCAACCTCATGCGCGATTTGAGGGCAGTTCATTTTTTCCTTATCTGTGTTACTATTAGCCACGACAGGGTTGAATCGACTGCTTCGGAGATCGCGTTCAAGAGGTGTGGTTTTGCATGTATCCGGAAGGGGCGCCTATGCTTCTCCTCATGGCAATTGAGCCTTTCGTGGTAGCTAGCTGGGCCGCCGACGGTGAGCCTCGCTATGGCGTGGCGGGCAGATGTCAAGGCAATCACGGTTCCGGATGCGACGGCGGTTCCGATTGAGGCAGCAATAGCGTGATCCTGCTAGAGATCTAAGTAAGACAAAGAGGTGTTGATCAAGCAGGGCTAGGGCGTGGTCCATATTTGGAGGAGCCAATTGAAGGTAATAGGTTCAGGCGCGACAACAGGCAGTTTGGCTAGTGTCGTCACCCTCCTTCTGACACGGGCCGAGAAGTTCTCATGAGTTTCAAGGTTTTTCACTTCGCCTGCGCGATCGTTCTTGCCGCCTTATTGATGTCTGTCGGTACGGGAGTTGCCAAGGCGCAGGGCGATACTGCGACCGTCCCTCCGGTCCACGAAACGCTAACTGTCGGTGTCTATGTCGACCCACCCTTCGTGATGAAGGAGAAGGATAATTATTCCGGCATGGCGATCGAATTATGGGAAAAGTTCGCCGGTAACTTGGGGCGAAAATTCAAGTATGTTGAGATGGGCACCATCCGTGAACTGGTCGACGCCACTGCTGCTGGGGACATCGATGTCGCGCTCACTAATCTGACAATCACAAAGGACCGGGTGGAACGCATCGACTTCACTCATCCGTGGTTCGACGGTGGCTTGCGCATCATGGTCAACGAGGGAGGTGGCGCGGGTTTCCAGGACGTTATTTCTGGGTTGAGAGAATCCGGCCACCTGCGGGCCTATGGTTGGATCGCCTTTATCATCATAATCGCGACCCTGCTCGTGACCCTGTTCGACCGTCGTTTCGATAAGGATTTCCCGCGCGGTTGGCGCGATGGCTTCGCCGAAAGTTTCTACACTGTCATGTCTGTCGCCACCTCCGGCAAGCCGGCTGCGCGCAAGAACCTGTTCGGGTGGGTGGGACGGATCTGGCAGGGCCTTTGGCTTATCTGCGGTATTGCCGTGCTGGCCTATCTTACCTCGTCGGTCACCAGCGTCATGACCACTCTGTCATTGTCAACTCGGATTAACAGCGTCGCCGATCTTCCCGGCCACCCCGTTGGCGTCTTCACGGGAAGCGTGGCCGAACAATATGCTCGGGAATCCCGTCTCGATGTGCGCGCCTTCGCCAATCTGGACGAAGCGGTGACAGCTCTGGTCAACGGGCAGATCGACGCAATTGTCGGCGATACGCCGGTTCTCGAATACTACGTCCATACCAATCCGAACCGTGGAGTGATGGTTGTGGGCGAGATCTTCGAGCCGGATAAATATGGTTTCGGGTTGCCGCATGGTAGCGAATTGACGCGCCCCCTTACCGTACAAGTGGTCGGCGCGCAGGAAAGCGGTCAGATCGAAACGATCAGAGCCAGATATTTCGGTGAAAATGACTAAAACCACCGGAACGCTATAACCTAGGCCCACACTACCTTCGTGCCATGGTCAATCTATGGTTTCAGCTTCGTATCATAATTCTCCTCAATCAATGCGCAGTGGAGCGTTACAGGCGCTTTTTTGACCTTGCTTAGCGGACCATCGATAAAGTCACAGCTGAGAAGATTATCAGAGCTGCTCTTGCGCGCCGAAGCAATGTTGACGTTGACGCTAACAGGGCTGGCGAGCCAGTCGAGACGGTTCGCGTCGACCTTGGCGCCGCTGATGCGGGCGTGGCCACCTGTGCCCGGTATCGCCACTTGCTCGTCCTGCTGCTCAAGATCGATCCGGCCAATCTCGTTGGCATGTTTCTCGGCGCTCCGCTTCGGGGCCCCGTAATAGGAAGCGAGAATGACGATGCTTTCTTTCTTGGCTGCAAGCTTGGCGGCTGCCTTTGGGGAAAGCGTGACGTTAACATCGAAGCCCATATTATCCCTTGCCGTTGCCGGCACTGTGCACGCAAGCAGCGCCAACGCTGCGATCGTCATACGATCAAGCCTCATTCTCGTTCTTCCTCTTCCAGTTCACGCCAAATTTTGCAGCAACCGGCTCGCTCATTCTACGCTCATTTCCTGAGCGGAGGGTACCGAAAGCAGCGGCACTCCGATTTGAGTGCTGATTCAGTGCAATTGCCTGACGAGATCGATCTTGCTGCGGGTGGTTGAAAATGTAGGATAATACGAATGCTTAATTGTTATTTAATTTGTAATTAATTTACAATTAATATCAATTTAATTTATTGTATAATAATGTGTCGATTCGGTAACGGTTGTCTTTAAAATTTGAACAATCGCAAGATTGTACGATGGCCATACAGTTCGAGTCGTGTCAAAGTATCCGGAGATATGTAAGGAAAAGGGGTAAAATCCATGCGTAAGCTCCTACTTATCGCAGCTGCCGCTACGGCCTTGTCTACGCCGGCACTTGCACGCGATGGCCGGCCTTATGTCGGGATCGAGGGTGGTCTCGTCTTCGGCCAGAACACAAACTTCGACGTCGATTTCGACGACTTCGACATCCCCGATGGCACTCTCCTCGTTGCCGAATACGATAACGGCTATAACTTCAAATATAAGAAGCCCGGGTGGGAGGTTGATGCCATCGCTGGCTATGACTTCGGCGCGGTTCGGGCGGAAGCTGAAGTCAGCTATAAGCGCCTGAAGGCAAAGTCGCTCAACTTCAGCTCCGCATTGGCCGCCGATCTGGGCCTCCCGGATACCGGTCCGTACGATCCGGATGCTTTCCTGCTGAGCGATAAGACAAGCGCCCTATCAGGAATGGTGAACCTGCTGTTCGACTTCGGCAACGAGGACGCCTTCAGCTTCTATGGCGGCGGCGGTATAGGTTACTCGCGCGTCAAGATGCTCGGCGACAAGGATGGCGCCTTTGCGTGGCAGCTCATCGCCGGTGTGCGCCATGCATTGAGCGAGAACGTCGACGTCGGGTTGAAGTATCGCTACTTCAACACGGGAAACCTCGATTTCTTCGATGCGATCGACGCTGGTCCTGACATAGGCATTGTCGGTGTTGGTGCTAGCGGCAAGCTGCGGACCCATAGTATTCTCGGAAGCCTGACCTACAACTTTGGCGGGCGGGCCGCTGAACCGGCTCCGCCGCCGCCCCCACCGCCTCCGCCGCCACCTCCCCCGCAAACGCAGACCTGCCCGGATGGTACGGTGGTTCCCGTTGATCAGCCGTGTCCGCCGCCGCCTCCGCCGCCTCCGCCGGCGCCCGAGCGCGGATAACCAGGTCGGCCTTTTAAAGGCCAACGAAAGATTGGGGGGAGGGGCGAGGCTAGGTGCCTCGCCCCTTTTGGCGCGGCGCTATCAAAGCGGCGGATGCCACCGCCCGAGAAAGGAAAAGTCAGTTATCGTCATCGGGATTGTCGGTAATGCAGCCAAGGCCATGACAGCCCTGATAATTGCCATGCTCATCGAAGTTCGGATTGCCTTCTTTGTCGAACTGCGGCGTGGTATCGACGTCGTCGTCACGGCTCGTCCGGTCGGGATTGTCGACCATGCAGCCAATGCCGTGACAGCCGCTATAGGTACGATCATCGCGGCGGTAATTGCTGGTTGAATGCTCATGTTTGTGATTGCCGTCCGCTGCAACGGCGGCGATGAGCGCACCCAATACGACCCCGCCAACTACCGCTCCGGTGTCGTGGCCATGGCGGTCATAGTGCCGCGCCCCGGGATCGAAGCGGTCGCCCCGACCATAGTGATAACCGCCAACGTCGGCGAACACGCCGGCGCAACCTTGCGCCACCCAGATATAGTTGCTTTTGGGATTGAAGCCCCATGTGCGGTTCAAAATGCATGGATTGCTGGAAATCTGGCGAATGAGTTGCGGCTTATCGAGCGGCCCGGCCCAGCATTCATCATATTGGTCGTCGCGCGAATAGCACTCGACCGTCGATTGCGCCTGTGCTGGTGTAGCCATCCAGAAAATCGCGATTGCAAAGCCAAAGGCAAAGAATATGCGTGCCATATGTCGACCCCTTTTCGGAAACTGGACGCAAGTTGCCCAATCGCGCTTGAGGAATCTTGAAGTGATGTGCCGAGAAAACGATTGAGCAAGCGCTACAATACTGCCGTAAAACGTTGCTTCCCACAAGATCATGATAATCGGCTGCGACCCAAGCTTTCCAGAGACACTGAAGAACGAGTTCGAACAAAGCACTGGCCGGCAAAGATGATGGATATCATGAAGGCGATTCCTTCGTGCAGGAAATCGGCGTATCGTCGGCGATCGTTTGCAGCCCGTCAGCCCGCCACTCGGATTCGATGCAGGCGCTCCCCCCTCGCTCGGCGTTGCTCCGGAATGATTTTGGCAGGATGTGGGTCTGTTTTGCTTTAGTTCATCGTAGCTTGCTTAGGGCTGGCGTGGGCCATCATGGCCGTCTCGCTCAGGGAGACATTCAGCACGAAGATGAGGGGGCAGACGTGGAAGCACATAGCCAAACAGGGACACGGATCAAAAAGCGCGTAATCCTTGTCGTATCGGCAACCGCATTGGCGGTACTTGGCGGCGCGAGCGCCGATGCCATGGCCAAGAAGGCCGGGAATTATACGCGATCGCCGCAGCATTATTCCGATGCGGCAAGCGACCTTGAGAGCCAGATAAGTGGCCTCGGTCAATCATTCGATGGCGACATCGGCATTGCCGTGCAGGATGTTCAAACCGGCCAGGTGGTTGAGTTTGACGGTCGCACCTTCTTTCCGCAGCAGAGCGTGAGCAAGCTTTGGGTCGCTCTCACCGCTCTGGATGCGGCCGACCGGGGCAGCACGGACCTCAGCGATTCTGTTGTCCTGAAAAAGTCCGATCTGACGCTTTTTCACCAGCCGATAGCAAGGCAAATCCGCGCTGCCGGAAGTTATAGAACCACGCTGGACGCCCTCATGACCCGGGCGCTGCAGCAGAGCGATAATACCTGCAACGACTTCATACTTCGTTCGATCGGCGGCCCCGATGCTGTGCAAGCGTTTCTCGAGGCAAAGGATATCGAGGGGGTTCGCTTCGGTCCCGGCGAACGAAAGATGCAGAGCCGCATCGCCGGGCTGACTTGGCGCCAGGAATATTCGATCGGCAATGCCTTCTTTCGCGCTCGGGCCAATGTTCCGCTTGGGCAGCGGCGTGCCGCATTCGACGCCTACGTCGCGGACCCTGTCGACGGCGCCCAACCGGTTGCGATAGTCAGCACCCTTGCCCGTTTGCAGCGCGGAGAGCTTCTGTCGGCTGATTCCACTGAGCGTCTGCTCGAAACCATGTCGCATACCCGAACCGGTCCCAAGCGACTGAAGGGTGGGCTCTCCACCGGCTGGTCGCTCGCGCACAAGACAGGTACGGGTCCGCAGGTAGGTGCGATGCAGACCGGCTATAATGATGTCGGGATACTCACATCTCCCAACGGTCGATCTTACACCGTAGCCGTCATGATCAGACGAACGTCCGTGCCGATCTGGGAGCGGATGGTTGTCATGCAAAACGTCGTGCGCGCGGTAATCGAATATGATTCCAAGATAGGCGGGCGATTGCTGCCGCCGGGCAGCACGACGACGGCACGAAAACGCTGAGGGGCGGCTGGCGGCCTTGCTGGCTTGGGTGAAGACCTAATCCTTGCCCGCTAGGCGGACTGCTCGAACGCTGCAGTATCCGTCCATTTTGTAAAACTGGAACTTCGTTTCTCCAAACTGCGTGGACGGGCCACTTCGAACGGTGGCATAAGGCCAGACCAGATCCGCGATACGGCCAAGGCGTCTTATGCTTTGGAGATCATGCGAATAGATTGGTTCGGTGCTTTTGAGGAGAAGACGGGCCAAATTGCGCGTGTCAGGAAGCTCCACGCATGCCTGGTCGACAATCGGAAATCGGACCTCGTACCGTGTCAGGTGGCCATCAGGATTCCTGTCGAGAATCATCCAACCGGTCTGGTCACCCACGTGGAAGGCATAATAAGTCGAAACGAGCGCCGTGGAATTGTTCCGGCGGCGTTGCTGCACTATCGGTTTTTGCCAATCAGGTCCAAGCGAGGCCGTGAACTTAAGTGCCGCCTCAGAGCTATCGAACAAGTCGCCCGCCGGGCTCTTAGCAGTGCACGCGCTGAACTGGGTCAGCACTAAGGCAGCCAGAAGAAGCCTGTAGCGATTCTTCATCTCACGCCCGTCCATTCGTGTGCCTTGATCGGCCTTAATGGTATTCGCTATCGGGTCTAGTCGTCTTCAAGCCGGCGCTGCATTTTTTCGAGGAACTAGGCGGCGTCGGGCGAGGAACTCTAGGGGCAGGACATAAAGGAGATGACTTCACTGCAACTCACCAGGCCGGGTTTCATGGCGCAGATCAATTCGGTCCGGCCGGTGCAGAAGGTGATGCTCTTGCGCCGGAAAGCGCTGCGCAGGCGGCGCGAAAAGGCAAGATTGTCGAGACCGATCGGCGGCAGTTCGCGGAGCAGCTCGGCTAAAGTCATGCTTCTGCCGGCACGTTCCGCTGCCCAAAGGAATCGAGCGGCCTGGCGTCGGTCAGGGCGAGCTCTCCGGCCGCAATCCGGTGTTTCAGATAGGTGAAGGTCTGTGCCGTCTGGTTGAACAGATGCTCGCCGCTCTTGAGCGGCGCATAGCGGGGCGCTTCGCCGCGCACTATCGGGGCGATGACATAGTCGTAATCGCAGGCGTGGAAGAAAGGGAACGAATAGCGTTCCTGCCCGACCTTCTTCACGCGGTGTTTCGTTGCGAGGTATCGGCCGTTCGACAGGATCTCCATCATGTCGCCGATGTTCATGATCATGGTGTCGTCGCGCAACGGCACGTCCGTCCATTCGCCGTTCCTGTCGACGATTTGCAGGCCGGGCGTGGTGGCGAAGAGTAGGGTGAAGCACTCGTAGTCGGTATGCGCGCCGATGCCCGGTCGGTCTTCAGCACCCGCGTCGAACGGGTAGTGGATCAGGCGTAGCTGGCTCGGCGGATGTTTCCGGTGGGGGACGAAATGATCCTCGCCCAGACCCAGGGCCAGCGCGAACGCGCAGAAGAGCTGACGGCCGATGTCAGCCAGATGTCGGTAGTATGCCGTCACGTCCTCGCGAAAGCCCGGTATCTCGGGCCAGATGTTGGGGCCCAGCAGCGGTCGGCGCCCCTCGGCGGGCTGGTAGTCGCAGTTGACGTCGTAAGCCTCCTTGAAATCGCTGGTGCCGCCGCCGAACTGCTCCTCGCCGATGGGCACGTAGCCGCTGTGGTTCTCCGAGCGGCCGATGTAGCTCGCCATCTTGGCGTCGTGATCGAGCGCGAAATAGGCCTTGGCTCGAGCGAGGAGGCGGAGGAACAGCGTGCCGTCCAGTTGCACGCCTGCGATGTACAGGAAGCCTGCCTCGGCGCAGGCGCGGTCGAGCTCGCGGGCTACGGCCAGCCGGTCTTCGCGGCGCTCGCTCATGAGTCGGGAGATATCGACGAGGGGAAGAGCGGTCATCCCGCGAGATTAGACGGGGTGAGTCATAGCGATAGATGTGGCGATTGGATGATTCCCATTGATCTGATCTATGCCGATGTCATTTTAGTGCTCCTCGGAATGGAAAGACGACGAATGAGTGACCGCGCGCCGCTAATCGACAAGAAGTTCGCCAGTCGTGTCGACTGGAACCTGATGCGTACTTTCGTCGATATCGTTCGCGCCGGCGGCATCGGGGCGGCGGCGCGGCAGCTCAACCGCCAGCAGCCAAGCATTAGCGCCGCGCTCAAGCGCCTTGAGGACCACGTTGGGACCACGCTCCTCCGTCGCACCGCCACGGGCGTGGAGATGACGGCGGCCGGCAAGGCCATGATGGCGCTCTGCGAGGACATGCTCGAATCGGCGCGGATGATGCCGCACCA
>Ga0164243_10004213_pt1 | contig 22662 bp, 18 predicted proteins | sample OricompcompostOP_FD_108781 | JGI IMG/M metagenome (GOLD analysis project Ga0164243, IMG submission 108781) | Organic Plus compost microbial communities from Emeryville, California, USA - Original compost - Organic plus compost (OP) | ecosystem: Engineered > Solid waste > Mixed feedstock >...
TCTTCGATGGAAAGCCCAAGGCGAGACGCTGCCGCGTCGATGTACGCATCGACACTGTCGCCGGGTTCCATGAAGTCCCTCCGTGAGCGGTATTCCCCGCCACAGTTCCAACATCTGCAGCCCAATTAGTCAAGTGGCTTGAATATTTGTAAACTCAGGCGCAACACAGCCCCCTGCCCGCTCCCTGGCAGCCGATTGCCTTCATCCCCGCAGACCAGGACGCACGCCGCGTCACGCCCCCGAAATGCGCCTTAAAAGCCAGGGATTCAGCTTCTGCTTAGGGTGGGGATCGCATCTTCCGACTGGGGCGCAAGCTGCGCTGAGGCGCAGCTTCAGGCCACTTGACCCAAGTTGCTGGAGAGAGCGCGCGCGGCCCGGCTGCTCATGCGCATCTGGACACCAGTGCCTTGAACCGCGATCTCACTCGGCGCCTCAGCGACTCCGCGCTGAAGCGCTGAAGCTCCTCACTCGGCCGATGCGTCACCAGAGGCACCACAGCAAGCTTGCCCCTCGAACAGATCGCCTTCAGCGCAGTGCCTGTTCGACACCGCGAAGCCTTGCAGCACGCTCCGCAAAATCTATCTGAGCAGCCGGGGCCACTACCAGTTCGCACGGCTCAGACGCGCAGCGCTTCAAGGAACACTTCCTCGCTCTTCGGCTGCAACACGCGGTCGCATCCTCTGTCGGCTGGGTCGGCGACCACGCTCACCAGCCCGCGTAGCGTTTATAAATGTGCGCATAGTGGACTTTAGCAAGCCATTACTTGCGGAAGTTGCAGAAAACGCAACGCACCACCTCCTTCATCGAGAAAGTCGCAGATTTGCGAAAGCGCATTCGCGTATTTCGTATGGATTCACGCGCCTTTAATCGCTCAATATGAACCGATTACGACGCGAAAAACGGCAGCCATTTTCGAGTAACGCGGGGCGGGAGAGGCAGAATAGTGAGCAAGCGATTCATCGATCATCTTAACTCTAGAGTTCGAGGAACTGTCGGTAAGAAGTTCATCGACCAGCACGGCCTATGGACCGACGCTCAAAGGCTCGCAGCAATCCAGGTTTTGGATCGCGTTGAGAAAGAGGGCATTCAAATCATCCGCCTGTCCTGGCCTGACCAATATGGCCTGCTGCGCGGAAAGAGCCTTACGGTTTCTGCACTGAAGTCAGCATTTGCCAGCGGCTCAGAAATAACTCTTGCTCCGTTTCTGCTCGATACAGCCAACGCGATCTTCTCAAATCCGTTCGTAGAAGGCGGGGGCCTCGGGCCTTCGGAAATGTCCGGCGTCCGCAACATCGTCATGGTGCCTGACCCGACGACTTTCCGCGTCTTGCCCTGGGCCGATCGTACCGGCTGGATGCTCGCCGACCTTTACATGAACAACGGGCGGCCCTTTCCCCTCAGTCCGCGCGCATTTCTGAAGCGTGCCTTGGGGCGTTTGGCCGAACGGGGTCAGCGTTTCAACGCTGGCCTCGAGGTCGAGTTCTATTTGACGCGGATTGTCGATCCCTGCCTCGATCCGGCAACTATCGGTGAGCCTGGAACACCTGCTGCACCTCCAAAGGTGATGCCGATCGCGAAGGGGTATTCGTATCTACTCGAGAACCATCTGGACGAAGTCGAACCCATAGTCAGCGAAATTCGCTCCCACCTACTCACGCTCGGTATGCCATTGCGGAGTATCGAGGACGAGTGGGCGCCAAGCCAGCTGGAAATAACCTTTGACGTAATGCCTGGTCTCCAGTGCGCCGATACCATGGTTCTGTTCCGCAACGCCGTCAAACAGATCGCCCGGCGCCGAGGCTATCTGGCAAGTTTCATGTGTCGTCCCGCCATTCAGGGCTTCAGCCCCTCCGGCTGGCATCTCCATCAATCCCTGGCTGATGCATCCACGGGACGGAACCTATTTATCCCCCGGCCGGGAGAGCCGTTGTCGGAGCTGGGAAGGGCATGGGTTGGTGGCCTGCTCGAACACGCCAGCGCAGCCTCGAGCTTCACGACACCGACAATCAATGGATATCGCCGTCGTCGTCCGTTCTCACTCGCCCCCGATCGGGTGTGTTGGGCTCTCGACAACCGCGCAGCAATGGTGCGCGTGATCGCCGCCCCCGGTGACTCGGCTAGCCGCGTCGAGAACCGGATCGGAGAGCCAGCCGCCAATCCATACCTGTATCTTGCCGCCCAGATCTACGCCGGCCTGGATGGGGTTACTCGCAATCTCGATCCCGGCACACTCCAAGAGACACCATACCTCGCCGATGTTCCGACGTTGCCCGGCGATCTCGCCCTCGCACTCGACGCGCTCGAGCCATCCACGTTGTTCCACGAGTCTTTCGGCGCGGAGTTTATCAACTACTGGCTGAAGCTGCGCCGCAGCGAGTGGACGCGCTTCATCGCTGCGGAGGGCAACAAGGTCGACATGCAGTCCCCCACGGTGACCGAATGGGAGCACCGCGAGTACTTCGAGTTGATGTAGGTGCGAACGTGAAAAGGTTTGCACTGATTTGCTGCAGTGACCTCGGCTTGGACTTGCTGTCGAGCACATTCCGATCCGAGGGCCAGCAGTGGACCCATCTGTTGGCCGATGCAGAGCACTTCGCAGCATCTGCACACGGCTACGACGGCTACCTGATCAGCGGCAGCATGCGATCGGTCGTTGATGATGCGGCTACGCCGTCCGTCGCGAACGTGCTCGCGTTGATAAGAGACGTTCATGCGAACTCAAACGCGCCCATCCTTGGGATCTGCTTTGGGTCGCAGGCCATTGCGGCGGCCTTGGGCGGGCGCGTCAGCCAAAACCCAAGCGGCCGCTTCAGATTGGGTGTCGACGAATTGCGATGGAGCGAAGCGGCTGATCCGCTTCGTTGGCCCGAAACTCTTCGCGGCGCCACACTGGCCCAAAGCCACGGTGAATGCGTCACAGAACTCCCTTCGCACAGTGAGCTGTTGGCATCTTCCGCCACTACTCCACACGAGGTCTTCTTGGTCCATGACCGCTTTCTAGGTGTCCAGGGTCATCCCGAAGCGGACAGCAAGACGTTTCGAGAGAGCTTCATGCCGCTCCATAGGTCACTGTTCGACCTGAACCAATGGCAGGCGGTCGAAGATGAATCAAAGCAGCCGCTCATGCGTGAAGCAGTGATCTCGCTGGGGCGACGTCTGCTTGCCGACGGGCGGCTATGAGGCCCGCATTCCGCAATCGATGCAACTTTACCGGAGAACGCCGATGACGCTCTATCGTCACTTTACCAAGCAGGAAGAAATCGACCTCGAGTACGATCTCGAGTCCGCCCTCGATATGCCCCCGTACATCAGTTGGTTCGTGAACAACAGTGCGAAGGCCCGCGAAGATCTCGAGTGCAAGCTCGACCAGCGCTTCGGTCCCACGCTGGACGAGACGGTTGACATTTTTCCTGCTCGCCGGCCGGGGGCACCCGTGCTCGTGTTCATTCATGGCGGATGGTGGCGCCTCCTCAGCAGCAAGGAATTCAGCCTCATCGCGCGCGGTCTCGTCGCACACGACATCACGGTCGTGATTACGAATTACTCGCTGTGTCCCAAGGTTCCGATTTCTGAGATCACGCGTCAAAGCCGCGCGGCGCTTTCCTGGGTCTACCAGAACATCGCGGCCTTCAACGGCGACCCCGAGCGCATATTCGTTGCGGGCCATTCCGCCGGAGGACACCAAGTCGGCATGCTTGCGCTGACCGACTGGAAGGGCGAGTACGGCTTGCCGGCTGATGTAATCAAGGGTGGCATGCCGATAAGCGGTCTGTTTGATCTAACCCCGTTCCGATACTCCTGGCTGCAGCCCAAGCTGCTCTTGGACTATGAGATCATCCAGCGGCAAAGCCCCCTATTTCATGTTCCCCAGGATGGGTCCGGCATCCCGATGCTGATAACTCTGGGCGGCGATGAATCGGCCGAGTTCCATCGGCAATCGGCGACGTTCGCGGATGCCTGGAGAGCAAGTGGTGCTGCGGTACGGACACTCGACCAACCCGGCAAGAACCACCTGACTGCGATCGGCGGATTCGAAGATCCCGCCAGCCCCTTGTGCAGCGCGCTACTCGATTTCATGCGGAATCCATCGGGCTCTCTCGATGCCAGCACACCAATGCAGCCGACCGCTGTTTAACGAGGAGAAGAGCCGCACATGAGCAATCTAGCATCCCTCGACAGCTCTGTTTCCTACGAAAGCCAGTGGGATTGGCTGGTGCAACCGGATCGCGTTCATCGACGCGTGTACACCGACGAGCACATCTTCGCCCGGGAGATGGACAACATCTTTGCGGGCACCTGGGTATTCCTGCTCCACGAGAGCGAGATTCCCTCTCCTAACGATTATCGGCAAGCCTGGATCGGGACCAGGGAGATGATCGTCACCCGAGGTGAGGACGGAGCTATTCATGTCTTCGCAAATCGTTGCTCTCACCGTGGCGCAACGCTGTGTCGAGAGCATCGTGGAAGTGCGTCGAACTTCACTTGCCCCTATCACGGCTGGAAGTTCGACACACGTGGGCAGCTATTCGCCGTTCCGGGCAAGAACGCCTACGGCCCTGTCTTCAAGTCCCGCGACATGAATCTCGCGCGGCCGGCACAGGTCGCCTCCTACAAGGGCTTCATCTTTGCGACTCTGAATCCGGACGCCGATCCTCTGGTCAAGCACCTGGGCAATGCTGCGCGTTATATCGACGAGTGGATCGCGCACCAGGGGGGTGCGGACAACATAGTCGTCTCCGGAGCGCAGCGCTTCCGACTCGAATGCAACTGGAAGCTGGTGTGGGACAATGCCGGCGACGGCTATCACGTCCCATTCTCGCACCAATCGTTGCTGGTGATGACGGAGCAACGCTACGGCGGCGGCGACATGACATATTTCGCCGACGCGGACCGGTCGAAAATGTTCGGCTTTGCGTTGGACAACGGCCACAGCCTCGTCGACCAGCGCCCGGAGATGCACGCGAACTCAGCTTGGGAGCAGCAGCGTCCTCAGCCCGGACGCGAACCGTTCGAAGCCCACGTCGCTGCCAAGTTCGGTGCAGGCGCACAGCCCGTACTGGATACATCGGTCGGCGCCGGCATGAACCTCAATATCTTTCCCAACTTGGCGCTGATTGGAAATCAGATCCAGGTCGTTCAGCCTGTGAAGGTCGGCGTTACCGCGCTGCATTGGAATGCGACGCGCCGGCGCGACGCAGATTCGGAGATGAACACCATCCGGATGCGCACCCAGGAGGACTTTCCCATCATGGGAGAGATGGATGACGCAACCAACTTCGAAGAATGCCAGCGCGGGCTCGCCAACTGCCCCGAGGACGAATGGGTGGACATAAGCCGGCACTACGAGACGGGCAAAGACATCGTCGGCGACGACGGCGTGCTGACGGGTCCAGTCACTTCGGACCTGCATATGCGCAACTACTACGGACAATGGAAGCGGCTGATGAAGGCCGCGCCGACCCTGCAATGCGACAAGAGCAAGGTGAAGAAATGAAGCCAGCGGAGCAAGAAGCCCAAAAGTCCGACGCGCGCCAGCCGAATGCGTATAAGCACCAGCCACCCTCGCTCTACGTCGTTCCTTCCTTCTATGAATGGCTGGACGAAGTCTCTACCGACCTTGGCCAGGCGACGGTCCGTGATGTGGAAGTCTCGGCCGGCTTCTTCAGTCGAGTCACACAACTGCTGAACGTAGAGTCTCGTCTCCTTGATCAGCAGGCTTTCGACCGCTGGCTGGAGCTCTTTGTTGACGAATGCATCTATTGGATCCCATCTGCGCGACCGGCGCCCGACCCCCGCACGGCCGTCACGTTAGAGTTCCATGATCGCCGCAGGCTTCTGGATCGTATTGCACGACTGAATACCGGGCTGGCGTATTCCCAGTTCCCCGTATCTCGAACGTCACGGCAATGGAGCGGGCTGGAAATCTGGCCCAGCCACGTCCGGAAGGACGAGTGGCACGCCCGCTATAATTTCATGCTGGCAGAATCCCGCAGCGGGCACAATCGCGTGCTGGGAGGCTGGAACGGCTTTGTTCTGCGCGAGACCGACAGCGGTCTGCGTCTAGTCGTGAAGCAGATCAACCTGAATGATGCCGATGGCCCTCAGGGCAATAACTCCTTTTTTCTCTAGCCTCACACAAAATGAAAAGCGCACACGCACTCAAGGTTGCAGAGATCGTACCTCAAGGCACAGACGCTGTATTGCTCAGCTTCTGCCTTGAGGACGAGAACGTCCAGCCGTTCCGCTTCGCGCCCGGGCAGTACCTTACGCTCGCTGCCGATGTGGATGGCGATCGCTACTGGCGCTGCTACTCCATCACGAGCGACCCACAGCAGGAGCCGTTGATCAGCGTGCTGGTCAGGCGTGTCGCGGGCGGGCGTGTCTCGAACTGGATCTGCGACACAGTCCAACCGGGCGAGCGCATCGACGTGTTGCCGCCGGCCGGGCGCTTCACTCTCAATGCGCCGTGCCAGTCGGTGCTGCTATTCGCTGGCGGCAGCGGGATTGCCCCAATCTTCGCGTTGGCCCGACAGGCTCTCGACCAAGGCGTCTCTAAGGTTACGCTGTTCTACGCCAATCGCGACCTCTCGACGGCGATGCTGCTACGCGAGCTCGAGCAACTTCAGAGCAGGACACAGGGACGCTTCGAGATCAAACTTTGGTTTGACGCAGAGAAGGGACTTCCGACTGTCGACGCGATCAGGGATCAGACACTGGGATTGGAGGCCGGCGACGTCTACCTGTGTGGACCGGAGCCTTTCATGAAGGTCGTCAATGAAGGTTTGGCCCTCGCGGGATTCGATCGTGCGCACGTACACCAGGAGGACTTCGGCGCGGCTCCCGATGACGGCGACACGCAGTCAGACGCAGGCCAGTCGAAGTCGCTCACCGTCCTCATCAAAGGGGCCGAGCACACGGTTCCGGTCAGAGGGTCCGAGTCTCTACTGTCGGCAATGCTCAATGCAGGCCTCCAGGCCCCCCATGCCTGCAAAGTGGGCGAATGTGCGTCCTGCGTTTGCCGTCTTGAGCAAGGTGCGGTTGAGCGGCTCGAAAACTCGGTTCTCGACGACGATGACGCGGCGGAAGGTCTGATTCTGGCGTGTCGCACACGTGCTGTTAGCGAACAGATCAGGATTCGCTTCTCTTAGTTCGGATCGACCTTACTACCGGAGCTATCATGAAGACAAAAGATGGCACCGCGCTGCCTTGGGACCTCATTCAGGCGTTCCTCGCCCTTGAGCGTTACGGTCGTTACGAACTCGCCGCGGAGATGGAGAATATCGACGACTCCACCTTGCGCCGGCGTATCGCCCAGTTGGAAGCCCGCTTCAAGCGCCAACTATTCGTTCGCAGTGAGGGCGGCTGGAAAGTGGCGCCCGATCTGCACGAGCTGGTCGATGCGGCAATCCATATGGAGAATGCCGCTAATGCCTTCTCACAGGATCAGCAAACAAGCATAGGCGAAGTCCGCATCTCCGTGATGGACGCGTTCGCCCTGCGGCTCAGTCACGTGTTCAAGGAGTTTCAGAGGAAATACCCGCGAATTGTCCTCAACATCACTCACGAGGCGCACTTCGTCAATTTGGAGAGGGAAAAGGTCGACCTCGCCATTCGCCTCGCTCGCCCGGTGCAAAACAGCAACTCATTGCGCATTCGCAAGATCGCCAATGTTCCTATGAACTTCTACGCAAGCCGGGATTACCTTGAACGAGCGAACAAGGAAGCCAGCAACCCGGCATTCCCAGGGCACCAGCTCATGGGCATGCGGCTGCACTTTCCACATCAGGACCACAGCTTTCCGTACGCGGATTTGGCTTTCAGCGACGTCGGCTTGAGTGGCCATACCTGCATGTGGCTGGACAGCCTGATCCTACTGCATCGCATGTGCGAGTTGGGGCATGGCGTGGCAATCCTCCCAACCTCCTTTGCCGCCGACAGCCCGAACCTGGTTCTCGTTCGGGAGGATAGCCCCAACGTGAATACGGAGCTCTGGGTGATCAGCCGGCTCGACATGCGCGCGGGTTGGCAGCGTGATCTGGCGGACATGCTGCAAGCAGAACTGGCGCGCGACGGCCGAATTGATCGGCCTGCAATTTCACCGTGAAGTTAAACGCAAAACAAAAACATGGGAAACGTCCAATGAGCCAATTCCAGAACACCACGAACCCATCCGGGCGGGCGCGCGCTGTAGTCGAAGATCTCGAGAGCGTTCTGCTCGCCTTCATGCGCAAGCATCACATTACGCATGACGAGTATCGCCTCGCAACGGACGTCCTCATCAATACAGTCAAGGCGGGCGAAGAATCGCTCCTCTTCGACGTATTCTTCGAGGCAGAAGCCACCGACATAGGCAACCTCGGGCGCGCTGGAAGCCCAGAAGCCATCGAGGGCCCGTTCTACCTTGCTGGAGCTCCCAAGCTGATGGCGCCCTACGCACTGCCTCAGCGCATTGGCGAAGACGGCGATGTCCTATTCTTCTATGGCAAGGTCACAGACGCGGCAGGCAACCCGCTACAGGACGCCGAACTGGATATCTGGCAAGCGGACGCCAAGGGCCTGTACTCGAACATTCACCCGGGCATCCCGCCGTGGAACTTGCGTGGCCGCATCAAGAGCGATGAAGAGGGACTGTTCGAGGTCCGAACGATCGTCCCCCCGCCCTACGAGATTCCCAAAGATGGGCCCACTGGCGGCGTGCTGAATACTCTCGGGCGCCACTTCTTCCGACCCGCACATCTGCACGTGAAGGTGAGGCATCCCGATTGCGTCGAGATGACCTCGCAGATCTACTTCCACGGCGGCGCGTACATCGACGACGACGTAGCGAAGGCCGTTCGCGATGGATTGGTCGCGAATTTGACGCATCATGCCGCCCCGGAAGAGATCGCCGCCAGAGGTTTAGATCGGCCGTACTACCAGGTGCAGTACGACTTCGCCCTCACACGGCAAAGCTGATGGACACACGCGAACTCCCTGCCCGGGAGATCGCTTCGACATTCGATCCATCAAACGGCACGGCTGCGGCTGCGAGCGCTCGTAACTTCGGCAACGGCGTGGCCGCGCCAAAGATGGACAGAAAGCGCGACAGAGCGGCATCGCCCTCATGCTTTTCTATAGGAACCGCACGTGAAGCCTTCAGACATACGCGCATTGCCATCGTACCAGGAGTTGCTGGCGCGCAAGGACGCGCCCCCTGGATCCGCTTGGGGCCTATTCGGGCGTGACGATCAAATCGGCACTCTCAATCTGTTATCCGAAGAGGCAAGAGCGAGCGCTGCAGCATCAGTTCGCGATGGACAGGCCTTCTCGCTCGATTTGCGGTCCGACACCATCTGGCCCTCGCTGGCGCCCACGCGAAAGCCGCTTACACACCACATCTTTCAGCGCAACGAGTTTCACCGGGATGAGTGGCTCGACGGCCTGTTCACACAGTACAGTTCGCAGATCGACGGTCTCCGTCACATCGGGCACCCTGACTACGGCTTTTACAACGGGTACGATCCGGCGCTTTTCCAATCCGGCACGGATCTTCTCGGGATGCAGAACTTTGCTGCTGCCCCTATCGCCGGCCGGGGCGTGCTGATCGATGTTGCCCGCTACATGGATGCTCAGGGCACGCCGATCGATCATTTCGCGGGCCAGGCAATTCCGATCGATGTCGTCGAAGCTGCGCGCCAGGCCGAAAACATCGAGATCGAACCAGGCGACATCGTGCTTCTACGGTTCGGTTGGCTGGACTACTATCGCCGGGTCGCGTCACCGGACGTCAAAGCACACCTGGTGGACCAGCAATTCCATCCGGGATTGCTCCAGTCTCACAAGACCGTTGCTTGGCTGTGGGATAATCGCATCAGCCTGATCGCCGCCGACAACTTTGCGCTGGAATGCTGGCCACCGCAGCCGGACAGTCCATTCTTTACTCGCGACGAGCTGGACCACGGCGAGCGCGGCCCCCACAGCGGCATCATGCATCGATCTATTATCCCTCTGCTCGGCATGCCCATCGGCGAATTGTGGGACATGGATCGTCTCGCCGAAGCCTGTGCTCAGGATAGCCGCTACAGCTTTCTCTTGACGGTGGCGCCGCTGCCGATCGTCGGAGGCGTCGGTTCACCGTCCAACGCGATTGCCATTCGCTAGAAGCAGGTCTCCCTCGGGCGACTGAAGTTGGCGCCCGACGCGCAGCAACCCTCCCCTAGACCAGGTTACGGAGAATGGTGATCGACGAAATTACCTCGACGGTTCTGGACATCCCGTTGGCCTGTCCAATAACCATGTCGTTTGGCGAGGTAAGCCGCCAGACGACTGTTCTGGTTCGCGCAAGATGTTCGGACGGCGTTGTTGGATACGGCGAGGCGGACCTGCTTGGCGGACCCCATTGGGGAGTCGAAAGCGCTGAAAGCGTCAAGGCCACGATAGATCGCTACATAGCGCCGGCACTTATCCGCCAGCGCTTTAGCGGAGCAGAAGCGATCTCATCGGCACTGGGAAAGACGATCAAGGGGAACGCCGCCGCGCGCGGATCTGTTGAGATGGCCCTGCTCGACATTTTAGGACGCAGGCTCGGCCTGCCCGCGTCGACTCTGTTCGGCGGTGCGCTACGGGATAGACTGCCCGTCGCCTGGACGCTGTCAAACGGCGCCACGGCGCTCGATATCGAAGACGGCGAACGCGCCATCGAGGAACGCGGACACCGGCAGTTCAAGCTCAAGATCGGTGTGGCACGCGACCCCAAGTGCGAATACAAGCGTGTGGGCGAGATTTGCCGTGCCTTTGAAGGCCGCGCCCTCATTACCGCAGACATCAATCAAGGCTGGGATACAATCACCGCGAGAAAGTGGCTACCCGCCTTCGCCGACGTTGGACTGCACGCCATCGAGCAGCCACTCCCGGCTTGGGATATCGATGGCATGGCCCGCATTCAGGCGCTCCTCGATATTCCAGTTGTCGCCGATGAAGCGATTACGGGCCTGCGCACGGCGCAACGCGTCGTTCAGTCCAAAGCGGCCTACGCCATCTCCCTCAAGCCCAATCGGGATGGTGGCATGTGGACGACACGCAAAATCGCCGCTGTGGCGGAGGCCAGCGGAATCGGACTGTACGGCGGCACTATGATCGAAACCTCTCTGGGAACGGCCGCATTAGCCATGCTCTATTCCGCCGTCCCGCAGCTCGCCCTCGGCACGGAGCTGTTCGGCCCCTTGCGGCTTGCGGGCGACATTGCGGCCACTCCATTGGTCGTGCGCGACGGTGCACTCGACGTCCCGACAGGCCCCGGCTTCGGTATCGAGCTCGACATGGAACAAGTGCGCTTCTTCACCAGGAATGACTAATCGCTGAAGCGGGACGCCAGCATGAGAGGCGGCGTCCACAAATTCATCCGCAATACCGGACAGCGGTGCTGCCCGGTTGCAGCCCGTTCACGACGCTCGCGACCTCGATTTGTCGCTGACGCAAGCTTCACATGTGCTGTCCGCGATAAGCTCTGGGGCAAAGCTCGAAGCGTTGTCTAAATGCTTTGCTGAAATGGCTAAGATCATTGAACCCATTGTTCAAGGCAATACGCGAGATGCTTTGGCCCCGCAGAGCCGGATCACGCAAATCCTCGGCAGTTCGCTCGAGCCTGCGGCGCCAAATATAACGAGACAAGGAAGTCCCTTCGGCTCCGAGAAGCTGATTTATGTACCTTGGAGAAAGTTTCAATTCGCCCGCCACTAATGACGGGGTCAATTCGGCATTGCCTATGTTCCGCTCAACAATGTCCTTAACCCGCATGAGAACCATGCCGCGGTATTCCGACAAAGGGATAGCATCCGTCTGCGCGATCTCACCGAGCATGGCTGCCATCAACTCGGTGAAGTTCTGCGAGATTCTTCTGATCGTAGCACTGCTGAGCAACGGAGCTCGCTCGGCGAGATGCATAAGATAGTTCAGCACCAACGGACACAGCGCACTGGCTTCGCCGAGATTTGTAGCAGTAAGACGCTGGAGACCGCCAAGCGCCGAAGAAAGCGATTGCCGCGGAAGCCGTATGCCGACAATCTCTATGGGGCCTTCCGCATGCAGCGAGTAAGGCCGCTGCGGATCGCAAATCGTACCTTCGCCAGCGACGAGACTGGTGGTCCGACCGTCCTGTTCCGCAATCAGTTTCCCCGCCAGCACAAAGTTGAACACGAAAGCGTCGCTCTCCATCCGCGAGATGCTGGCTTTGCTGCGCAGAACCTTGTGCGGGGACCCCGAGATTCGCGAAAGGCTCAAACCACTGAAGCTGAAACCCCTCAACTCAGCTTCAAACCGCCCCCCGCCTACCAATTCGTAATCGAAATCGCCGAGACCGCGGCAAACAACATCCCGCCAGTAGTCAAACTCTTCGCCCGTCGGAATCCCGCACGTTGAGGCCGTGTACGGCTGCACGACCTCGCCAATGGTAAGCATTTACCCCCACAAAGGAGTTGTTACAGCTATTGCACCCGTTGAGCTGCGAGCTGCCGCGCTGGCGGGCAAGAAACCCTATAATCCGCATAACTACGCAAGCAAGCACATATTCTAGGCATTCACAAAGCATACTGCTCGCCGAACTATCATTGTGCGCTAGCCGGCACGAGCAAACCAATACCTCCTGCTCGACCAAGTAAGTGTTCCGCGCGAACCAAGCGCTACTTCAAATTCGACCGCATGCTGAGGGTGGTTATCAATCCTGCGGTCGGAAGACGGAGAGCGCACATGGTTTCGAAGGCCGACACTTCTGCTGGGTTCTCAACTTCCGCCACTGAAATCGGCAGGCGAAGCTTCCTCAAAGCAGCGGGAGCAGTGGCCGCAGGGGCGACCTTCGGTGCTGCCAATCGAGCATGGGCCACCGCGGAGAATACGATCCGAATTGGGTATATCAGCTCGCGGACGGGCGCCTTTGCCCCATTCACCGAGCCCGATGACTTCATCTTGCAGCAGGTGCGCGACACCCTGAAGGATGGCATCTCCATCAACGGAAAGGGCTACAAGGTCGAGATCATCGCCAGAGACGACCAAAGCAGTTCCGACAGAGCCGCGAACTTGGCGGCGGAATTGATCGACAGGGAGAACGTCGATCTAATGCTGTCGCAAGTGGCTGTCGGCCCCGCGGTGGCGCAGCACTGCGAGCTCAACGGCGTCCCGTGCGTATCCACCATGGTCCCTTGGCAGGCGTGGATGTTTCCGCTCAAGGGCGATCCCTCCAAGGGCTTCGAAAATGTCTTTCACTTCTTCTGGGGCATTGACGACATTGCCAACGTCTATCTCGACATCTGGAACGCATTGCCGACAAACAAGGTCATCGGCGCCGCCTACTCCAACGACGTGCCCGGCAATGCGATGGGGGATCCCAAGCTAGGCATGCCCATGGCCTTCACTCAGGCCGGCTACAAGGTCATCGATATCGGCAAGTTCCCGGTGGGTGCTGATGACTTCTCCACCTACATTCAGACCTTCAAGAAGGAAGGTGTCGATATCGTCACGGGGATATTCCATCCCCCCGAGTGGGCCACCTTCCTCAAGCAATCGGCTCAAATGGGCTTCAAGCCGAAAGTCGCGACCATCATCAGGGCACTCCTCTTCCCTAGCGGGGTCGCAGCGCTTGGCCCCCGCGCGGAGGGTATGTCCACTGAGATTTGGTGGATGCCGAGCTACCCATTCCGCTCCAGCCTCAACGGTCAGACCGCGGCCGAGCTGGCGGCCCAGTACGAGGCCGCAACGAAGCGGGATTGGACGCAGCCCCTTGGCGTGATCCACGCTTTGTTCGAAGTCGGTATCCAAGCGCTCAAGCAGAGCGGCGATCCCAAGAGTGCCAAGAAGGTCGCGGAAACACTGCGCACCTTGCAGCAAGACACCGTGATCGGACGGCTGGACTTCGCCGGGAGCGGCATAAAGAATGTCTCCAAGATGCGGGTCGTAGGTGGTCAGTGGCACGTCGGAGAAAACGGAAAGCCGGCGCTCTCAATCACGAACAACTCTACAGCACCCGAGATCCCAGTGCAGCGCAAGTTCGAACTCCTCACTCAGATATAGGACGTTCTCCGTGCTGCTCCAGTTGCGTCACGTCACCAAGCGCTACGGTGACATGGTTGTCATTCCGGATCTTACCCTGGCCGTGAGCGATGGCGAATTCGTTGGCATCATCGGACCCAACGGAGCAGGCAAGACCACGCTGTTCGGCCTGATCTCGGGATCGACACGCTGCGACAGCGGACAGGTGCTGTTCGACGGTGACGACGTAACCGGACTTGGGGCCGATGCTCGCTGCCGCGCCGGAGTTGGGCGGACGTTTCAAATCCCACAACCCTTTCTGTCGATGACGGTCTACGAGAACGCACTGGTCTCATCGACATTCGGTGCTGGATTGCGCGGCCGGGACGCACAGTTGCGGGCACGTCTTGCGCTCGAGCAGTGCGCCATCGACCACATCGCGGATCAAATCGCTGGTACATTGACACTCATGCAGCGGAAGCGATTGGAGCTAGCGCGCGCAATTGCAACGCAGCCGCGTCTACTTCTATTGGACGAGGTCGCCGGCGGATTAGCCGACGCCGAAGTCAATCTGTTGCTCGATCTGATCGGCGAGCTTCATCGAAGCGGCACGACGATTGTTTGGATTGAGCATCTCGTTCACGCTCTCACCTCAGTCGCGGGTCGACTTGTAGTGATCTCCGCGGGCTCGGTTCTTGATGACGGAGAGCCCAACCAGATTCTTAAGAGCGCGCGGGTGCGTGAGGTCTACCTCGGCTCCGACCTAGATAGCGATGTGCCCCATGCTGCGCACTGAGCGCCTGTGTGCCCACTATGGTCTGCTTCAGGCGCTCTTCGACGTCGACTTCGGCGTCGCGCCGGGCGAAACGGTAGCATTGATTGGCGCAAACGGCGCGGGAAAGTCCACGCTGTTGCGCTCCATCGCTGGTGCAGTGCCTGCGCACCGCGACACCATCAAGCTCGACGGCATGGCAATTGGCGGCGACCCGGAGCGTCGGCAGCTGGGCAGAGGCATAGCGCTCGTACCAGAAGGCCGTCGCCTGTTTCCTAGCCTGACCGTCCAGGAGAACCTCCTGCTCGCTGAACGCAACGGAAGACCTGGCCCATGGACCGTCCGACGCCTGTTCAAGGAGTTGCCTGTCGTGGAGAGTCTTCGCAAGCGCCCCGCCACAGCCCTCTCAGGCGGCCAGCAACAACTCGTCGCGATCTGCCGCGCTCTGGCAACCAACCCAAGCTACCTGCTTTGCGACGAGATCTCTCTCGGACTGTCGCCGATTGCGGTCGATGAAGTCTACGCCTTGCTTGCAAAGGTCCGGCTGGAAGGAATCGCCCTTGTCCTCGTGGAGCAAAATGTGCGCCGCGCTCTTTCCGAGAGCACTCGATACTACTGCTTGCTCAAGGGGCACGTCGCGTTGGAAGGAATGTCCAATCAAGCCGACAGCGCCAAGGTCACTCAGGCCTATTTTGGAGTGTGACCGTGCATTCTCTGATTGAAACACTCATCAACGGGCTGATGCTCGGCGCGCTCTACGCCATCTTCGGCCTTGGCTTGAGCCTAAGCCTCGGCGTCATGCGCATGATCAATATTGCCCATGGCGACCTCATCGTCCTGGGGGCCTACATCACCAGCATTGCCATGGCTTGGTCTGGCTTCAGCGCGCTCGCATCCCTGGTCTTCGTGCTGCCCACGATGTTTTGCATCGGCGTACTGCTACAATGGCTGTTGCTCAACCGTGTCGTCGGGCGCGACCCGCTTTCGTCACTACTGCTGACGTTCGGCTTGTCGATCGTGCTCCAGAACCTCCTTCTGGAGTTCTTCACCGCGGATACACGCAGCCTTCCGGCGGGTAACATTGCACTCGCCGGCATCGATCTCGATGGAGTCTCTATCGGCGTCCTGCCACTGATATCCACGGTGGCTGGATTGCTGCTGTTCGCTGCGACCCATTGGTTCATCGCGCATTCCCACTTCGGCCGACAGGTGCGTGCTGTCTCCGACGATCCCGCAACGGCGCGACTCGTGGGAATCAACGAACGCAGCTTCTTCCCGCTCATGACGGGTTGCGTCTTGGCCGCGATTGCATTGGCGTCCGTACTCTATGCCATCCGGACACCATTCTCTCCCTCTGCAGGTCCCGAACGGCTGCTCTACTCATTCGAAGCCGTAGTGCTCGGCGGATTGGGGAGCGTGTGGGGGACCTTTGTGGGCGGCCTCGTCATAGGCGTCGCGCAGGTCTTTGGAGCCCGAGTCTCTTCGGGCCTGGGTCCATTCTTCGGTCATCTCGTCTTTCTCATCGTGCTTATCGCGCGCCCACAAGGTTTGTTCGGTCGGGTGCCGCGATGATCGGAGATACCGTGCCATTCCGCTCTTCGCGGGCCGCATTTCGTGCGCGCCTCCTCGTTTCTTGGCTGCTAGTGGTCGCGCTGCTCTCTATGGCCGCGGCTGTGCCATGGTTCGCCAGTTTCGCAACGCAGCGGCTGCTGGTGGAAGTGTTCACGCTGTTTGCCATTGCAATGGCCTGGAATCTGCTCGCCGGTTACGCAGGGCTCGTCGCGATCGGACAGCACGTGTTCATTGGCGTGGGGGCGTACTCGCTCTTCGTATTGTCCGATAAGCTTGGTCTCAATCCATGGCTGACTCTGCCGCTGGCTGCTCTTTGCTGCGCATGCTTCGCGCTTCTGTCGGCTTGGCCGATGTTCCGGCTTACTGGCGCGTACTTCGCGGTCGGCACCTGGGTCCTCGCTGAGATGATGCGTATTCTCGCGCTCAACAGCGAGTGGCTCGGCGCTGGCGCCGGTATGCCGCTCGACGCAATGCGCGAGTTCGACCGATGGACCCGCAATGCGGGCGTCTACTGGGCCGCGCTGGTCGTCGGCGCCGGAGCGCTGATCACGGCCCGCGCGGTATTGCTTGGCCCTCTCGGCCTCGCGCTTATGAGCGTTCGCGACGCGGAGCCGGCCGCCTCTGCGTGCGGCGTACCGGTAGAGCGCGCAAAACTGGCGCTGTGGTTGATTGCTGCCACCATCACGGGCACCGCCGGCGCGATAGCATACATGAGCATCCTTCAAGTCACGCCCGACGCCTCGTTCTCGGTAAACTGGACGGCAGCCGCCATCTTCATCGCCGTGCTCGGCGGCATAGGAACGCTCGAAGGCCCGATAGTCGGAACGATACTGTATTTCGCATTGCGTGAGACGTTCGCCGACTACGGAACTTGGTACTTTATCGGCCTTGGTGCGCTCGCGATCACGACAATGGTTGTCGCGCCAGGCGGTGCATGGAGCCTGATTACCGAAAGGTGGCGCATCGATCCGTTTGGAGTGCGTCGCCACGCGCCGCCAACTGATCATTTGGAACAACATTCACCGCGGAAGGCCGATTTTGTCAGCACGGATGACGGTACGGTCCGTCCTCCGAGCGACGGCGGCTCCAGCGCATCTGGCACCTCCGACAAGGCTCCAGAGAACACAGTTCAACAGGAGTGCACCATGAACAAACTCGAGCTTCCACCGATCGGCAGCGCGTCGTCGATTGGAAAGGCAAAGTTCGCTTCCCGCATCGGCCTCGAAACCGAAGCTTGGCGGGAACGGCTAGCCTCAGTGTCTGAACTCATCAAATCGCTCGATCTTCAGATCGTCCGAGTTGGATTTGTCGATGTACATGGGCACGTCCGAACCAGACCGATCGAGGCCTCGCATTTCGAGAGCGCTGCCAGGAATGGAGTTCCCTTCACGTCTGCGTTGCTCGCGATGGATAGCGGTGGTTTCATCTTCAAACCCATCTTCTCTCGCGACGGCGGCTTCGCAACACCCGGAATGGGCGGAGCCGGCGACGTCCTGGCGGTGCCGGACCTAAGCACGTTCCGCGTGCTTCCCTGGGCAGACCGAACCGGCTGGGTTCTAAGCGATTTGTACCTCTCGTCCGGCCAACGCTGCCCTTACGACCCCAGGGGCGTCATGACGAAGGCCTGCGAGGCTCTTCAAAAAAAGGGCCTCTCTTATGTGGGTGGCGTGGAGATCGAGTGCCACGTCTTTCGCATGAAGGACACAGCGCTCGATCTGGCAGACTGCGCGCAACCGCCGACGCCACTCAATGTGCTTTCGCCCAGTCGCGGATATCAGCACATGTCGGAGCTCATCTATGACGAGCTTCAGGGAGTCATAGGGCCGATAAGAGACGCCATAAAACGCGCGGGGTTGCCGCTTCGCACGTTGGAAGCAGAGCTTGGGCCCGGGCAACTCGAGATCACGCTCGATCCTCTCCCGAATCTTGAGGCGGCCGATGCTGTAATCCTGCTGCGATCGGCAGTGAAGCAAACCGCCAAGCGGCTGGGCATGGTGGCCACCTTCATGGCGAAGCCAGGCTTGGCAAACGTATTCTCGAGTGGATGGCATTTGCATCAGTCGTTGGCCGATGCCGGCAGCCACGAGAATGTCTTTGCCTCGAGCGATCAGCTCCTTTCATCGGTCGGACTGAAGTATGTCGGGGGCGTCCTCAACAACTCCAGCGCGGGAACTGCGTTCTCAAACCCCACGATCAATGGCTACAAGCGCCTGAATGCGAATCCATTGACGCCGAAGCGGGCCGTATGGTCGCACGACAACCGCGCCGCCATGCTGCGCATCATCGGCGGCCCGGGCGATAGGGCAACCCACGTTGAGAACCGCTCGGGCGAGCCGGCCGCCAATCCCTATCTCTATATGGCAAGCCAGATCTTCGCAGGCCTCGACGGCATTGCTGCGGACACAGATCCCGGAGCTCCCCTGGATGATCCCTATCTCCAGACCGACAAGCCGCCGATGCCTACAAGCTTGATGGAAGCCGTGGATGCGCTCGACAGATCAGCTCTGTTCCGGGAAGCCATCAGTCCCGAGTTCGTGGACTACTACGTCTCAGTAAAGCGACATGAGATTTCTCGCTTCCTTTCCGCGGTCACCGATTGGGAGCATCGGGAGTACTTCGAGGCCTTCTAGGAACCCCTCAACGAGAGCACCATCCGCTATGTCCTGCCGGCGATATCGAATTGTCATCGCCGGCAGAAACAGCCGCGCGGCTGTTTCTGCGCTAAGGAACAAGAAATGACCCAGGTCGACGATTGGCAGCTCACCGCGGATGTCGTCCGCAGCTTCTCCAACACCCCCGATCAGCGGCTCAAGCATATTCTGACCGAGTTAGTTCAGTCGTCGCACGACTTCGTTCGTCGAACCAACCTCACCTTCGAGGAATGGAACTACGCGATCGACTATCTGGCGCGTACCGGCCACGCCTGTACCCCTGCTCGCCAGGAATTCGTGCTTCTCGCTGATGTGCTCGGCATATCGATGCTGGTCGACGCCATCAATCACCGCGAACGCGATGGTGCAACTCCCACAACGGTGCTCGGACCATTCTATGTCGGCGAGCACAAGCTCCTGCCTCACGGCTCGAACATATCTTCGGGCGTCAGCGGCGCCCCTATGTTCGTGCGCATCAGGGTCGCTGACGTAAGCGGCAAGCCCATTGGTCACGCGATCGTCGACGTCTGGCATGCCGACGACGATGGCCTCTACGATTCACAGAAGGCCTCATATCCAGAAGAGGGCCCATCGTTGCGGGCCCGTTTCGCGGTCGATGCCCAAGGCTGCCTATCGTTCCGCACCATCCTGCCGTGCAGCTACCCAATTCCAACCGATGGCCCCGTCGGCGAACTGCTCGATGCGTCGGCCCGACACCCGATGCGTCCCGCCCACGTCCACTTCCTCGTCGCTGCAGAAGGCTTCGAACCGCTTGTGACGCATGTGTTCATCGCGGGCGACAAGAACCTCGAATCCGACGCCGTGTTTGGCGTCAAAAGCGAACTGATTTCGCACCTCGAAGAACACGACGAATCCCCCATGCCCGACGGCTCTCCTGCCAACGGCCCCTGGTATGTGTTGACCTACGAGTTCCGCATGCAGCCGGGAAATGGCACGGCGCCAACGCCATTGCCGGGCACACGCCGCGCGTAGTAGCACGGGCCTCCAGCTCTCTTCGAATAATGCTCATTCGCCCAGGTGCACGCTTGCGCATTCCTGTCCGCTTGCGCGCTGTTCTGGCTGCGGCCGGCATTTCCATAGCTCCCACCAATGTCTTTCTCGGCATACCGCTGCATGGCATGCGCCGATCAACGGATCGATTGCTCCGCCAATGCCGATACGCACCCGGAAATCATTGGGCCGATGTGTCCTCCAGAAATTCACTTCGGTGCGCATTTGACACGGAGAAAAAATTGCTTCGCGCCCGCCGCTCCGCATTGCGCACAAATAGGGAAAATGCCTTTCGCATCAATAGCGTGCGCATGGCGTCACGTTTGACCCGATGTCCGCATTGTGGGGAACTCACAGCATCGGATTCGAACAGTGCTGACCCGTTTTGAGTGGTTTCGGCAGTACGGCGATCCGCCCGCCTCAGAGCCTTTTGTATTTCCACCGTTCCGCGTTGAGGCGTTCGCACTCATCCGGTCAGCGTGCGTTCTCATTACCGGATTTTCTGGGGCGTTATTCCCCCGCGTTGCAACACGAGTCCGACTGATAACCAGTCGTGACAATCGCTCCGTTTGGCGCGCCTTGAGGAGAGAAATGAAACTAGCTACTTCGATTGCAAAGCCGACAATGGCCCTGGCATTGTTGTGCACCGCATCCTTTTCCCAGGCCATGGCACAAGAGGCCAGCAGCGACGTGCGGCCGTGGGGAAGCGCCTTTCGCTCTGTGTTTGGAGACTCACTGGAGAAGAACCACAAGATCGGTGTCCTTGGCTGGACTGAAGGCACGTTGGCCGAATCCAACAACGATATTGCGGACACGCTCCAACCATCGGGCATCGGTCAGTCCATCCTGCCCCAGGGCCTGTTCACGCAGAATGAGGGAGCTACCCTGAACCAGGCTGGCGCCATGCTTTGTCGCGGCGACGGCTGTCCGACCGTTATGTTCGGACCGCAGCATAATGTTCTTGGGCGCATAGGACCGACCCCAGCGCCACGAGGTGATGCGTTCGACCTCGGATTCAATGTCACCGTCATGTATGGCCAGGATATATTCTTCCTCAAGACATTGGGGTTCGATGATTGGGACTCCGACGCCGACGCTCAAAACAAATGGGCCATCACCCAGTGGTATCTCGACTTTTACCTGCCGATACTCGACGGGATGAACTTGATGGTCGGCAGCTTCCAGACTCCATTGGCGAATGAAATCGGCTACCCATTCACACCGCCCAACTGGTTTGCAAGCCATACCTACGCCTTCGCGCATGGTCCCGCCAAACACGTCGGCGCGCTGGCGCAGTTCAAGGTGCCGACATCGAAAGACTTCGGGCTATTGAGTTTCGACGCTGGCGTCGTCACAGGCTGGAATGTTCTTGAAAGTCCGAATGACGATCCGAGCTTCATTGGCGGCGTCCGGTGGCGCAGCACGAACATGAAGACGTGGGTCGATGTGGAAGCAATCTATGGCAACGGCGCCAACGACTTCACGAATTTCGTCAATGTCGATGGCGGATCGATTACGGGGTGGAGGGCTACCGGAGGTGGATCACCCTATCCAGTATTCACCTCGACCGGCGAGTACCTCGACCGCTTCGACGGCTACTTGGTTATTACGCACCAGGCAACCGACAGACTGGCGTTCGCGCTCGAGGCAACCTATGGCTACCAAAAAGGGGGCAGCGCTTCATCGTTCTTCCTGTTGGCACCGATCTCCATTCTCGAAGATTCAGAGTGGTACGGCGCAAACCTGGGCGTGCGGTACATGCTCGATAAGAATCTGTTCGTGAACGCCCGCGCCGAATGGTTCAACGACCCGAATGCCGCGCACATCCTGTGGCGATCCGTGGGTGCAGGCGGTGGTGACGTCTATGCCTTTACTGCAAACGTCAGTTGGGACCCGATCCCGGGGCTGACCGTGCGTCCGGAGGTGCGCTATGACGTCTACACCGGGCTCGGAAACTTGTTTGCTCCGGTCTATCAAGGCGGCCCGCTCCAGAACCAGTTGGCCACCGAGGATCAGCAATTCACTTTCATGTTGAATGGTGTCTCGCGGTTCTGATCGGGCGCACCATCAAGGCCTCCGGACTAGAACTGATCTAGCTGGCCACCCTCGCCCCACGGCGCCCAGAGCACCGTGGGGCTCCCTCCCCGTCTGTCGACAGGCGGCCTCGCGCTTGAGGCTGGCACGACGCGCAATACTAGCGAACCATCACCGATGAAATCTTCTGAGCCGTGTCGAGCAGAACCGGAAGGTACATCTCCTTCATCGCCTTCGCGCTGATGCGGTTCGTCTGGCTGCAAACATTGATTGCCGCAACGACATTGCGCCTTGAATCCCGGACGGGAGCGGCGATCGATATGAGTCCTCTTTCGAGTTCGTTGTCGACGATCGCATAGCCTTGAGCACGCGCCAGCTTCACAGATCCTTCAAGCGCGCTGAGCTCTTCCATCATCGGCACCGCCAGCCCCTGTGAACGGCGCAGCATTTCAAGCGCCTGTCGATCAGACAAACCCGACAGGAGCACCCTCCCCATTGCTGTCGCGAAGGCTGGAAGCCGCCCGCCTATGCGAGGACTTGCCGACATGACGTGGTTCCCCGGGACGCGGGCGACGCACACGATCTCGGTCTGATCGAGCACTGAGGCCGAGCATGTCTCATTCA
>Ga0164243_10004214_pt1 | contig 22661 bp, 22 predicted proteins | sample OricompcompostOP_FD_108781 | JGI IMG/M metagenome (GOLD analysis project Ga0164243, IMG submission 108781) | Organic Plus compost microbial communities from Emeryville, California, USA - Original compost - Organic plus compost (OP) | ecosystem: Engineered > Solid waste > Mixed feedstock >...
CTGCTACAGATTGAACGTCGCCATGCTGCGCATCGGTTTTGGAATCAGACCGTTTGATATCAGACATGGCTAACCTCCTTCTGCTTGCGGGCAGAATCATTTCTCCCAATTGTTGGGTGAATTCCGTCGGATGAACCGGTGCGGTGTTAACGCGCCCGCGCGGGCCCGGTGCCATAACGAAAAACTGACAGATTTGTGAGGGAACCCGGGCGTCGAGCAGCCGCTCGTCTTCGCGACTGGCCTCGCCTCACTCGGCGAGCTTCGGCAGGTTTCAGGCCGCCGGCGCATGGAGCGCGAAAGGGCGGAAAGTGTAAACCCGGTCGTGCACCGAATTCGGGTTTCAGAAATTCAGCGTGGAAGAGCGGCGTCAGATTGACGGCATCGATTCTGCCCCTCGCGGGGAATGATTGCGAAGGGCAGAATCTGCGGTGACCCGCGATGCATCATGCGATCAAAAAACGCATCGCGCTTTTCGGCACGATGCGCGCATCACCGCCGTTAGTACTACGCGGCGCGCAGGTTGTCGGCCGAAGACTTTCCAGTCTTGCGGTCAGCGCGGAGTTCGAACGAGATCTTCTGACCTTCGTTCAATCCCGGCAGGCCAGCGCGTTCCACGGCACTGATGTGCACGAAAACGTCCTGACCGCCGCCATCCGGCTGAATGAATCCGAATCCTTTGGTGGCATTGAACCACTTCACGGTTCCCGTCTGCATGGGAGCCAATCCTTTTAGATAAGCGTGTATAGAGCCGCGCCTTAACGCGGCCGGTTTCGTCGAGATTGAGGAGGGAATGTCGTTGTTCAGGCGCGTATTGCGCGACAGGCCAAGTCGTTCGGCCAAAAGCTCGATGCACTGTGTATAGAGATATTTGGAGGAATTACAACCCGATGGTAGCGGTTCTTTTTACGGTCACAATTTGCGGTCGCTGATTACGGCTCGTTCGCAAAACGCAACCGCCCCGCAGGCTGCAATGTGCGCGCATCGAAGGTGCGGATCTCGACCGTGCCGCCGACGTCCAGCGTCACAATGACCCGATCGCCGGCGACCTCCGTCGCCGTCACCTTGGCGCCCTTGGGCAGCATCGTCACCACATCGACATTCACCGGCGCGCTTCCCTCGCTGCGAAAAACCCGGTAGCCGATGACACCGATGATCACCGCAATGCCAATCATCATGGCCGTGCCCGAGATCATGGACATGCGCCGGACGCGGTCGACCACGGCCTGCGCGGACGGATCGAGCGGTTTGCCATCGGGGTCTTTGAGATTGTCAGTCGAAGACATCGTTGAACTTGCGGGGCCAGACAGGTGTGATGACGGAAGAAGGGGTTGAGACAATGCAGGTCGAGACGTTGGAGGTCGGTGCCGAGCAATCCGGCAACCGGCTCGACCGCGTGCTCGCCTCCGGGCTCCCGGCCCTGTCGCGTACGCGGCTGAAGGCACTGATCCTGGATGGCGCCGTGACGGCCGGCGGCCGCACCATCCTTGATCCGGGTTATCGCGTCAAATCCGGCGAGCCGCTGCAGGTGAATGTGCCACCGCCGGAACCGGCCGAGCCGGAAGGCGAGAACATCCCCCTTTCTATAATGTATGAGGATGCCGAGCTGATCGTCATCGACAAGCCGGCCGGCCTCGTCGTCCATCCCGCCGCTGGGCACCAGACCGGCACGCTGGTAAATGCTCTGATCGCCCATTGCGGCGCGACCCTGTCCGGCATAGGCGGGGTGATGCGGCCGGGCATCGTGCACCGGCTGGACAAGGACACTTCCGGCGTGATGGTGGTGGCCAAGACCGATCGTGCCCACAAGGCGCTGTCCGAGCAGTTCGCCGATCATGGTCGCACCGGCCCGCTGGAGCGCGCCTATCTCGCCTTCGCCTGGGGCGCACCGGAGCGGCCGCGCGGCACCGTCGAGGCCCCCATCGACCGGCACCCGCATAACCGGGAGAAGATGACGGTGCGCGGCTCAGGCCGCGAGGCCATCACCCATTGGGAGCTGCGGGAAACCTACAAAGGGACCGACGGCAAGCCGGTCGCCAGTCTGATCGAATGCCAGCTCGAGACCGGACGGACTCACCAGATCCGGGTGCACCTTGCACATACGGGACATCCGATTCTGGGTGACGCGACCTATGCCACCGGCTTCAAGACCAAGGCCGTCCACCTGCCAGTCCCAGCAAAACAGGCACTCGAGGGTCTTGGAAGACAGGCCCTGCATGCCTATCTCTTGGCTTTCGAGCATCCCGTAACGGGCGAAATACTGGAGTTCTCGTCGGAACTACCGGTCGAGCTCGCCCGTTTGCGTGATGCCTTGTCCAAGGACTGACAAGGCCGGTTCCGGCCGAACTCTCTTAAAAAACGCTGTAAATCAATGACTTGGGCTGCGGCTTCCGGTCACGATTAGGTGACAGGAATGTAACTTTCTTTCGCTACCCCGGTCTCGTATTCTGCAATCGCGGTTGCACCGCAGCATGCTTCGCCGGGCCGATCAGGGCGGCGGGGCATATGTCCGCCGATCCTCGGGGACATGAACTTATGGAGGGCGCGAGAATGGCCCGTTCAACGGCTATGCCGATGATTACCGCCGAAGGCGGTTTGTCGAAGTATTTGGAAGAAATCCGGCGGTTTCCGATGTTGGAGCCGCAGGAAGAATATATGCTGGCCAAAAGCTGGCGCGAGCACGGGGACCGTGACGCCGCGCACAAGCTCGTCACCAGCCATTTGCGGCTGGTTGCCAAAATCGCGATGGGCTATCGCGGCTATGGCTTGCCGATCTCCGAGATCGTCTCGGAAGGCAATGTCGGCCTGATGCAGGCGGTGAAGCGGTTCGAGCCGGACAAAGGCTTCCGCCTCGCGACCTACGCCATGTGGTGGATCAAGGCCGCCATTCAGGAATATATCCTGCGCTCGTGGTCGCTCGTGAAGATGGGCACGACCGCGAACCAGAAGAAGCTGTTTTTCAACCTGCGCAAGGCCAAGAGCAAAATCTCCGCGCTGAATGACGGCGATCTCAAGCCAGACCAGGTGGCGCAGATCGCCAAGCGTCTCGGCGTGACGGAGAAGGACGTTGTCGACATGAACCGCCGGCTCGGCGGCGACACGTCGCTCAACGCACCGATCCGCGACGACGGCGATTCCGGCGAGTGGCAGGACTGGCTTGCGGACGAATCCGCCGGTCAGGAAGAAATACTCGCCGACAGCGAGGAGATGGACAATCGCCGCACCGCGCTCGAACACGCGCTGACCGTGCTGAACGATCGCGAGCGCCGCATCTTCGAGGCCCGCCGTCTTGCCGACGATCCGGTCACGCTGGAAGAACTGGCCGAAGAGTTTGGCGTCTCGCGCGAGCGCGTGCGTCAGATTGAAGTGCGCGCATTCGAAAAGGTGCAGAAGGCGGTGAAGAACAAGGTTGCCGCCCTCGAAACGCCGAAGGTCCAGGAAGCGCTTCCCGCACACTGAAGCGGCAGCAAAATTTCTACAATGACAGCAAAGCCGGGCGCGAAGCCCGGCTTTTTTTTATTTCAAGTTTCGACACGCGTTCTTGATTTCAACCGCCGGAATTCGGTCCGAGAGCTCGGCTAGATTGCCAGGCCACCGTGCTTGAATGTCTTCACCCATCAAATTCTGTCAACGAGCAGAAAGGCAGATCATCATGTCTACGTTCACGACCAAAGACGGCACGCAGATTTACTACAACGACTGGGGCAAGGGACGACCGGTCGTCTTCAGTCACGGCTGGCCGCTCAGCGCCGATGCTTTCGAGGATCAGATGTTCTTTCTTGCTTCGCGCGGCTATCGCTGCATTGCGCATGATCGCAGAGGGCACGGCCGCTCGAGCCAACCGTGGCATGGCAACGATCTGGACACATACGCGGATGATCTCGCCGAACTCGTGCAACATCTCGATCTGAAAGATGCGATCCATGTCGGTCACTCGACCGGCGGTGGCGAAGTTGCGCGCTATATCGGCCGGCATGGCACGAAGCGCGTTGCCAAAGCCGTGCTCATCGGTGCGATCCCGCCATTGATGCTGAAGACGCCAAGCAATCCGAACGGCACGCCGATCCAGGTGTTCGACCAGATCCGCGCCGGCGTGCAAGCCGACCGCTCGCAATTCTTCAAGGATCTATCGATGCCATTCTACGGTTATAACCGGCCGGACGCTAAAGTGTCGGAAGGCGTGCGCAACTCCTTCTGGCTGCAAGGCATGATGGCCGGCTTCCCCGCCTCGTATTTCTGCGTCAAGGCGTTCTCAGAAACCGACACCACCGAAGACCTGAAGAAGTTCGATGTGCCGACGCTCGTGCTGCACGGTGACGACGATCAGATCGTGCCGATTGCAGCGTCGGCGATGCTCTCATCCAAGCTGATCAAGAATGCGCAGCTCAAGATCATTCCCGGTGCGCCGCACGGCATGTGCACGACATTGAAGGACGAGATCAACGCGACGCTGCTGTCGTTCATCGAAGCGAAGGCCGGAAACGCAGCGGCGGCCTGACCCGCTTCAATCGCGATCACGCGGAATATTCTGAAAAAGGCCGGGCATCCCTGCCCGGCCTTTTTCCATTCAACGCCCGACTTTCATCGCCAGTGTTAATGAATCATTGCGGATGAGAACCGCGTGGGAACCGTGATCGAAGACACGACGTTGTTCCACCATCACGAAAGGAATGGTTGGGAGAAAACGTCATGTCCTATGATCCGTATCGCAATACAAAAACACCACCAAGAGAACCGTACCAGAATTTCCATCGCGATCCGGATGGTGGCACCGGCACGAGTTTTCTGATGGGCGCGCTGGTCCTGTTGGCGCTGGGCGGCTTCATCTATTACTACGCGAACTCCGACAATTCGAATGTCGCAACCAACGACATGCGGCCGCCCATCACGCAGCCGCATACGACAGGCAAGGGCTCGTCGGCCGAACCAACCACTTCCGGCGACACAACGCAGCAGCAGCCCGCCCGTCCGGCGCAGTAGCCTTTTGTAGAGCGGTCGTCTCGCGTTCCGGACAGGCCGCCGACCCGCCTACGACCGTCCACACCCTGCCAACGCCCGTGCGGTCTGAGACGGGTCATTGAAATTCTGCGATTCGCCCGGCCTTCGCCGCGATCCTGTCACAGCTGCCTGCCAGACTACGCTCCATGCCGCGCTATTACTTTCATACCCGCATCGACGGCGAATTGATCCGCGACCCGGACGGAGCCGATTTGCGCGACCCCGATCAGGCTTGGAAAATGGCCCGCGCGATGATCCGCGACATCCTGCATGATGAGGAGACCGAGCCGCGCCTGCTCCGGGCCGCGATCGAGGTGACCGACGAGGACGGCGAGATCGTGCTGGAATTCCCATTCACCGAAGCGTTGATCGAGCCTGGGCAAGGGTCGCTGTCGGTTCACTGACAAGCCGCCGCCAAGAAGCGGCGGCTTTATTCCGTTACTGCTTCCAGGCCGCAAAGGCTTCCGCAAAGGCACGCTCGCCCGGCGTGCCTTTTTCAATGGCGAGGATGGCGCGGCGATTGTTGTTGTAGACAATCGGAATATCGAACCAGGCCCGCTCCTTCAGCAGTTGAATGTTGCGCGACTGGTCGGACTCCACTGCCGACAGCCCGATCAGGAAGAAGTTGTTGGTGACCTTCACCGCAAGCCCGGCCAGCGGCGTCCCGCGTGTCTGCTCGGCCTGCTTCATCAGCACGCCCGGAACATTGGAAATCCCGCCCGGCGGGAAATCGGCGGGCAGATTGAACATGACTTCGATCGTGTGGCTGGCCGGCAATGTCTGGTCGACATTGCGACGGATCGAGAACGTCATCGTCATCCGTCGCTCGGGAATTTCGACATCGGCACGGAGGGCGAGTTCCGGCGGCCGGCCACCGCCAGGCGAAACGGTTTCGGTCCGCCACACGGCGGAGCCGACAAACTGCTTGCCCTGCGGATCGTTCGGCTCCTCTTCATAGAGCACGACACGCTGCGCCACAGCCGGGCCGCTCTGCGTATTGGGTCCGCCAAGCCGATCGGTGATTTTGCCGGATCCCTGTTTGGTCGGCTGGGCCGGTTGGCTGTCCTTGGCCACATCGGTTGGTGAGCCCCGGAACGCCTGCCAGAATTCGGTGATCAGCCCGCGCTGGGAATAAACGACGCCGGCAACCATCAGGAGCAATAAGGCGGCAATAGCTCCCTTAATGAGAGGACCAAAGGACCGCCGCTTGTGCTGCTCTTCCTCATGGAACTCTTCATCCATGCTGCCGGGATGCGGCCGCGGCGGTGGCGCCCCGCGGAAGGATTGATCCGGCCGACCATCGCCATAGCCGGGTGGTGGACGCATCTCTTGCGGATGCATCTCTTGCGGATGCATCACGCGGCCGAAATCCTCATGGGCCAACCGCGGCTCCATCGAATGGTCGAACTCGCGCTGGATCTCGGCAAACGAGTCGCGCGGCAGCCGATTCGGCCCCAGGGGCGGAGGCGGCGCATCGAAAGGAGAGGTCTTCGACGGTGCAGACTGCGCCGATGGCCGCGGCGGCAACGGCGGAAGTGTCTTCGGCCCAAGGTCTGGGGCCGGTCCCGGCTTCGGTGCGCTTGGGGGCGCGGCGGGAGACGGCGCAGCCGGGCGTGGGGGCAGCTTGCCGGTCGCCAGGGCCGCATTCGGAAAACGCGGAGGCGATGGCGCGGGTGTGGAACTGGGACTTGCAGGGGCTGGAGCAGCGGGGCCGCCAGTGGATTGCGGAACGCTCTCGATCCGGGATCGGCGAGCGGCTTCCGCTTCGACTTTCCGGATGGCTTCCTCGAGGGCGAGCCGCTCCTTGGTAATCTCCGATTCCTGCAGCGGCGGCTCGGTCCCGCGCAATTGAGCAACAAGCGCCGTCCGCGCCCTTTCATAGAGCGCGCGGCGCGCCTCGCCGGTATTCTTGTCAAGACCGGTAATGGCACGGGCAATGAGTGGGTAATAATCAGCCATGCTTCCTGTCGTGGCCCTGGATCACACCTCGTCGTCCCCCAATTCCCGATGGTGTCATGTCTCGAACGGATTCTGCACTAGAATTGTATCTTCGCGCTCCGGAGACGTGGACAAAAGGGCCACCGGACAGCCGATCAGCTCCTCGATCCATCTGACATACTTGATAGCCTGGGCAGGCAAGTCCGCCCATGAGCGGGCGTTCGCTGTCGGCTCTTGCCAACCCTCGATCGTTTCGTAGATCGGCTCAACCTGGGCCTGCGCATGCTCGCTGGCCGGCAGATGATCGATCTCGCGGCCGTCGAGCCGGTAGCCGACGCAGACCTTGACCTCCTTGAAGCCGTCCAGGATGTCGAGCTTGGTCAGGGCGATGCCGTTGATGCCGCTGGTGCGAACGGTCTGGCGCACCAGCACCGCATCGAACCAGCCGCAGCGGCGCGGACGGCCTGTCACGGTGCCGAATTCGTGGCCGCGCTCGCCGATCAGCCTGCCAATCTCATTGTCCTGTTCGGTCGGGAATGGCCCCTCGCCCACACGCGTGGTGTAGGCCTTGCAGATGCCGAGCACATAGCCGATGGCGCCGGGGCCCATGCCCGAGCCGGTGGCGGCTTGCGCGGCCACCGTGTTCGACGAAGTCACATACGGATAAGTGCCGTGGTCGATATCGAGCAGTGCGCCCTGGGCCCCCTCGAACAGGATGCGCTTGCCTTCGCGGCGTCGCACATCGAGCAACGACCAGATCGAATCCGTGTAAGGCAATATACGTGGCGCGTAGCTCGCGAGTTCGTCGTAAACCGAATCCGTCGTCAACTCGCCCATGCCGTAGCCGCGGCGCAGCGCATTATGATGCACCAGCATGCGCTCGATCTTGCCGCGCAAGGCTGGCAGATCGGCCAGATCCATCACGCGGATCGCGCGGCGTCCGACCTTGTCTTCATAGGCCGGGCCGATGCCGCGTTTGGTGGTGCCGATGCGGGAGGCGCCGGATTCACGGATCGCTTCGAGATCGCGATGCAGCGACAAGATCAGCGTCGCATTTTCCGCGATGCGTAACGAGTCGGGCGTGACGGCAACACCTTGCCCGTTCAGGCGGTCGATCTCATCGATCAGCGCTTTTGGATCGACGACCACACCATTTCCGATGATCGACAGCTTGCCCTCGCGGACCACGCCGGACGGCAGCAGCGATAGCTTGTAGACCTGATTGCCAATGACCAGGGTATGTCCGGCATTGTGTCCCCCCTGGAAGCGGACAACGATATCGGCCTGCTCGGACAACCAATCGACGATCTTGCCTTTGCCTTCGTCGCCCCACTGCGCTCCGACGACAACTACATTCGCCATTCCTTCAAACCTCTCCAGCGGGCCGCCGCCGGGACCCTGACATGAAACCGGGTGTACTTTGCCCGGCCGAAGCTGAGGGCCTGCCCCGGATACTGGATGCAGGGCTCCGAGGCAAGGCGAGCGGCCGATCCGCAGCGGATTTCACGGCCAATAACCGGTTGAAAAGGATGAATTTTCGGAAGGTTTCCAAGGCGCTTGCACAAATCGGGCATGCGCCCGCGGGTCTTCCGGCCATGAGCGGCATTGTGTAGCAAGGGCCGGTCCGCCGTCCGGCGGGGGTCTCATCGCCGGGTGGAGGCATTTCGATGGCCGCATTTTTTGGCCGTGTTGGTGGCTGGCTGTACAACCAGGCCTATCTGCTTGTGGCCTTCACCTATCTGTTCTGGGCGCTCAACATCGTGCTCGGGCGGCATGCGGTGGCATCGATGCCGCCGGTTGCGCTTGGCTTCTGGCGATGGGCCGGCGCCGGACTGATCCTGTTGCCGTTCACATGGCCGTACATGAAACGCGACTGGCCGGTGATCCGCGCCAATATCGGCATGCTCTCCATCCTCGGCGCGACCGGCACCACCGGCTATGCCGTGGCGTCCTACTGGGGACTTCAATACACGCAGGCGATCAACGGCCTGCTCATTCAATGCACGATCCCCATCCTCGTCGGCGTGGCCACTTATCTCGTCATCGGCGAAAAGCTGACCACGCGGCAGCTGGCCGGCATCGCCGTGTCTTTCTTCGGAGTCATGCTGATCCTGCAGCGCGGTGACCCGGACGTGCTGCACGCGATTTCATTCAATCGCGGTGACATGTGGTTTGTCGCGGCCATCGTGATCTTCGCCTTCTATGCGCCGCTGACGCGCAAGTATCGCCCGGCGATCCATCCCATGTCATTCCTGGCGATCACAATCGTCACCGGCACGGTGCTCACCATCCCGCTCTTGATCTGGGAAAGCGTGGCTGTGGGAATGCCCGCCTTCGACATGCATACGGTTCTGATCATTTTGTATATGGCGATCTTTCCGTCGATCATCGCCTATATCTGTTACAATCGTAGCCTTCAGTTGATCGGACCGAACCTCGTCGCTGCGCTTTATCCGCTCATTGTCGTGTTCGGCACGACGCTCGCCGTCGTCTTTCTTGGCGAGCGGCCGGAGTGGTATCATGTCGTCGGCACAATCTTCATCGTCGGCGGCGTTTTGCTGGCGACGCGACAACGCCGCATCGCCGTTCCGTCGAAGGCGTAACGACAGCTCAGGTCGCGCATCGATTAAAAATCACACAAACATTCGCAATAACATTCAGACAATATTTGCGACGCAAGCGAGCCCATCGGAAAACCGGACATTCATCTTAGCGCGCGAACGCAGCGATGTTTCATCGCGCCATTATCATTCTCTTCATTGAACTCCCGCCAAATCGCGGCACAAGCGAATGCTGGAGAGAACAATGCGTCAGTGTCTGTTGGCGATCGCAACCGCTGGTATCGTTGCGCTGGGATTTAATGCCGATCGCGCCGAAGCCGCTCCGCTCGGAGCAGCAGGTGCGCTTGGTACCGCAACCGCCGACCTCAATCGGGCCGAGCCCGTTCAATATGCCGGCGGCCGTTGCTGGCGTAACGCCGGCTGGCATGGCGCCGGCTGGTATCCGTGCTGGCGTCCCGGCGTTGTCGTGGGCGGCGCCGGCACCTGGCACTGGCACAATCACTATGCCTGGCACAATTCATGGCACAGCAACTGGCATGACCATTACAGCTATCATTGGCACAACCGCAGCGGCGGCAACCGTCACGCGGGCGCACGGCGCGGCGGTGCGCGGCACGCTCATGCCAGCACCCATCACGGCGGCCGGCATGGTGGCGGACATCGCGGTGGCGGCCACCACGGCGGCGGTCATCATGGTGGCGGTCATCACGGCGGTGGACATCGCCGCTGATCGCTGAAGCTTCTGCAGCTTCAACAAAATTAAGCCTCGAAGGACAATCGCTGGCCGATCATCCTTCGAGGCTTTGACGTCTGCTGTGGTGTCAGAATTTCAGCGGCTTGGCCGACTGTACCTGCGGCAATGCACGCACGGCTTCCAGCACCTTCGGCGGCATTTCGCCATCGATCTCGATCAGCGCGACGGCATTGCCGCCCGGCGCTTCGCGGCCGACATGGAAGGTCGCGATGTTGATGCCGGCATCGCCCATCGTGCCAGAGAACTTGCCGATGAAGCCCGGCTTGTCGAGATTGGTGATGTAGACCATCGACGGGCCGAATTCCGCATCCATACGGATGCCCTTGATGTTGACGATGCGCGGACGCGCATCAGCGAACACCGTACCCGAGACATTGCGCGTCACGCTGTCGGTGAAGACCGTGACCGTGATCAGGCTTTCATAATCGCCGGCGGCCTCGCGCGTGACTTCCTCGACGATAATGCCGCGCTCCTTGGCCACGATCGGCGCCGACACGACATTCACGTCCTGCAGCATCGGCCGCAGGAAGCCGGCCACGGCCGCCGATGTCAGCGCCTTGGTCTTCATCTGCGCGACATGGCCCTCATAGCTGATCTGGATCTTCTTCAGATCGCCTTCGGTGAGCTGCCCGGCAAACGAGCCGAGCTTTTCGGCCAGTTCGATGAAGGGCTTCAGGCGCGGCGCTTCTTCCGCGGTGATCGACGGGAAGTTCACCGCATTCGAGATCGCGCCTCGCAGCAGATAGTCCGACATCTGGTCGGCAACCTGCAGCGCCACATTTTCCTGCGCTTCCGACGTTGAAGCACCCAGATGCGGCGTGCAGATCACGTTCGGCTGGCCGAACAGCGGATTCTCGTTCGCAGGTTCGGTCGAGAACACGTCGAAGGCGGCACCGGCGACATGGCCGGAATCGAGCGCCGCACGCAGGGCGACTTCATCGACAAGACCGCCGCGCGCGCAATTGACGATGCGCACGCCTTTCTTGGTCAGCGCCAGCGCCTTGGCATCGATGATGTTCTTGGTCTTCTCGGTCAGCGGCGTATGCAGCGTAATGAAATCGGCCCGTTTGAGCAGCTCCTCAAGTTCGACCTTCTCGACACCGATTTCAACCGCGCGTTCCGCTGACAGGAATGGATCATAGGCGATGACGCGCATACGCAGGCCGAGCGCGCGATCGATCACGATCGATCCGATATTGCCGGCGCCGATGACGCCCAGCGTCTTGCCGGTGATTTCGACACCCATGAAGCGGTTCTTCTCCCACTTGCCGGCCTGGGTGGAGTGGTCGGCTGCCGGGATTTGCCGCGCCAGCGCCAGCATCAGCGTGATCGCGTGTTCGGCCGTCGTGATCGAATTGCCGAACGGCGTGTTCATCACGATGATGCCCTTCGCCGTTGCCGCCGGAATATCGACGTTATCGACACCGATACCGGCGCGGCCGATGACCTTCAGGTTCTTGGCGTTCTGCAGGATCTTCGGCGTCACCTTGGTGGCCGAACGGATCGCAAGGCCGTCATAGTTGCCGATGATCTCGGCAAGCTTGTCCTTGTCCTTGCCGAGATTGGGCTGGAAATCGACTTCGACGCCGCGATCCTTGAAGATCTGCACGGCGGCGGGAGACAACGCGTCAGAGATGAGAACTTTGGGAGCCATGATGGTGGTCTCGATATTTCGGCTTGGTCGTTCCGGCCGAGCGAAGCGAGGGCCGGAATCCATAACCACGATGTTTGAGGTGTATCGCTCTGATAGCGAAAATGGGTCCCCGCCTTCGCGGGGACGACCGGTGAACTAAGCCGCTTTCGACAGCGTCTCTTTTGCTTTCGCGTAGGCCCAGTCGAGCCAGGGCAGCAGCTTTTCAACGTCGCTGCGTTCGACCGTGGCGCCGCACCAGATGCGAAGGCCAGGCAACGCATCGCGGTGATTGGCGAAATCGAAAGCGACGCCTTCCTTCTCGCACAACGCCACAAGGTCCTTCACGAAGGCCCATTGCGCATCGACCGACAATGCGGTGACTGCCGGATCGACGATCTTCAGGCAGACCGAGGTGTTGGAGCGAGTCTTCGGATCGACGGCAAGGTTGTCCACCCATGCCGTACGGGCAACCCAGTCATGGATGGCACCGGCATTGGCATCCGCACGTGCGATCAGGCCTTTCAGACCGCCGGACGACTTCGCCCATTGCAGCGTATCGAGATAATCCTCGACGCACAGCATCGACGGCGTGTTGATGGTTTCGCCGACGAAGATGCCTTCGTTCAGCTTGCCGTTCTTGGTCATGCGGAAGATCTTCGGCAGCGGCCAGGCCGGCTTGTAGCTTTCAAGCCGTTCCACAGCGCGCGGCGACAGGATTAGCATGCCATGCGCAGCTTCGCCGCCCAGCGCCTTCTGCCATGAGAAGGTGATGACATCGAGCTTGGCAAAGTCGAGCGGCTGCGCAAAAGCGGCCGAGGTGGCGTCGCAGATGGTCAGGCCCTTGCGATCGGCCTTGATCCAATCGGCATTCGGCACACGCACGCCCGAGGTCGTGCCGTTCCAGGTGAAGACGATGTCGGTGTCGGAATCGACCTTCGACAGATCGGGAATCTCGCCATAGCCGGTCTTGAGAACGGTGACGTCCTTCAGCTTGAGCTGTTTTTCGACGTCGGTCACCCAACCTTCGCCGAAGGATTCCCAGGCCAGCATCGTGACGGGGCGCGCGCCAAGCAGCGACCACATCGCCATTTCAACAGCGCCCGTGTCAGACGCCGGAACGATGCCGATCTTGTAATCGGCCGGAACTTCAAGAATTTCGCGGGTCAGATCGATGGCCAGTTTCAGCTTCGCCTTGCCCGGCTTCGAGCGATGCGAGCGTCCAACCAATGCGTCTTTGAGGGCTTGGAGGCTCCAGCCGGGGCGCTTTGCGCAGGGGCCGGAAGAAAAGTGCGGGTTTGCCGGCCGCATGCCGGGTACAGCTGTCGTCATCTCTATCCTTCCAGATAGTAGCCCCTCGTTGGGGAGGGGTGTCCCACGGGCGGAGATAGTGGAACCGACGATCAGCGTCAATGCATTTTACGCCATGGCGGACTTTGACTTTCGCATGGCTGCGCAGGCCCTATGTCACAAGCGCGTCAACAAGTGACGCGGTCAAGCCGCGACGGCCTTCAGAACTTCAGACCGACCGCAGCGCGTGCGGTGTTGATGCGCAGATCGACACCTTCGACGTCCTGCAATTGCACCAACTCCCACTCACCGCGCACGAAGAGATTCTGGCTCAAGGCCCAGTCGAAGCCGAGGCCGATCGAACCACCATAGGTGAAGACGCCTTTGCGCGACGTCGTTTGCGCTCCGGGAAGATTGAGAGGAATCCCAAAAGTGGAAGTGCACGGCGTAACTGAACCGTCGCAAATCTCGTTGACGGTGCCCGAAACACTTGCCGTCGATGTGACATCTGCGCGAGCCACTGCAAAGCCAATAAAACCGTAAGGCAAGAGCGTGCCGATGGCCCAACCAGCGCGCGCGCGAAACGTGGCGAGATCGGTCAGTTTCACAGTCGAATTGCCGGCGACCAGGACCGAATACTCATAATTATAGCCAGGCAAGCCAGCGCCATTGTCTATGAAAGTGCGGCCCAGCGAGTCAGACGCCGACTTGCTGAGTGACATGCGGCTGTAATTGGCTTCTAGGCCAACGACGACATCATCCCATTGCCAATTGTATCCGATGAAGCCGCCATAACTGGTGCCATTCGTGCTGCCATTTGGGAGCGTCGTCCATCCGGACACGTTGTCCTGAATCACGCTGTTACGGAGGATGTAATCCGTTAAAGGCTGCGTTGCGTTGCTGAACTTGGCATCGACATTGCTGAAACCAAGCTGCGCACCGCCGTAGAAGCCGTCCCACTGATAATATTGGGGCTGGGCCACATACGAGCCGCGAAGAATGTCCGCCGCGTCAGCCGGCGCAGCAATCGCCGCGCTCAGCGCGCTTGCCAACAGAATGGCCCTGCCCTTGCGTCGGAATGATTTCTTGACAGGCAACGCCCGGGAAAAAATCGCACGCATAAAGATGGCCCTTCCGGCAACGCAAAAGCATCAACACTCCGGAAACCATACCGGCCAGAAGTTAAGGCAACGCTAACCATAATAGGCGCGATCGTTAACGGCGCTTAACCCGCAAGACGCGATCGTTAACAAACCGACATTGACTCTAATTTGAAGCAACGGGTGCAAGGCGGCGCATAAATAACTAGGTTGCATGTTGCGCGGTCCTGTCCGCGCCGGAGTGCGCCATGCCGCAAACCCAACGTCAAAATCAACGGATCGAATGGGTCGATTACGCGAAGGGCATCTCGATCATCCTGGTCGTGATGATGCATTCGACCCTGTCGACCGAAGAAGCGCTCGGCCATGCCGGATGGCTGCATGGCGTGGTCGAGTTCGCACGGCCGTTCCGCATTCCCGCTTTCTTCATGATCGCCGGGTTGTTCGTCTCCCATACAATCGATCGCGACTGGCGCACCTTCCTCGATCGGAAAGTATTGCACTTCGTCTATTTCTATGTGCTGTGGCTGGTGATCCAGTTCGCGTTCCGCGCGCCGTTCTATGTCGCCGACCAGGGCGCGCTCGGCGCGCTGCGCGTCTTTTTCACGGCCTTCATCGATCCGTACGGAACCCTGTGGTTCATCTATCTTTTGCCGGTGTTCTTTCTGACGACGCGGCTGACCCGGTCAATTCCGCCGGTCATCGTGTGGCTTGTTGCGGCTGCGCTTGAGATCGCGCCGATCGAAACGCAATGGACGCTGATCGACGAGTTCGCCGGACGCTTCGTGTATTTCTATAGCGGCTATCTGCTCAGCGCTTCCATTCTCCGCGGCGCGGCATGGAGCCGTTCACAGACGGCGCTGGTGCTCGCCGGTCTCGCCGCATGGTTTGCTGCCAATCTCCTCCTCGTGCATGCCGGTCTTTCGACGGAGTACGGCATCTCGCTGGCGCTCGGTTTTGCAGGCGCTGCCGCCGTGGTTGCGATTGCCGTTCTGCTTGCCAAATCGCATATGTTCGAGAGCTTGCGCTATTGCGGCCAGAATTCAATCGTCATCTATCTCGCCTTCTTCCTGCCGATGGTGATCACGCGCATCGCGCTGGTGAAGACGCATACCATCACCGATCCCGGAACCGTGGCCGCACTCGTCACGACCATGGCGGTCGTCACGCCGTTGATCCTGCATTGGATCGTGCGCGGCACAATGCTCGGTTTCCTGTTCGAGCGCCCTGCCCGTTTTCGTCTCACGCCCGCCAAACCGGCCACAGCAACGCTGTTGCCGGCGGAATGAAAAAGGCGGAGCCAGCGGCTCCGCCTTTTCTTTTGGATTTCAGATCGCGCGAGCCGCATCAGCCTTTGCGCATCAGCGGCGGCGGCGGCGAATAAGCCGGGGCCGGAGCCGGTGTGTAGACCGGCGGCGGAGGCGGCGCATAAGCCGGGAAGGCCGTCACCGGCGCATCGTAAGCACCGCCACCGAGCGACCAGCGCAGCGCAAGTTTGATGTCGTGCGAGGTGATGCCGTTCAGGAAGATCGGATTGTAGGTCGCATTCGAACCGTCGTAGCCGATCATGTCGTTGGTGCGCGCATCGCCGAGATTGACATAGCGATACGCCAATTCGGCGGTGAAGTTCTTGTTCACCTTGTAGGCGAGACCAGCGTGCAGCGCCCAGGCCATTTCCCATTGCGAATGGCTGTCGGAATAAGCGAGCGCTCCGCCTGGAACATTGATGTTGACGTCGCGCCAGTTGCTGATGGTGTTCTGCGAATAACCGATACCGGCGCCGATGAACGGCGTGATACACCACCAGGTTCCAAGATCGACGTAAGCGTTGGCGAGGAACAACCATTCCGACTTGGTGCCGTGATAATCGTCGGAGCCACCAGGATAGTTTTGCAGAGCCCGGAAGGTCGCACCGCCGCGATATTCACCGGTGGCATCAATGCGGAACCAGTCATTGAACTGATAACCGATACCGACACCGAACAACGGTGATGAATCAAAACCCTTTTGCACGATGGTCGTATCGGCCCAGCCAGGAGCCGGACTGTCGAGCCCTTTCACCTTCTGGTTCGTCATGCCGATATCCCCGCGCAGATACCAGCCACCGAACTCCTTCACGACCACAGGCGCTGCCTTGTAAACCGGCAAATCGGCAGCCTGGGCTTGCGCTGCGATCATTGCCGCGGCGGCTCCTGCAATCAAACTGGCATGAATGCTTTTCATTGACTCTTCCTCACTCGGCGAAACTCATGTGAGGACACTCGCAGAAATTGTTTAAGCGGCACTTAACCTTGATTTTTAACTGTGAGATTTAACGATTATCACCGCTGCGCACCGACTTTCACGCCGCATTCACCCCAATCATTCATGAAGTATAAACCTTGGTGAAGCGGCCATTAAACTTGATGAAGCGCGCATTAAAAAAGCGCGGCGAAACTGTGTTCGCCGCGCTCAAGAATGCAATTCGAATCGCTGGGTTTAGTCTTCCAGACCGCCCATGTGCTTCTGCGAGTAGAGTTCGAGACCAACCTTCTCGATCAGGCTGAGCTGGGTTTCGAGGAAGTCGATATGGTCTTCCTCATCTTTCATCAGTTTCTCGAACAGATCGCGCGAGACGTAATCTTTTACCGAATGGCAATAGGTCGCCGCCTCCTGGTAGAGGTTGCGCGCATCGATCTCGGCAGCAAGATCGCAATCGATGACTTCCTTGACGTTCTGACCGATGCGCAGCGGATCCAGCACCTGCATGTTCGGAAAGCCGTCAAGGAACAAAATCCTTTCGGCGAACTTGTCGGCGTGGTGCATTTCCTCGATCGATTCCTCGCGCCATTTCTTGGCCAGTTCCCTGAAGCCCCAATTGTCGAGGATCCGATAATGCAGCCAGTATTGGTTGATGGCGGTCAGCTCGTGGCGCAGGCCTTTGTTCAGATATTCGATAACCCTCGTATCGCCTCGCATGGCTGCCCACTCCAAGTCGCTGAGAAAAAGTCGCCGGGAAATTTAGTTTGGATTCCTTCTAAACAACGAAGCTGAGGCGCGCAAGGGTCCGTTGCGGACGCCGGTCCATCAACAGGACGCTGACACAATCGGTTGAGTGGGCGTGAAAGCGATCAGGCCGCTTCCGGGGTGTCTTCGGACACGGCTTCGCTGGCCCGCGGGCAGACTGAACAGCCGCTGCTGCAGGTTCCGCCAAGGGCTTGGTCCATAATGGCCTTGATCGTCCGGGCACAGCGGCCGCATTGGGCGCTACAGCCGAGACAGCCATAAACCTGGCCTGTGGTCCGCGGGCGCGCCGCGTGGCAGGCAGTCCGGATAGCACTGTCGGTGAGGACGTTGCAGGAACAGACAATCATCAGCGTTTGGGCGGAACAAGCCAACTCAATAGTTCAAACTGAAACAATCGATAGCAGGGCCTCAGCGCCTACCGCAAAGCCAAAAACACCGATTTACACGTTGTCTAAACTGGGTAGACAGAGGCATCGCCCCCGTTCGTCCCCGCGAAAGCGGGGACCCCGTGCAAAGAAAGCCTGGAGTCCCGCTTACGCGGGAATGAGCGGGTGTGTTTCTGCCGGAATCCTAAGCCGCCGCCTGGGTCAGGGCCTCGACGATCTCGTCGACCACTTCTTCCACCAGATACTGGTCGTCGCCTTCACCCATCACGCGGATCACCGGCTCGGTTCCCGACGGGCGGATCACCAGCCGGCCATTACCGTTGAGACGGGCCTGGGCGCCGGTAATCACGCCTTTGACCTTGGCGTCTTCCAGCGGGGTGCCCTTCTTGTAGCGGACATTCTTCAGGATCTGCGGCAGCGCTTCGAAGCGGTGGCAGACCTCCGATACCGGCTTGTCCTGGCGCTTCACCACAGCCAGCACCTGCAGCGCCGCCACCAGGCCGTCGCCGGTCGTCGTGTAGTCCGACAGGATGATATGGCCCGAGGGCTCGCCGCCGAGATTGAAGCCATGCTCGCGCATATGCTCGAGCACATAGCGGTCGCCAACCGGCGTCCGCGCGAGGTTGAGCCCCATCTCCTTCAGGTGCCGCTCGAAACCGAGATTGGACATGATGGTCGCGACCACGCCGTCCTTGGCCAGCCGGCCATCTTCCTTCCAGCTGCCGGCAATCACTGCCATAAGCTGATCGCCATCGACGACATGGCCCTTTTCATCGACGATGACGACGCGGTCGGCATCGCCATCGAGCGCAATACCGACATCGGCACGCACTTCCCGTACCTTGGCGCACAAAGCCGCCGGCTCGGTCGAGCCGCAATCCTTGTTGATATTGAAGCCATCGGGATCGACGCCGATCGAGATCACCTCGGCGCCCAATTCCCACAATGCATCGGGTGCGACGCGATAGCCGGCGCCATTGGCACAATCGACCACCACCCGCAGACCATCGAACGAGAGATCGCGCGGCAAGGTGCGCTTGGCGAATTCAATATAGCGATCCTGCACGCCTTCGATCCGCTTGGCGCGGCCAAGATCGGCGGACTTGGCGAGTCGGCGCGACAGGTCCTGCCCCAGCAGATCTTCGATTTCGTGCTCGACACTGTCGGACAATTTATAGCCGTCCGGACCGAACAGCTTGATGCCGTTATCATCGTAGGGATTGTGCGATGCAGAAATCATCACGCCGAGATCGGCGCGCATCGAACGCGTCAGCATCGCCACCGATGGCGTCGGCATCGGACCGAACAGCAGCACATCCATGCCGACTGACGTGAAACCGGCCACCAGAGCGGTCTCGATCATGTAACCGGAGAGGCGGGTATCCTTGCCAATAACAACCCGGTGCCGGTGATCGCCACGCTGGAAAACGAGGCCTGCCGCCTGCCCCACCTTCAGGGCAAGCTCCGGGGTGATCGTGCCATTGGCACGCCCACGAATGCCATCAGTTCCAAAAAAACGACGCGCCACTCTGAGATCCCCCACCAACCGCTAACCTTACTGGCTGGCTTATAGGGTTATCCTAGCCCTTTTGGATTCAAAAGTTATGAGCAAAAATTGCAGGCACCCTGACCCGGCCCTTTAGCCTTAACACCACCCAAATTTTCCGTCCGGCGCGGTATCGGCAGACCTAGCCTTCCTTTTTGTCCTTCCGGCTGGGCGGAGGCTGGGTCACGTTCACAGGGTCCGAGGCCGGGAAGCTATCTTCCAGTCCTTCGTCCAGAGCCTTATCCAGACGCTCCTGTTCCTTGTCCTTCGAATGCGGCTTGTCGTCACGATGAGGCTTTCGGGATTCCATCTCTATACCCTTCGTCAAAAACGCGTACCCAACGCCTCACGCCGGAAAGCGGTTCCGCATATTTCCCGCAGCGTTGCAGATATGCTACGCCACGCGTGGACAGACGGATAATACCATGACCCCGATTACTTGCATTGAAGATCTGCGTGAGCTTGCCCGGCGCCGTGTTCCGCGCGCCTTCTTCCAGTATGTCGACAGCGGCTCCTATGCCGAAGAAACGCTGCGCGCCAATCGCGCCGATCTGGAGCGGGTGAAACTGCGCCAGCGGGTGCTGGTGAATGTGGATAAACGCGACCATTCCACAACCATCGTCGGACAAAAGGCATCGCTGCCGATCGCTCTCGCGCCCGTTGGCCTGTGCGGCATGCAGCACGGCAATGGTGAGATCCTTGCAGCGCAGGCCGCGAACGAAGCCGGCATCCCGTTCTGCTTATCGACCATGTCGGTCTGTTCGATCGAGCAGGTGGCGGAAGCCACCAAAAAGCCGTTCTGGTTCCAGGTCTATGTGATCCGCGATCGCGGTTTCATCGAGGACCTGATTGCGCGCGCCAAAGCCGCGAATTGCTCCGCGCTTGTCTTGACCGCCGATTTGCAGGTGATGGGCCAGCGCCATCGCGACATCAAGAACGGCTTGACCGTGCCGCCGCAGATCAAGCTGTCGAACATCATCGACATGGCGACCAAGCCGCGCTGGGTCTCGAGCATCCTGCAGGCCAAGAGCCGGACCTTCGGCAATCTCGCCGGTCACGTGAAGGGCATGGACAATGTCAATTCGCTCGCACAATGGACCGCCAGTCAGTTTGACCCGACGCTGAGCTGGAAAGACGTCGAGTGGATTCGCAAATTGTGGCCGGGCAAGCTGATCATCAAAGGCATTCTCGATGTCGAGGATGCCAAGCTCGCCTGCAAGAGCGGCGCTGATGCGGTCGTCGTGTCCAATCACGGCGGTCGTCAGCTCGACGGCGCCGCATCATCGATCTCGATGCTGCCGAAAATTGCCGATGCCATCGGCTCCGATCTCGAAATCATGTTCGATGGCGGCATCCGGTCGGGACAGGATTTGATCCGCGCGCTCGCGCTCGGCGCCAAAAGCTGCATGATCGGCCGCGCCTATATCTATGGCCTCGGTGCGATGGGCGGTGCCGGCGTCAGCAAGGCGATCGACATCATCCGCAAGGAACTCGATATCACCATGGCGCTGACCGGCGTCACGAAGATTGCCGATATCGACCGTCGCGTGCTGGCGACCGAAACGGTGCCGGAAGAAACGCACGTGCTGGACATGGCGGAGCGCAAATCGGCCTGAAGCGGTCGCTCAATTCTTCCATAAATATAAGTAGTCGTCCCCGCGCAGGCGGGGACCCATAGTCATGGTGTGCCTGGTTTAATCGAGGGCGACGGCCACACATCCGACAAAGATCGCAGCGTATGGGTCCCCGCCGTCGCGGGGGACGACGGAATTAAACAGGCCGCGCATGAAATCCCTCACGCTTGTCCTCGCCCTTACTTTGCTCCTCCTCCCCGCCAACGCTCTGGCCGGCGTGAAGGAGACCCGCGACAAGGTCGCATCGCTCGCGCCGGCGGGCCTGGTGTTCGTGGTCGATGCCAAAAACAACGAACTGATCGCCCAGAACGCCGACGAGCCTTTCGTTCCGGCCTCGGTCACCAAGATCGTGACGGCCTGGCTGGCGATGGAGGTTCTTGGCGGTGACTATCGCTTCCAGACGCACTTCTATCTCGATGACAAGCGCGTGCTCTACGTGCGCGGCGGCGGCGATCCGTTCCTCATTTCGGAGGAGCTGGCACAACTCGCGAAGAATCTGGTCGCGGCCGTCGGCAAGCAACCGATCACCGGCATCGTGCTCGACGCAAGCTATTATCCTCCGGACCTCCGCGTCCCCGGCATCGAGGATACCGACGAATCCTATAATGCGCTGAACTCCGCGCTGGCGGCGAATTTCAACACCGTCAGCGCGATACGCAAGGGCGACACGGTGCGCTCGGCCGAAAAGCAGACGCCAATCACCCCGCTCGCGATCAAAGAATTCCGGCAGCGGGGCCCGAATGGAAAAGGCCGCATCAGCCTGAGCCAGGCCCCTGCGGTGAGCCTGCAATATGCCGGCGAGCTGATTGCGGCGTTCATCACGCGCGCTGGCGGGAGCGTGAAGGGGGACATCACGACCGGATCTGTGCCCGAAGGACTGAAGCCGGTCTATGTTCACCGGCAGTCGCGCCCGCTGTCGGAGATTCTCATCGCGTTGCTCAAAGCCTCGAACAACTACATCGCCAATCAGGTCTTTCTGGAGATCGGCGCGCACCGCTTCGGCGGACCGGTCAGTCTCGACAAGTCGCTCAAAGTCGCGAACGAGATGCTGGCCGCGCACGGCCTCGCCGCCGACATTCATCTCGAAGAGGGCTCTGGCATCAGCCGCAACAATCGCTTCACCGCCCGCGGCCTTGCCAAAGTGCTTGCGCTGTTCGCGCCGAACGCCGACCTGCTGCGCGGCCATGACGGCGGCCTGAACAAAACCGGCACCATGGATGGCGTCCGCACGCTCGCGGGCTATGCCGACACCAAAGGCAACGGCCGTGTGCGTGTCGTGATCTCGCTCACGAGCAATGACGGCGCCATGCGCTTCAAGCTGATGAAGGCGATCGAGGCCGGGCTGTAGATTGAATTTCGCTCACCGCGCCCGTGATTGTCGTTGGTCGTCCGGCCCACGGGCCTGCGCATGGCCGCCGGATGACAGGCGGCGGCGGAGACAAATCCGGCTACACCGGCAACACAGCATCCAGGAACCGGCTCATTGAACATGCCTATGCCGCAGTTCCACCATGAAACAACTCCGCGCCCTTTGCGTTAGGCGACAGCAACGAGAGAAGCCATGGCAGACATAAAAGAACACATGACAATCATCGGCAAGGACGGCGCTCATGTCGGCACCGTCGAAGGCGATGTGGTGAAGCTCTCGGTCAATGCAGACGCTGTGCAGAAAACTGAAGAATCCGGGCAGCCGGTTTAAACGAGACGGGTTGGCTGGTTGATTGGCCGTTGCTCTATGGGCCGCGTCGCACCATACGGTCTGCTGCTTCCGGTGTTCGCCGTGATGTCGAGCGTGTTATTCCTCGGCGAACAGATGACCCC
>Ga0164243_10004215_pt1 | contig 22660 bp, 23 predicted proteins | sample OricompcompostOP_FD_108781 | JGI IMG/M metagenome (GOLD analysis project Ga0164243, IMG submission 108781) | Organic Plus compost microbial communities from Emeryville, California, USA - Original compost - Organic plus compost (OP) | ecosystem: Engineered > Solid waste > Mixed feedstock >...
CGGTCAGGAAGGCCTGACCTCCCCTCGGGGCGTTGGCGCAATTGGTAGCGCACCTGCTTTGCAAGCAGGGGGTTAGGGGTTCGAGTCCCCTACGCTCCACCGAGTTCCGATACGAAACATCGATCCGCCCGTCCGGTCGAGCCGGTACGGCCACGAGGCTGAGTTTGGTGGGTCGTGGGCCGGTCCAAGTGCGGTCTATGTTTCCGGGGTGACGCGTCCCCCGGCCCCCAACGTCGACTCGACGCCGCTCGACGGGTCGTATATCGATATCCCGGCGCGGATCGGATGGCTCCAGCGTATTTGGCGACAGGCGTCCGATCTCACCATCGGTGATATGTCCGCCGCATTGTCGGAGCAGGGCTTGAAGATCTCGATTGCGGCGCTGAGTGGATACGAGCGCACCGGCACTCGAGATGGGTGGCTGATCGACGGGTACGAAGAAGCGCTCGGCCTTCCAGCCGGGCAGCTGAGGTGCCCGATCGACCTCACCTGCGACATGTTCGACGAGTCTCCCAAGGACAGACGTCCGCAGCTGCGTTCCGTGGTGACGCTCGAGGCCTTCGACCAGGCCTACGCCGCGGTCGCGGGTGCTGCACCGGCAGGGAGTGACTGGTATCGGTTCGCTCGGATGCTCGGGGGACCCGCATCCGCCGGGACCGCGACGGTGTGGGCGCTCCCCTCCGAGTTGGTGGCGCCGTTGGCTGCCCGTCTGCTCGGAGAGGTCGTCCGCGGCGTCGGACTGGCGTACATGACTCGACTGGAAGCGACCTCGATGCTTCAGGCCAGCATCTACCAGCCGGTCGTGGAGCGGGTCGTGCGGGAGATGGTCGCCGACGAGGGCGCCCAGTCGGTCATGATCAATGCCCTTTGCGCCGTTGCGGACCATCCGTCCCCAGAACTGCTTGCCTGGACGGCGACTCTGCTGAGCCACCCTTCGCCGTGGGCGGTCGTCGCCGCGTCCTATGCATTGCAGTCGATGCGCACGGCTGCCACGCTCGCTGCGGGTGACTGGGCAGCCGTCGTGCCCGAGTTCGTCAAGGCGTCGCGACTGCCCGACTCGTCGTACACCTGCAAGGTGGCGTTGACCGAGCTGTTCAAGAATCTGCCGCCCGAGATCAGGGTCCAGATCTCGCCGGAGCTCGAAACGCCGCTCGAGCCGGTCCACGCCCCCGAATCCTGGCAGGCATCTCGCCGCAACCGGCACTACGCGTTGTGCACCCAGATCGGGCAGGCCCTCGCCGACGAAGCCGGCCTGGGTGATCAGCCGATGCTGGCCAGGATGATCTTCGAGCTCGTCTACGACTTCCGCGGCCCTCGGCGGTCAGCTGCCGCGCACCTGTTGATGTGTAGTCCGGTGGTCGATGCCTTGGAGATCCGGCTGTTGGAGCTCATCGAGGGCGACTTCGACGAGGCCACCCGAGCCGGAGCCATGCGCGGCTTGCACTTCGTCCAGGCCGGCCGGGTGACCGATGCGACCCAGGCATGGTTCGACAGGTCTCAGCCCTGGAGGATCCCGAGCGCGCTCGTGATTGCCGGCAACGCCGGAGTACGACTCCCCGACGCGATCGTCGATCTGGTTGTCGATGACGGCGAGGAGAGCCTACGGATCGTGGAGGCACTCGGGATGACGCGGCACCCAGCACTCGAGTCGCTGCACCGCGACACGACGCGTACGCCGCAGTTGCGCAGTGTCGCTGGTTGGTGGCTCGACCGCGGCGGGCGCGTCGCCCGGTAGGGCTGTCGGCTCCGCGTACGTCCGCACGGAGACAAGTTTTTTACTTCGATGGTCTCCGGAAGAAAACAACACACCGCCGGGCGGCCGCTGATTGGATCCTGCGCAGTGGATCTCGGACGGCGACAGGCGTGGGCGCGGAGCCCGCCGAGAGGAGAACGACGGTGCCCAAGAGACGATCGTCCGGCTCCCCCGGGGTGCAGCAGCACGCGTCGGGTCCCGCACGCGTCGGGACGCGGCGCAGAGTCTGGCGAGCGGCGGCGAGTACGGCGGGCGCCGTGGCGCTGCTAGCGCTGACGGCCTGCGGAACTGGCTCCGAGTCCTCGGGTCAACGCGCCGACTCGAACTTGCCTGTGACCTCGGCCCCGCCGCCCACGGCCAGTTCTGCGGCTGTGGGCGATGCCTCGATGTCTCCGAGTGAGCCGGCGACCTCCCTCAGCGATCTGTCCCTGACGACGCACGGCGACGCCTTCGGTGAGAACGAGTCGTACGTCGCCAGCGCCGACGCCGTGCTGGTTCACAAGCATGTGTCCGAGGGAGCCATGGGTGGTCCGGGTGGGGAATGGGCGTACCAGCTGTATTCGGCTGACAGCAGTGATCCCGTCACGCTGCAACTCGGCGATACGGCCGACTCGACGCTCATCAGCGAGGCGGTGGGACTGCAGCAGGACCCCGACGCCGACCAGGTCGTCGTCTGGGTGACCCACATCCACCGCAAGGCGAACGGGCTCACCGGGTCCAGCGGCAGTCTGCAACTGCACGTCTTCAACCCGGACGGCAGCGAGAAGGGCACGGTCACAGCCGCGCACCACGTGAGCGGTGACAGCCTTGATGACGAATCAAGCGGCGTGATGGACAGCACCGTCGTCGGCACCACGGCCGTGATTGCCACCGACTTCGAAGAGCAGCATGAGGTCTTCGGTGTCGACGTCGCCACGGGTCGGCAACTGTGGGACAAGAAGTGTGGCGAGCGCTCCGGGGGGCTCGTGGGTGGCCCGGGAATCGTGGCATTCCAATGTGGGGACAGTGTCGTCGGAATCGACCCGTCCTCTGGCGCGACCACGTGGTCGGTGAGCAGCGACGACGACGCTCTTTCCACCGACTCCGGCATGGGTGGACTCGACGGGGCGACCAGCATTCCCGTTGCCGACCATGTCGCCGTCTCTGGTGCGGGCGGCAACGCCTACGGGATCTTGGATCTCAAGAACGGCAAGATCGTTTGGGGCACCGCGGCTCTGATCGACAGCGCGGCGGAGCTCGGGGTCGTCGACTTCGGTGAGACCGACGGACCGGGCCCGACACTTGAAGTGGACGATCTGAAGACGGGTACGACGGTCTTCACGCTCTCCGCCCAACAACGAAGCAGCCTGGAGGGTCTCACCGTCCTCGGCGCCTACGACGGACGACTATGGATCTGGACCGATGACGGCCTGGATGTCGTCGACGCCCGATCGGGTGCGCCCGATGCGCTCGCTCCGGCGAAAGTCGATGGTCTGCAGCAGTCGACCAACATTCCCACTGCGGCCGGGCGGACCTGGGTCCTGCTGTCGAACACCGACGGAAACGGGGACCCAGAGCCGACCACGCTCTTTCAGGACCCCTCCGGCGACATCCGTGCAGAAGACCTCCCACCGAGCGAAATAACCGGCCTGGGCGGCTAACAGCTGAAGCACGGTCCGCTCGGCGTACTCCGTCGGCTCCTCGACAGAACGGAAAGCAATGGTTCTCGACCTTCTCGTGGAACGCCCCATCGACAATCGTTCCGGTGACTACCTGTGGCCACATGTCGCCGAGCCCGGATCGCGAACGATGGTGGAGACGGCGCCTGCTGACGGTCAGGTGGACGTGGTTGCCGTCCGCGGCGTGCGCTACTACCTCGGTGCCCCGTTCAAGGCGCCGGAGCTGCAGATCTCGGACGTCGACATCGAGGTGCTGATCACCGACCAGCGCCTTACCGTCGGCGCTCGCAGGTGGATCGGCGACGTGGAGCAGACCGTGGTCGGGCTCAGCGAGACGAGACCCGCGGAAGCATCTCGCCACATGGCTGGGCATGCACTGGTGGGGCAGGTACGCCACGAGTGGCTGCACTACACGCGAGCGATCCCGAGCGGCTGGCGCCAGCCCGAGGAACTTGGACTTGGCTGTACGCAGGACGATGGGACACCCACCCGGCTCACCTTCACGCTCGCCAAGGGCACCAGTGCCCAGAAGGTCGCCCGCGAGCTGATGCGCCGGGTCGCGCGCCACCGCCTCAACGTCGGGGACGAGACCCGCAAGGCCACCGAGCATCTGCGTGCGATCGCGGAGAGCCCCGAGACCTATGAGACACGACAGAAGAACGCCTGGATCATCGAACTGGGCTCGCATTTGGCACTACCGGACCCCGAGTGAACCGACAGACAGGGGACAACCGATGCTCGCCGTGATCCTATTTCTGGCCGTATTCGTGATCGTCATGGTCGGCTACGCGTTGATCCGCGCGGGTAGCGACGCTCTCGTCGAAGGAGTGTTCAAGCTCTTCTCGCGTTCGGGGTCGAAGACCCGGAGCGACGACAAGTTCAGGAAGTAGCGCTGCCTTTGGCCTCGCTGGACCTGCGCAACCCGTGTGCTAGCTCCGGCGTGCGGTGGCAGCGATCGAGAACGGCAAGGCGAGCACGAGGGCGACCGCGCACAGGAGATAGGTGCCGGGCAGATCCAGACGGGTGGCGGCTATCAGGCCGATCCCGTACGCGCCGATTCCGGTGCCGCCGTCAAAGGCCATGTTCCACACCGAGGCGGCGGTGACGGCATGCTCGGGGCCGGCCCGCTCGAACGCGACGATCTGGGTGATGTTCTGGATGGCGCCGTAGCCGAGTCCGAACACCGTCGCGCCGAAGAGCAGTACGACGACCCGCCCGGCGCCGTCCTCGGTCGAGCCCAGCAGCGTCAAGGCGACCAAGGCGATCCCGACCGCGGCCGCGACCAGGCTGGCCGGCATCAGGGCGCGACTTCCGGTCCGGTCGTGGAGGGTGCCGGCGAACCACCGGCTCAGGCTGCCGGTGGCGCCCATGGCCAGCAGCGCGATCGTGGCCAGCGGTCCGTGCGGCCGGGCGATCGGGAGGAAGGTCAGCAGCCCGCCACCGGCGAGGGTGACGAGCAACAAGACGAACGATGGCAGGGCCGCCGCCCGCACGGCGGCGGTGAGGTCGCTCCGGCCGGCTCGACGACGTCTCGGCGCCAAGACGTTGTGGAAGCGGCGGGCGAGTGGCGCTGCGAGCAGCGGGCAGGTGGCCAGGATCGCGACCACGTCGAAGCGACCGACCGAGGTGAGGGCCGTGCCTGCGGGGACGGCGATCAGGTTCGGGACGGCGATGCTCAGGCCGTAGACACCGATCGCTTCGCCGCGCCGTCCCGGCGGAGCCACCGCGGTGCTGAGCAGAGCGCCCAGAACCGTGATCACGCCGAATCCGACGCCACGAACCGCCGAGGCCGCCAGCAGCCAGCCGAACTGGTGACTCACCAGATAGAGCGGTGTGGGCGCGCCGAGCGCGGCCAGACCCACTACGAGCAGCGCCGGAGTGCCGAGCCGGCGCTGCAGCAGTGGCACCAGCATCTGGGCGGCGATCGTGCAGCCGAGCATCACCGTGGTGAGCAGCCCGGCCGACGCCGAGCCGGCCCCACTACGCACCGCCCACGCCGGCAGCGACGCGAGGGTGAGGAAGAAGCTGGAGAAGCCGAACGCCGCCAGCACCGCGAGGCGCCACATGCTCGGCACCCGCCATAACGAACCGGAGTGACCGAGTTCGGTGTCGGATTCCGGTGAGGTGGCGGCGGTCATCGAACAGAACCCTCATGACGACGGCGCTTCCCGGCCCGCGCTCCGAAGTGGCGCCCCGGCCGGGGGCGGCGTACCCGCTCTGCACGGGTTGCGCCGAACGCCGCTCATTATGCACCCGCGCGGCGCACTCGAGTGCCGAGGGCCGGGAGTCGTCGGGATGGTTCTTGACAGCTCGCCGGGTCAGCTCTGCTCGGAGAGGGCTTCCCCGGCGTCGCGCACGATCGAGCCGAACTGGTTCAGCTCGGAATGGCTCGCCGTCGAGACGCAGATGCCTACCGCGCCGATCGGGCGGCCTGCCTTCAGGATCGGCGCGGCGACGCCCATGGCGTTCGGGTTGACCTCACCCCGTGAGACCGAGACCCGACGGCCCCGGATCTGCGCCAGCTCCTCCTCCAGCTCCTCGCGACCCCGTGGATGCGCCACGGTCTCGGTGGCCGCGCGGTGATCGATGATCCGCTCCCGGAGCGAGGGATCGAGGAAGGCCAAGATCGCCTTCCCACTGGCGCCGACATGGAGCGGGCGAGGCCGCCAGAGGGCGACCGAGAGGTGGATGATCCCGGAGCCCTCCTTCTGGTCGACGAAGGCACGCATCGCGCCCAGGCGCGCGGAGAGGGTCGCTGTCTCGCCGGTCCGGGAACTCAGGTCGACGAGGGTCGCCGACCCGGTCTGGTGCCAGCTGTGGTCGTACTCGTAGGAGCTGGCCAGGCCGAATTCCACCAGGGCGGCACCCGGCCGATAGCGCTGGTCGGCGGCCCCGGTGTCGATGAGGCCCCGGGAGACGAGCGACTGCAGGATCCGGTGGACCACCGCCTTGGAGAGACCGAGGGACCGCGCTACGTCGCTCACCCCGAGCGAGGTCGGATTGGTCAAGAACATGAGCAGTACGTCGGCCACTCGATCGGCTGCCGTGGTGCCATTCGCAGGTGTTCCGCTGAAAGAAACGACCGGATTGCTCAAATTCCGACCTCCAGGGCGCGAGAGGCTGTTGACATGCGTAAGAGCACGTCATAACGTCTGTGACGCACAGCACATATAAGGCTAAGCGTTTCGCTTAGCGGAACACTACCACATCAGACTGGCAGCGCAACGGAGACCGCGACGGACTTTTCACGAATCCGTCCTCGCTGAGGAGGCTCCACAGCTCAGACCGCGCGGCGGTGCTGCCGCATGCCCAGTCATGCCCATCGGAGGAGGACAAGAGTTGCTCGAGTCCCTGCGCATACTCGACCTGACCTGGGTTCTCGGCGGCCCGTACGCCGGGCAGCTTCTTGCCCAGCTCGGGGCCGAGGTCATCAAGGTTGAGAGTCCATCGGGTGACCCGTCCCGCGAGATCCCGCCGTACTTCTTCGACGGCGACTCCTCGTTCTTCCTCTCGGTCAACCGAGGGAAGTCGAGCGTGGTTATCGATCTGAAGTCACCGGAGGGTCTCGAGGTCTTCTACGACCTGGTCAGGGAGTCGGACGCGGTCATCTACGGGTACGCCCCGGACGTGCCCAAGCGGCTCGGCATCGACTACGAGAGCCTGCGCGCGATCAATCCGCGGATCTGCGTCGGACAGCTCATCGGGCTTCACGACGGTGGTGACTTCGCACGGGCGCCGGCCTACGACCTGATTGTCCAGGCGCTCGGCGGGATCATGTCGATCAACGGCTACCCCGATCGTCCGCCGGCCCGGGTCGGCTACCAGATCGCCGATCTCGCCGGAGGCGCCTACCTCGCGCTCGCGGTCTGCGGTGCGCTCGCCGGTCGTACGGCGACCGAGGGCGGGCAGGTCCAGGTGTCGCTGCTGGACTGCCAGCTCGCGCTGCTGACCTGGCAGGCCCAGAACTACTTCATCTCCGGAGAGGTGCCGCAGGCCTCGGGCTCGAGGAGCCCGATGATCGCGCCGAGCGAGGTCTTCGCGGCCGCCGATGGCACCTATCTCGCGGTCTCGCCGACGGGCACCAAGTTCTGGACGTCGTTCTGCGAGGTGATCGGGCTCCCCGAGCTGGCCGAAGACCCGCGGTTCGCGACCCGGATCGGTCGGCTCGAGAACGTCGAGGAGCTCGCCGAGATCATCGCCGAGAGATTCCAGACGAAGACGTCCGCGGACTGGCTGGAGAGCTTCGCCGCGGAGCGGGTGCCGGTGGCGCCGGTCCTCAACGTCGCCGAGGCGGTCCGACAGCCGTTGGCCCACCTGCGAAATATGACCGAAACCGTCACCAACCCGGCCACCAATCACGCGACCGAATTCCTCGGTAATCCGTTCAAGTACGAGAAGAGCGGCCCGCTCTCCTATCCCCCTCAGCGGGGAGAAGACACCGCCGAGGTTCTTAAGAACGTGTGTGGTTACAGCAACGAAAAAATAGCTGAGCTGTCTCAAGACGGCTCGATTGGAGTGTACAAATGACCCGACCCTCTGACATCAAGCCCCGCGAGGGTGAGGTGCGTGGCACCAAATTCGAGGAGTACGTCATCCACGACGCCCTCCCGGAGCTGCGATTCACCATCACGCCCGACGTCGTCCGGGAGTACGCCGAGGCGGTCGAGGCCGACCCGGCCGGCTACGAGCACGAGGGCAGCAAGGTCGCCCTGCCGTCGGTGCTGGCGCCCTACCTGATGGCCGTCCTCTACCGGAAGTACCCGCCGGCTCAGGGCGGGATCATGGCGAGCAATGTCTTCCGGTTCCACGGGCCGATCTCGGCAGAGACCGACACCGAGATCGTTGCCGACGGCCGGATCGAGGAGACCTACGAGAAGCGGGGCCGGCGGTACGTCAGCTATTCGGCGAGGTTCCGCACCACCGACGGTGACCTCATCGCCGAGGCCGTCAACACCAGCACCTTCCCGTCCTAAGCGTTCTGGTCATCAGCAGAGGAGAGCTTGAGTCAATGCAGCGTCAATTCACCGTCACCCAGGAAACCATCGACCGCTACGGCGCCATCAATGGTGACCGCGACATCATCCACTACGACGCGGACTACGCCAAGGAACGCGGATTCCGCGGAACTCTTGCCCATGGCCTGATGGTGCAGGGCTATGCCAACGTCCTGGCGGTCGACCTCTACGGGACCAGTTGGATGGACCGCGGCGAGATCGAGGTCAAGTTCGTCCGTCCGGTCTTCCCGGGGGACACGGTCACAGTCGAGATCGATGACGCCGGAAAGCTGACCGCCAGCAATCAGGACGGGCCGGTCATCGTCGGCACGGCCAAGCTCCGCTCGGCCTGAGACCGACCACGGATCACGACAGGAGGCGGCGTCGAGATGACCAGGCCAGCCGAAACGCGGACTGCTCAGGCGCCACGAGCGGTCACCAGCATCGCGCGGCACGACGCTGCCGGCGTGAACGTCCGGGGCTACGACCTGGTGGATGACCTGGTCGGGCAGATCTCCTACACCCGGATGCTCTACCTGTTGTTGGGCAAGCGACTGCCCACCGACGCGGAGTGCGCGGTGCTCGATGCCTGCCTGGTCGTCTTGATGGAAGCGGGCCTGAACGCGAGCAGCGTGGTCACCCGGGTGACTGCGGCGGCTCGCCCTGGCCAGACCCAGGCGGCGATCGCGGCCGGTCTGTTGACGGTTGGGGAGCGGTTCGTGGGGAGCAGCCAGGCCTGTGGTGACATCCTGGCCGCTGCCCCGGTCGGCCGGGCCGCGCTGCGGCCCTACTGCACCGAGGTCGCCGAGGAGTGCCGGCGGGCGGGCAAGCCCGTCCCCGGCCTCGGCCACGGGACCCACAAGGAGGGCGATCCCCGGGCTCAGCGGCTGATCGCGATCGGCACCGAGGCGGGCGTCGCCGGCCGCCAGTTGGAGATCCTGAACGCCCTCGCCGAGGCGGCGTACGACGTCTTCGGGCGGCGCCTGGTCATCAACGTCACCGGCGCCGTCGCGGCGCTGCTGCTCGGCATCGGCCTTCCGGTCAAGGCGCTGACGGCCCTCGCCGTCGTGTCGCGGTGCGGCGGCCTGGCTGCTCATGCGGTCGAGGAGGAGCAGACCCATACCTCAGATGCCCTGTGGCAGCTCTGTCGGGACGCCGCGGACTACGAGGTCGAGGAGTCGCGACCGCCGACCGCCTAGGTCGTGTCGACCGGCGCCGCAGTTGTGGCGGCGGCGAACCATGGGTCGACACGGCCCCACGAATCACCCAGTCGATCCACCCATTCGATGGGAGTAGCGCCCCGGGTCTTTCGGGGCGAAGAGGAGAAGAGATGCGCGCAAGGAAGGTTGCAGGAGTCGCGACGCTGATCGCTGGCGCCATGGTCCTGGCTGCATGTGGAGGCGGCTCATCGTCGACCGATGCCGATGGCTACGGGTCCACCACCTCGACCTCGAAGAGCGACATGTCAGCGTTGGTCGCGGCCGCGAAGAAGGAAGGCTCGCTGACCTTCTACGGCGTCTCCGCCGAGGACAAGGTTGAGCAGTGGGTCGCGCCGTTCGAGAAGAAGTACGGCATCAAGGTCAAGATCTACCGCGGCACCGCCAGCGAGGTGCAGCAGCGCTTCAGCCAGGAGAGTCAAGCTGGTCGCAACAGTGCGGACATCGTCAACACCAGCGTTCCCGACGACGTGGTCAGCGATCTCAAGCAGGGCTGGGTCGCCAAGTACACGCCGCAGAGTGCCGCGCAGTTCCCCTCGGACCTGGTCACCGAGAAGGTGGCCTACCCGATGTACGCCGACGTGGCGGCAATCGCCTGGAACACCGACAAGGTTTCGCCGGCGATGGCCGCAAAGATCCGCAGTGAGGGCTACCAGGCCCTGCTCGATCCCTCGGTCAAAGGGCCTGTCGGCATCGTCTCGCCGGCCGCAGGAGGGATGCAGCTCGCCGAGAACATGGCGATCGTGAAGGACTCCGCGCTCGGCTGGAACTTCTTCAAGAAGTTGAAGGACTCCGGCGGCGCCGTCTTCGATACCTCCGTCTCCTTCGTCGCCAACCAGCTGACCACCGGTGAGTACCCGATCGGGATCGGCGTTCCCGATGCCGTGGTTGCGCCCGCGATCGCCAAGGGCGCACCGTTGGAGTTCGCCTTCCCGCCGGACACGCCCGCCTCGCTACAACGGTTCTTCGTCAGCGCCCACGCCCCGCATCCCGCGGCCGCGCGACTCTTCCTGGAGTGGGGAACCGGCCTGGCGGCACAGACCAGCCTGGCCAAGATCAGTGACGGGATGTCGGCACGCAAGGATTGGAAGGACACCCGCGCGATCCACGCCAAGTCCTGGTACCAGGACCCGAGCAACGGCATCGATACGTCGTGGGAGACGAACTCGAGCGCCGATCAGCAGCAGGAGTTCACCCAGGAGTGGCTCGACAAGGTCGGCCAATGAACGACGTGAGGGTGTCCACCGACCAGTGAGGACTGCCATGACTCTACGAAGCGAACCGCGTCAGAAGGGCGCTCACTCGACCGGGCCAGCGGCCGAATCCGCCGCTCTCGCCGTCTCCGAACTCCAGGTGTCCTACGGCGGCGAGAACGCCGTCGACGGACTCAGTTTCGAGGTGGCCCGTGGTGAGTTCGTCGCCTTGCTCGGCCCGAGTGGCAGCGGGAAGACCACCACGTTGCGGGCGATCGCCGGCTTCGAGTCGGTCACTGGTGGCACCATCGAGATCGACGGCCGAGTCGTGGGCAGCCGTACCGCGCGGGTGCCCACCGCGAGGCGGCCGATCAACATGGTGTTCCAGTCCTACGCCGTGTGGCCGCATCTGACGGTCTTCGACAATGTCGCTTACGGGTTGCGTGCCCAGCGGGTGGCGCGCGAGGAGCTGACCGAGCGGGTCATGGAGATGCTCGCCATGGTCGGCATGGCGCACTACGTCGATCGGCACGCCACCGAACTCAGCGGCGGTCAGCAGCAGCGGGTCGCGCTGGCCCGCGCGCTGGTGACCCGGCCGCTGGTCATGTTGTACGACGAGCCGCTCAGCAACCTCGATGCCGGGCTGCGTGCTCAGGTGCGCGAGCAGATCCTCGAACTGCACGAACGCTTCGGCACCTCGACGCTGTATGTCACCCACGACCAGTCGGAGGCGCTGTCCATGGCCGACAAGGTGATCGTGATGAGGGGTGGCGTGGCTGCACAGGTCGGTCCGCCCTTCGAGCTCTATACCAAACCCGCGGACCCCTTCGTCGCCCGATTCCTGGGCGCGGCCAACATCTCGCCCGCGCGCGCCGCCGAGGCGAAGAACGCCGCGGCCACGGTGACCGTGGCGGATGAGCCGACGGTGTCGATCGTGATCGACAACGACTCCCGACCCGAGCATGCCGGGGAGGGCGAGGTCGCGGTCCGCCCCGAGCACTTCCGGGTTTGTCGGGCCGACTCCGCGGCCGCGGCCGGATCGGTGAACCGCTGGCCGGGTCGGGTGAGCCGGGTCCGCTACTTCGGGTCCCGCTTCGAGTGCCTGGTCGCGGTCGGAGGCTGGGAGGTCGTCGTCGAAGCACCCGGTGATCTCCGGATCGAGACCGGTGAGCAGGTGCTGCTCTCGGTGGATCCTCGCCACCCGGTCTGGCTGCCGCAGCGGAGCTCGCGATGACGGTCGGGACCGCGCCGAGAGACCTCCGGGTCGCGGGTGCGCGCGCGGCCGGCGTACGTCGGCTCGCCGGGCGGCTCCCGGTAGCGCTGCTGGCGCTGGTGATCGCCGGGCTGACGCTCTCGCCGGTGGTCGCGATGTTCTACAACTCCGTCCATCCGACGACACCGGACAGCGGCGGCTACACCGCGGAGGCGCTCAAGGCCGTCTACGGCTCGGCGCGGGTCTGGACCTCGCTCGCGGTCACGCTCGAACTGTCGGCCTGCGCCGCCGTGTTCGGGACCGTCGTGGGCGGCACGTTCGCGTGGCTGATCGCGCGGACCGACCTGCGGGCGAAGGGCATCTTCGAGATCTTCGTGCTGGCGCCGTTGTTCACCTCGCCGCTGGTGGCCGCGATCGCATGGTTCAGCCTCGCCGCGCCGCAGTCCGGCTACCTGAACCGGATCATCGGACAGATCGTGGGGCATCAGGTCACGACGTTCGACATCACCACCACGTACGGGATCGTCTGGGTGCTCGGCCTGCACTCGATGCCGTACGCGTACTTGTTCATCAAGTCCGCCCTGCAGAACATGGACCCCGCGCTGGAGGAGGCGTCCCACGCCAACGGCCACGGCCCGCTGGGCACGCTGTTCCGTGTCACGCTGCCGATGACCATGCCGGCGATCGCGGCCTCGCTGATGTTCATCGTGGTGGTCTCGGCCGGGGTCTTCTCGGTGCCGAGCATCCTCGGGCCGCGGATGCACAACAAGCCGCTCCCGGTCCTGATGTACCAGGCGATCACCCAATACATCGCCAACTATCCGCGGGTCGCGGCTCTTGGGACCCTGCTCTTCCTGCTCAGCGCCGTGCTGCTGGTCGGCTACCGGAGACTGACCAGGATGGAGCGGCGGTACGCCACGGTGACCGGCAAGGGCTTCCGACCGCGGCAGATCCACCTCGGCAGATTCAGGCCGGTCGCGACCACGCTCGGGATCGTCTACGCGATCGTCTGCGTGGTCCTCCCCAACGCCGCGCTGGTGCTCGCCGCGGTGACCAAGTACGCCTCCCGCGATCTCGCGCACATGCCGTTCACCTGGCAGAACGTGAGCGACGTGCTCCACCGCGCGACCGTCCGGTCGGCGTTGACCAACACAGTGATCGCGGTCGTCGCCGTGGTGGTGGTCGTCGGCCTGCTGGCCGGGCTCAGCGCGCTGCTGATGCGTCGGACCTCACGATCGCTCGGCGCCGCGCTCGACTATGCCAACAGCGCGCCCCTTGCGGTCCCGGGGATCGTCCTCTCGGCGGGCCTCCTGCTGGTCTACCTGCGGACGCCGCTCTACGCCACCCTCGCCCTCCTGGTCGTCGCTTACGTCATCCACTCGCTGCCCAACGCCTTCCGGATCATCCGCACCGGCAGCATGCAGATCTCCGGTGAGCTGGAGGAGGCCTCGGCGGTCAACGGCGTCGGCCAGTTGGGCACACTCCGCAGAGTCACCCTGCCGCTGATCGGTCCGTCGCTCTTCGGGGCACTGGCACTGGTGGCGATCCTCACGATCCGGGATGTCAACGAGATCATCCTGCTCTACTCGCCCGACTCTCAGGTCCTCTCGGTGCTGACCTGGAACTACATGTCCGACGGCAGCGTGTCCAGCGCCGCGGTGATCGGGGTGATCCAGAGCCTGCTCATCCTGGTCATCCTCGTGGTGGCGAGGCTGGCCTTCCGGGTCAACGCCCTGGTCGGAGACCGCCGCTAGCGGTGCCGGGGCGTGACCGTTGGCGGTCAGACTCGTTTGCCTCCTCGTGAGAGGTCGGGTGCTGTCGGCGCTGCTGGCCGCCCCTGCCCTGCTGGCGCTGCTGGCCGGCTGTGGCGACCACTCCTCCGCCCCGACGCCCGAGCCGGCTCCTTCGGCGAGTGGCGCACCGCGCTACGACGGCTCGCTACCGCCGGCGCGCGCGGTGATGGCCCTGGTGCCGGCAGACGCGACCAGCCTGGCGGTGACCGACTTCGATGAGGTGAAGGCCGGCTTCGGGGAGAACGAGCTGAGCTCGCGGGATCCGGTCGCGGAGCGGTCGGCATTCTGGCGACGGGCCGACCGCGGTGCGCCGATGCTGACACCGGGCCTGCTACGCCCCGCCGACGCGGCCCTGACCCGGCGGTTCGGGTTCGGTGCGGCCGATGTCGCCTGGGAGGCGACCTTCACCCGCAGCGACGGTAACGGCTGGGTGATCCGGCTGGCCGACGGCGTACGCATGGCGAAGGTCAAGCAGGCCCTCGACGCCGGAGTCGGGCCACTGGCCAATGCCCGCGTCGACGTTGCGGACCACCTCCTCATGCGTGCCGCGGCCGAGCCCGGGCAGCCGAACTGGGCGGCCGACCCCACCCTGACCGCGCTGGTCGACACAACTGCCGCCGGCACGTACGTCGCCCGCGGCTGCCTCGAGGGCGCCCCCGGGACGGAGCGGCTCCAGCCCCTGCACGCCTACGCCGTCAGCCTCGCCTCCACGCTTGCGACGGCGCGGTTGGGCGCGGACCGGGAGGACCTGTTCGCGCGGATGCATCGTGGCCGGCGGCTGCCGGTCTTCAACCGGGTCTTCACCCATCCGGTGGCCGACCCGGCCTCGGGCCGGATCGGCTATCGGATGGCCGATCCGGCGGCCGCGGCCGAGGTGGTGCTGCGGCGGCAGCTGCCGTTCGCGGTCTGCGGGTAGCGCCTCGCAGTGGCCTGCACCGGCCTCGGCTGCGCGCCGCGACGTGGCCGGACGTACCCTGATCAGGCCATGACCGAACCCGTCGTCAGCCCCTTCGCCCCACGTCTGTGGGGTGCCCATCTGCTGATGGTCGTGGCCGTTGCGGCGGCGGTGGCGCTCGGGCTGTGGCAGTACGGCGTGAGCCATCAGCACAAGCTCGACCAACAGGCGAAGCTCGCCCACGCGACGCCCCGGCCGCTGACCGAGGTGATGGGTGGCAACGATCCCTTCCCGGGGACCCAGATCGGCCGGCCCGTGATGGTCGCCGGTACCTGGGAGCCGGGAGAGACCGTCTTCGTGTCGGGACATGACCACGGCGGCCGCTCCGGTTATTGGGTCGCGACTCCGGTGAAGGTCGACACCACGCAGTCCGCGATCTACGTCGTCCGCGGCTGGGTTCGTACCCCCGGTCTCGCCCCGGCGGACCCGACCGGCAACACCAGACTCGTCGGCTGGCTGCAACCCAGTGACCAGGCCGACAGCGCCGAGGACGGATCGAGCACGCGGGCGCGCGGCGAGGTGATCGGATCGCTCGACATGGCGACGCTGATCGGCCGGGTCAAGGGCGACCTCTTCAGTGCCTACGTCGTCGGGGCCGACCACCAGGCCGACTGGCCTGCCTCCGCCGCGGCGGTCAACGACGGCAGCAGTGGCCTGGCGAGTGTGCCCGCACCGGCGCTTCCGAAGGCGGACGCGAGCACGGGGCTGCGGAACTTCCTCTACGCGATCGAGTGGTGGCTCTTCGGTCTCTTCGCGATCTACATCTGGTGGCGCTACGTCAGCGATGTGACCCGGGCCGCGCCCCCGGGTGAGGAGGAGGGGGCTCCTGAGGAGGCCTCTCAGGAGCGCCCCGTAGCCTCGGACGCGTGACGAAGCTCTTCACCGCCTACCGGGTGCTGGCGGTCGCGGTCGGGATCTTCCTGCTGGCCGCCTCCATCGACTGGCTCCTCCACCAGATCAACAACGACATCCCGGATCTGTGGTGGCTGTGGATGCTCCACGGATACGTCTACATGGCGTACTTGATCGTGGCGGTGCCGTTCACCCGGAAGGCCGGCTGGCCGCTGAGCTTCGTGGCCCTGATCATCGTCGCCGGTCTGGTCCCGATCCTGATGTTCATCGTCGAGCACTACGTCTCGGAGAAGTACCGGCGGGAGCATCCCGAACTACAGACGGCGTAAGAGCCAGTCTCAGTCGGAGTCCTTCGTCGTCTCGCCGGCCAGGTCCTCCGCCGACTCGCCGACGTGCGCGTGGCTACCGTTGGTACGCGCGACTCCGGGAGTGGGCGTGGTCGGAGGCGCCGCGTCCGGGACCGGCTCGGGCGGAGTCGGGGTCACCCGGTCCTCCCATTGGTTGCTTGAGCCGAGTGCCTTCTTTGCGACCACCCCGGCGACAGCGGCCAGCACCCCGAGGCCCAGGAACGTCACGAGGCGCCGCCGCCGCTTGCGGCGCTTCGCCTTGCCGGTGAGCTCGTCAGTGGTCTCGAGGGCACGCTGCTTGACCTCGGTGGCCTTCTCGGCGGCGTACGCCGCGCCGGTGTTGACCAGGGGCAGTGCCCGGTCCTTCGCCTGCTCCCCGGCCTCCGCGGCGAGTTCGCGGGCACTCTCGTACGCCGCCGCGACGTGAGGCTTGAGGGTCTCGACGGTATCCGCGAGGCGATCGGCCGCCTGCTCGCGCAGATCCTTGGCGGCCTCGGTGAGGTGCTCGGTCCTCGTTCGGGTCATGGTGTGGAGTCCCTTCCAGCTTGTTGCTCGTGGGAGGATTCATCGGGCGCGCCGAGGCGCGTACTCCCGCGGTACCCGTCAAGGTATCGGTCAAACTCCGCCAGACAGAAGGGCAGTCATGGCTGACCAGCAGGCCATCCTCCACACCAACAAGGGCGACATCAAGATCACCCTGTTCCCCAACCACGCGCCGGAGACGGTGGCGAACTTCGTCGGCTTGGCGACCGGCGAGAAGAAGTACGACGCCGGCAACGGCAAGACCGGCCCGTTCTACGACGGCCTCGGCTTCCACCGGGTCATCGACGGCTTCATGATCCAGGGCGGCTGTCCCCTCGGCACGGGTACCGGCGGGCCCGGCTACACCTTCAAGGACGAGCCGCACCCGGAGCTCACCTTCGACAAGCCGTACCTGCTGGCGATGGCCAACGCCGGCCCCGGCACCAACGGCTCCCAGTTCTTCATCACCGTCGCCCCGACCACCTGGCTGAACTTCAAGCACACCATCTTCGGCGAGGTCACCGACGAGGACTCCAGAGGCGTCGTCGACACCATCGCGACCACCGCTACCGGACCCGGCGATCGCCCGGTGGAGCCGGTCGTCTTCGAGTCGGTCGAGATCGTCGAGGCCTGAGCCGCGACCTCTTCGCGCGAGGTTCTCCCACGTGAGTGACAGCCACCCCACGGCCGGGGTGCCGACCTGCTATCGGCACCCCGACCGCGAGGCGTACATCCGCTGCCAGCGGTGTGACCGGCCGATCTGTCCGGATTGCATGAACAGCGCCGCGGTCGGTTTCCAGTGCCCCGAATGCGTCCGCGAGGGCCGCAAGGCCACCCGCTCGGGACGGACGGCGTACGGCGGCCTGCGCCCCACCGACGCCTCGGTGACGACGATGGTGCTGATCGGGCTGAACGCGCTTGTCTGGCTGGTCATCAACCTCACCGGTCGCAACTCGAGCACCCTGCTGCGCTGGTTCGAGCTCCGTCCCCGCAGCCTCTGCCTCGGCCCTCACGTCGGTGACTATGCCGACGCGCTCAGCTGTCAGGCCGGTGCGACGCTCTACCCGGGCGTCGACGATGGCGCGTACTGGCAGCTGATCACCTCCGGCTTCACCCATGTCGAGGTGTGGCACATTGCGAGCAACATGCTCTTCCTCTACCTGGTGGGGCCGCAGCTGGACGCGGTGCTCGGCCGGGTGCGATTCCTCGCCCTCTACTTCCTCTCCCTGCTCGCCGGCTCGACGCTGGTCTACTGGGCGGCACCCGACTACCAGTCGACGGTCGGCGCCTCCGGGGCGATCTTCGGTCTCATGGGCGCGCTCCTGGTCATCTGCATTAAGCGCCACCTGGATCTGCGCCAGGTGCTCATCCTCATCGTCGCCAACTTCGCGATCACCTTCGCCATCTCCGGCATCTCCTGGCAGGGGCACCTCGGCGGATTCCTCGGCGGCGCCGCGGTCGCGGCCGCGCTTGTCTGGCCACCGGCCGGCCGGCGTCGTGCGCCCCTCCAGACGGCCGGCCTCGGCGCGATCGGGGTCGTCCTGGTGGTGCTGATCCTGGTGCGCTCGGCCGCGCTCGGCTGATCCGGAGGGTCAGCGACCGTCGGTGAAGCGGTCGCCCAGGACGTGCGCGAAGACGGCCTGCGGGTCACCGGCGACGTAGGTGTTCTGCAGGAACTTCAGCCGGTGCTCGGCTTCCTTGGTCCGGATCGTCATCCGGCCGCGGCCGAGGAAGAGCCTTCGGTACTCCGCGCTCGCGATCTCGTCCCAGCGGACCAGGGTCTTGCGCGGGGAGGCGAGCAGGCCGTCGACGCCGTCGCGCAGCACCTTCTCGATGAAGGGGCTGCCGTAGAGGTCGTTGAGCGACGCGGCGCCCCGGATCCCGGCCGCTGCGGCACCCAGCGCGACTCCCGCTCCGGTCGAGACCCCCTGGGCAATCCCGATCGCGCCCGCCTTGCCGGACACGATCGCCTTGTGGATCACCACGCCCTGTCCGAGGACGACGACGATCCGGCCCATCCCCGCCGGTGCCCATGCGGCCAGGACCTGGTCGGTGGGTGGCTGCTCCATCTGACCTCCTGAGTACGCCGCTCTTCGACGGCGCCGCGAATCTAACCCGCCGCGAGGGGTCAGCGCGGTATTGCCGGGGCGCGAGATTTTCACATTCGGGGATAAGTCTGTGGAGAACTACAGTGATGTAGTTCTCCACAATTGTGGGAACAGCTGTGGAGTCTCGTGGGCGCGGCCGGTCGGCCGGGGCCTTCGGTCGCATAGGAAGTCCGCGCACGCCACACGCAGCAGCGGCGCAGCCCGGTGAGGACTGCGCCGCTGCGGACGTGAGCTGGAGGCCGCGGTGTCACTCCCACCTGGTGGCGTAGGCGAACCCGACGGCCATGAAGGCGATGCCGACGACGAGGTTCTTTTGGCCCAGATCGTTGAACACCCAGATCTTGTCGAGCTGGTCGTTGCTGAAGATGTAGAAGACACAGATCCAGAGCAGACCGAGCAGGAAGCAGCCCAGCATGCCGACGACGACCCCGCGACCGCGACCCAGCGGCGTCTTGGGATGTGCCGCGACCAGCAGGCCGAGGAAGAAGAGGCCGAAACCGACCAGGTAGTTCCAGCCCTTCAGCTTGGCCACGGAGCTGATGCCGGTGTACTTCGCGCCGGCGGCATCGGGCCGCACTCCGGTGTAGTAGTAGACGATCCACGCGATGCCGAGTGCGACGAGCACGACCGCGAGCGCGAAGCGGGGTGTGAAGATCGGCTCCCGATCAACGTCGAGTGCGCTCTTCGAGAGCTTCAGCTTGGCCACGGGTTCTTGCTCCTCGTCAGGCGGTTCGAATGCGCGACCTACCCTAGTGGCCATGACCCGAGGATCCCACGCGAGACCCGAGCACGCCGCGGAGCAGGCGGACGCCGGCTCGCTCCGCGAGCGGATCCTCCGCTGGACGGGGTTGCGTCGGGGAGGGCAGGGGCGGCCGGCGTGGCGGGTCGCCACGCCGGTGGTGGTCTTGGTGTGCGGCGGACTCCTCGCGGTGAGCGCGGTGAACAGCCACGGCACCGATCTGCGGCCCGGCCGCTATACCGACCTGGCGAGCCTGGTGCAGAACGAGAGCGACCGCTACCGCACGCTGGAGAGCCGGGTCAGCGACACCGGCGACGAGGTCGACGAGCTGACCAAGGCGGTGCCGGACTCCGTCGTACGCCGCAAGCAACGCAAGGTGGAGAGTCTGCGTGATCCGGCCGGACTGACGCCACGCTCCGGGGCCGGGGTGAAGATCACGCTGAGCGATGCCTCCGACGAGAAGGCCGACGAGGCCGACGACCACCATCTCAACGCCAACCTCTTCGTGGTGCACCAGCAAGACATCCAGGCCGTGGTGAACGCGCTGTGGCGGGGCGGGGCGAGTGCGGTCACGGTGGCCGGGCAGCGGATCGTCTCGACCACGGGGATCAAGTGCTCGGGCAGCACGGTCCAGCTCCAGGGGGTGCCGTATCCGCAGCCGTTCGTGATCGAGGCCGTCGGCGACCCGGACGCGCTGACCTCCGCGATCGATGATGACGCCTACGTCAGCGTCTACCGTGACCAGGCCGCCAACCCGGACATCGGGATCGGGTGGAAGTTCGAGGAGGAGTCGACGGTCCGGGCGCCGGCGTACGACGGGCTGCTCGATCTGCACTACGCCAAGCCGATCGCGGCCAACGGCTGAGCGTCGCCTCCGCGGGCCCGGCCCGAGCTGACGACGGGCTACCGGGTCGGGAAGGTCGGCAGCGAGTCCTCGTCGGTCGGCGTGGAAGATCCGGTGTTGCTCGGGCTGGCCGGCGGTGAGCAGGTCGGCGGATCGCCCGGATCGGGGGTGGCCGGCTGGGTGATCGAGGCGGAGGGGTTCGATGGGTCCGGCACGACCGTCGTGGTCGAGCAGGGCGGCAACGGCTCCTCGTAGGTCGAGACCCAGATGACCACCTCGGTCCCCTTGGCGGCTCGGCCGCTCTTGGGGGACTGCTTGGTCACTGTGCCCTTCTTCTGGGTGCTCTGGGTGTCGTCGACGACGACCGGCTTGAAGCCGGCGTCGCGGAGCTTCTGCTCGGCCTTCTGCTTGGTCAGGTGGACGACGTCGGGAATCTTGTGGGGTCCCTGCGAGACGAGCAGGGTCACCTGGGTCGTCGGGCCACTGGTGACGCTTTGGCCGGCGGCGGGGGAGGACTCCAGGACGGTGCCCTCCGGCTTGTCCGACTCCTCCTCCTTGACGGTCACCTTGAAGCCGTACGGGTCGCTCTCCAGCAGCTGTTTGGCCTGCTTGACCGGGACATCGACGACCGGCGGCATGGTGACATCCGGGGGCCCGGTGGAGATATTGAGTGTCACCGTCGTGCCGGGGTCGGCGTAGGCGCCCTGGCCACCGCGCGGGTCCTGGGAGATGACCAGGTCGGCCTTCACCGTGTCACTGGGCTGCTGCTGGACGCTGACCTGCAGTCCCGCCTTGCCGAGCAGGGCACTCGCGCGGGCTTGGGTCTTTCCGACGACGTTCGGCACCGCGACCTGCTTGGGTGTGTCGTCGAAGAGCTTGGGCATGAAGAAGGCGCCGACCGCGATCAGCGCGATGATGATCGCGCCGAGGAGCACCAGCAACCAGGTACGCGGCCCCCGGACCTCGTCCTCGGGCTCGGGGGTGGGTGCCGCGGCGGTCGCTTCGTTGAGGGGTACGACGGCCGTGGCCGGTGTGTCGGCGCCACCCGCCGCGATGGGCGGCGGCGCGACCACGGCCTGGACCGGGCGCCCGGCGAGGTAGCGCTCGATGTCGTTCCGCATCGCCGCCGCCGACTGGTAGCGGTCCTCGACCCGCTTGGCGAGCGACTTCATCACGATCGCGTCGACCTCGGGCGGCAGTGCGGTGTCGTGGTCGGAGGGCGGAGCCGGTTGCTCCCGGACATGCTGGTAGGCAACCGACACGGGGGAGTCACCGACGAACGGCGGCCGACCGGTGAGCAGCTCGTAGAGCAGGCAGCCGGCGGAGTAGACGTCGGAGCGGGAGTCGACGGTCTCGCCACGCGCCTGCTCCGGAGAGAGATACTGCGCGGTGCCGACGACGGCCGCGGTCTGCGTCATCGTGGAGGCGGCGTCGGAGACGGCTCGGGCGATGCCGAAGTCCATCACCTTCACATCGCCGCTCGGGGTCAGCATGACGTTCCCCGGCTTGATGTCGCGGTGGATGATCCCCGCGCGGTGGCTGTAGTCGAGGGCGGAGAGGACGTCGGAGGTGATCTCCAGCGCGCGCTCGGGCAGGATCTTGCGGCCCTCGCGCAGGATGTCGCGGAGGGTCCGCCCGGCGACGTACTCCATCACGATGTAGGGCTGCCGGATCTCGCCGCCGCTGCCGTCGTCCTTGACCTCCTCGCCGGTGTCGTAGACGGCGACGATCGAGGGATGGTTGAGCGAGGCCGACGACTGCGCCTCCCGGCGGAACCGGGCCTGGAACGTCGCGTCGCTGGCGAGGTCTGTGCGCAGCCGCTTGATCGCGACGACCCGGCCCAGTCGGGTGTCGTTGCCCTTGCGGACCTCGGCCATGCCGCCACGGCCCAGAAGCTCCCCGACCTCGTACCGTCCCGCGATGATGGTCGGCTCCGGTTGGTTCACTGGCCCTCCCCAGGGTTGTCGTCACCGTCAGGAAGGACATCGCCGAGCGAGGAGGCCGAGGACGACGAGCTGTCGGACGCGGTCTCGGAGGGCGACTCCGACGGCGTAGGAGTCTCGGATGGGGTGGGGGTCGAGGAGGGGGTCGTGCTCTGCTCGGGGGCGTCCCCGTAGTAGCGCACGGTGATCGAGTCGCCCTCGCGCAGCCCGCGGGTCGGGTTGAGGCCGGCGACGGTGTCCTCGTCGTGGTTGCCGTTGTTGTCGATGACCACGGCATGCGGCCGGAGGCCGAGGTCGCGAAGGTCGCTCAGGACGTCGTCGACGTTGCGGCCGACGTAGTCGGACTCGTCGATCCGGACCTGCTTGGGCTTGGCCGAGGCGCTCTTCGACGGCGACGTGCTCGGCGTCGACGCGGAGGTGGTCGGCGAGTCCTCGACGGTCGGCGGCGTACTGGAGCCATCGCTGTTGACGAACCAGACCAGCCAGCCGATCGCGAGGAGCACGATCAGGAGGAGAATGAGAAGAACGA
>Ga0164243_10004216_pt1 | contig 22660 bp, 22 predicted proteins | sample OricompcompostOP_FD_108781 | JGI IMG/M metagenome (GOLD analysis project Ga0164243, IMG submission 108781) | Organic Plus compost microbial communities from Emeryville, California, USA - Original compost - Organic plus compost (OP) | ecosystem: Engineered > Solid waste > Mixed feedstock >...
CCTGCTGATGCTGGCGGTGTGGTGGGCGTGGATCAATACCGCCTGGGTGACCAACTGGCTCGATCCCGACAAGCCCGCGGTCCGTGCCCTCCTCATCACATTGATGCTCGCCGGTCTCGTCTTTTCGGCTGCGATTCCCAGGGCCTTCGAAGACCGCGGGATTGCTTTCGCACTCGCCTATGCCGCCATGCAGCTTTGCCGCGACGGTTTTATGCTCTGGGCGCTTCGACGCCACGATTCAACCAACTTCCGCAATTTTCTGCGCATCGGTTCATGGCATGTGGCCGCACTGCCGTTCTGGATCGCCGGCGCTTTCGCCGATACTTCTCTGCATCTGACGCTGTGGACGATCGCCGTCATCATCGACACGGCGGCGCCGGTTGCCGGGTACTGGACGCCCGGGCTGGGCCGCTCGACCACCGCTGACTGGAGGGTCGAAGGCGCGCATATCGCTGAACGATGCGGATTGTTCGTCATCATCGCGCTGGGCGAATCCATCCTGATCACAGGGGCCACGTTCGCCGAGTTGCCGTGGAATCTCTTGTCAGCCGCGGCATTTGTTGTGTCGTTTGCCGGTAGTGCTGCGATGTGGGGAGTTTATTTCAACATCGGCGCCGAGCGCAGCAGCACTTTTGCCGCCGCTTCCGACGATCCCGGCCGGATCGCGCGAAGCGGCTATACCTTTCTCCATATTCTGATTGTCGCCGGCATCATCGTCGCCGCGGTTGCGGATGAACTCGTGCTGCATCATCCGGATGGCCATGGCGGCCACACCGATCTTGCGACGGCCGCTGTCATCATCGGCGGACCGGCCCTTTATCTCATCGGCAACGGCCTGTTCAAACGGCTGACGGCGCCGAATTTGCCGCTGTCGCATTTGCTGGGATTGGGTGCGCTGGCGGTTCTTGCGGGCGCTGCGATATTCGCGACGCCGCTTGTGTTATCAGCCGCCACCACGGTCATCCTGATCGGTGTCGTAGTTTGGGAGCGTGTCTCGCTGGGCGCAGGTACGGCCAAGCCTCCGACACACTAGGCAAGGATCAGCGGATAAAGATCGGGCCTGAAATACGGGTTCAGCCCATGGATCGGGAGGCTCATTCACCTATAGTTGTTGTGGGCCCTCTGTTGCCACATGGGCGTCGTCACCAGATCAAGGCGCCACGGAGCGAAAGCCATGAGCAACAACGCCGATCTCGTATTTCCGCCCTCCGTCCGCCGCGCCCAGGCCGAACATGGCTCGGACCGCCACTACGCGAAACAGATTGCAGAAGGATTTCCTGGCACGATAACGCCCGATCTTGCAGCGTTCATCGGGCAGCTCGATACGGCCTTTCTCGCGACGGTGTCGGAAAACGGCGCGCCGTATATTCAGCATCGCGGCGGACCGAAAGGCTTTATCAAGGTCGTCGACGAGAAGACGCTCGGCTTTGCCGACTACCGCGGCAACCGCCAGTACATCACCCTCGGCAATCTTGCGGTGAACGACCGCGCCTACCTGTTCCTGCTCGATCACGCCAACCGCCAGAGAATCAAGATCTGGGGCCGTGCGCGCGTCGTCGAGCATGACGATGCACTCATCGCGAAACTGTTCGACGACGGCTATCGCGCCAGGCCGGAACGCGTCATCCTGTTCACGGTCGATGCCTGGGACGTGAACTGCTCTCAGCATATCACCGCCCGCTTCACCCACCCGGAAATCGCCGAAGCGCACGAGATGCTGATCGAGAAAATGGCCAGGCTGGAGGCCGAAAACGCGGCCTTGCGGGCGCAGCTTTCGGCGCGAAATGACGGCGCGCCGGCCCGATAACGACATCTTTCGCCGGATGCCGCCACCGACTATGTTGCAAGGAACAAAGGCCGGCTCACATGAATCACGACCGTTACGACGACAGCTACATCCGCGGCATTCTCAACACGGTGAAGACCATCGCCATGGTCGGCGTCTCCGCCAACGTGGCCCGCCCGAGCTATTTCGCCTTCAAGTATCTGCTGGAACGCCGTTATCACATGATCCCGGTCAATCCCGGACTCGCCGGCGGCGAACTCCTTGGCCAGAAAGTCTATGCGAAACTCGCGGATATCCCGGAGCCGGTCGATATGATCGACATCTTCCGCGCGTCGCAATATGCGCTCGGCATCGTCAAGGAAGCGATCGCGATGAACCCGCAGCCCAGGGTGATCTGGATGCAACTCGGCGTGCGCGACGACGAAGCGGCGGCGCTCGCGGAAGCCAACGGCATGAACGTCGTCATGAACCGCTGCCCGAAGATCGAATATGGCCGGCTCTCCTCGGAGATTTCCTGGATGGGCGTCAACACCCGCACCCTCACCTCCAAGCGCGCGAAAATTCTGGGCGGCGGCATCCAGCGCATGGCGCTCGACCGCGCCACCACCGCAGGCGGCGTGACCGCCGGCGCAGACAAGACGAGCCGGGACTCTCTGTTTCGCACGCGATGACAGGGCAGGCGTGAAACGAAAATGGCCGCCTGAGGCGGCCATTCTCAATGTCTTTCCAGCCTGTGAACTAGGCGCCGGCCACCGGCCGGTGACGACGCCGGCGATGCCAGCCGATCAGCCCGCCGATGCCGAGGACCGAGCCCATCAACGGCAACGCACCAGGAACCGGCGTCGTTTGCAGATCGGGCGGAAGCGGCACGTTGAAGTTGATGTTATCGATAAAGAAGTCGAAAACCGCCCCGGCGTTGGTTGCCGGAGTCGCAAAGATCGAAATGATATCTCCGGTCGCAGCAAATCCGATCTGGGTCTTGCCGCCGCTCAGGTTCGGGTCAAGCGTGAATGACGACGAATTGCCCGCGTTGTCGGAGACCGTATAATCAACCGCCACGGTGTTTCCGTTGTATACGTCGAGGAAAAAATTCGTCACCGGATTTGCGAATACGATCGTGAGCGGATTTAGATATGTCGGACCCGCAAAGTCCGCCGTGCCATAAAGAGAAGTCGAGTTGGCCGGGAGGCTTACCGTCTGTGTGAGGATGACACCGCCGTTGAACGTGACGAGGCCATCCACCGTATTGATCGGAATTGAAACCGCCGGACCGGCGCTCGCAAATACTGACGGTCCGGAGAGGCCTTGGTCGTCGAAGTTGATTACCGTCGCATAGCCGGATTGCGATATTCCGACCGTGATCATAGCGGCAACGAAGAGAGTGCCGCCTCTAGTCAGCAGCTGTCGCATGCAGGTAACTCCAGGAAATATATTTATAAAAATACCGCACGATACATTACCAAACTTTAATGTAGGCGGCAATAAGGTACTAACCTTGCCCGGGTGCGGTATTATGACAATTCAGCTACATCTGAATGTTTACGTCTGAATGTTGCGGTCGACCAGCATCAGTGACTGAAATCCTTCCGCCTTGACCCTCGACCGCCAACCGATAAACCCATGACTTGGTTTGCCGGCTGCGTTGTGCGCCGCTGAAGGGGGTTTGATGACCGATCGCGTACCGGGATTCTCCACGCTTGCCGTTCATGCCGGCGCCCAGCCCGACCCGACCACCGGCGCGCGCGCCACGCCGATCTACCAGACCACGTCGTTCGTGTTCGAGGATATCGATCACGCCGCCTCCCTGTTCGGCTTGCAGACTTTTGGCAACATCTACACGCGTATCGGCAACCCGACGAACGCGGTGCTTGAGGAGCGCGTCGCGGCGCTGGAAGGCGGCACCGCCGGCTTGGCCGTAGCCTCAGGCCACGCCGCACAGGTGATCGTGTTTCACGTCCTGCTTCAGCCCGGTGACGAGTTCGTCGCCTCGCGCAAGCTCTATGGCGGCTCGATCAACCAGTTCAACCACGCCTTCAGGAATTTTGGCTGGAACGTCGTGTGGGCCGACCCGGACGACATCTCGACCTTCGAGCGCGCGGTGTCGCCCAAGACCAAGGCGATCTTCATCGAGTCGATCGCGAACCCGGGCGGCGTCATCACCGATATCGAAGCCATTTCGGCTATCGCCAAGCGCGCCGGCGTGCCGCTGATCGTCGACAATACGCTGGCGACGCCCTACCTGTGCAACCCGATCGAGTACGGCGCCGATATCGTGGTGCACTCGCTGACGAAATTTCTGGGCGGCCATGGCAATTCGATCGGCGGCATGATCGTCGACGCCGGAACATTCAACTGGTCGCGCGAAAAGCGCTATCCGATGGTGTGCGAGCCGCGGCCGGAATATAATGGCATTGTTCTGCACGAGACATTCGGCAACTTCGCCTTCGCCATCGCCTGCCGCGTACTGTCGCTGCGCGACATGGGACCGGCGTTGTCGCCGATGAACGCCTTTTTGATCCTCACCGGCATCGAAACCCTGCCGTTGCGCATGCAGCGCCATTGCGACAACGCGTTGGCGGTCGCCGAGTGGCTGGCGAAACATCCGAAAGTGGCATGGGTCAGCTATCCCGGCCTGCCGGGCGACAAGTACCACGGCCTCGCGCAGAAATACGTGCCGAAGGGCGCCGGCGCGGTGTTCACGTTCGGCCTCAAGGGCGGCTATGACGCCGGCGTGAAGCTCGTCTCGAACGTGAAGCTGTTCTCGCACCTCGCCAATATCGGCGATACGCGCTCCCTGATCATTCATCCCGCCTCCACGACCCATCGCCAGCTGACGGACGCCCAGAAGACGCAGGCCGGCGCCGGCAACGACGTGGTGCGGCTGTCGATCGGCATCGAGGATATCGCCGACATCATCGACGATCTCGACCAGGCGCTTGCAGACTGACAGGCGCGGCCGTGCGCGGAACGGTCAGTACGATGGTGCGCTTCCGCACACTCGGCCGGATGTCAACACTATCGGCCGAATGGCGGCACTCCACGCACAGCGGCGCCCCCGGCGCTACCCCGGAACCGCCGTCGCCTGCCAGCATCGGCTGACATGCACCACGGCGATCGCAAGTACGATCATCGCCATCGCCTGATGAATCAGCGCGTAAGAGAGCTGGACCTGGCTGAGCACCGTGAGGATGCCGATCGCGGCCTGAATCGTGATCGCGATCGCGAGCGTGATGGCGCCGTTGAACGCGGTGCCGTCGCGGATCGAGCGCACGACGTCAAAGGCGTGCAGCACCGCCAGGAACCACAGGGCATAGGCCATCATGCGGTGGTCGAACTGCACGGTCAGCGCATTCTCGAAAAAGTTTCGCCATAGCGGCGTTTCGAACCACAGCCGCGTGGCGTCCGGAATGAACGCATCGTCGATCAGCGGCCAGGTATTGTAGAGCAGGCCCGCGCGCAGCCCCGCGACAAGCGCACCGAGATAAATCTGGATGAAGACAAGCAACAACAGGAACTGCGCACTGAAGCGGATGCGCGCTGGCACCCGCTCCGTGCCGAGAGCGGGACGAGGCGAAAGGTTGACGGCGGTCGCGATCAACGCGGCGAAGATCAGGGACGCGAGAGTGAGATGCGTCGCCAGCCGATATTGCGAGACCTCGGTGCGGTCGACGAGCCCGGAGGCCACCATCCACCACCCGACGGCTCCCTGCAGCGCGCCCAGCCCGAAAATCCCGGCAAGCCGTCCGGCGAGCGGCCCCCGCACCCAGCCCCGCCACAGGAAGAACAGGAACGGCACCAGGAACGCGAACCCCACCAGCCGCGCCACCAAACGGTGCGTCCACTCCCACCAGTAGATCGTCTTGAACTCGGCAAGCGTCATCCCGAGATTGCGCTGGGCGTATTGCGGGATTGCCTTGTACTTGTCGAACTCGTTCAGCCAGGCGTCCTCATTCATCGGCGGCAGCGCGCCGGTGGCCGGCTTCCACTCGGTGATCGAGAGGCCGGATTCGGTCAGCCGGGTTGCCCCGCCGACGACCACCAGAATGAACACGAGCGCCGCGACCGCCAGCAGCCAGACGCGGATCGCGACCACCCGATTATCGTTCACGGCAGACGGCGCGGGAGACATGGCAAGAGAGGGTTGCATCATGGCGGGGCGACCATATACAGCAACGTCTGGCGCGGCAATCGCACGAACAGCGGCGGGCTCCGGCGGACGAGTACTTCGTAATATCTGGCGAGATTTGACGACAAACTTGGCGGCACTTGGCGTATGACTCTGCGGACCCGCAAGCTGATTGGAACCTGCGCCATGATTGCGCTGGTATGCATCTGGTCGCTGCTAGCGATGGCTTTCGCGCAAGTTTTGGCGGTATCATCGAGCCCGAGCGTGCAATTCGCGTATTATGCCATCGCCGGCATCGGATGGATTGTTCCAGCGATGCCGCTTATCAGCTGGATGTCAAAGCCGGATCCGAAAAGCTGATAGAAGCCCGGCGCCGCCGGCGTGGCGGAAACGGTCCCACGTCGCTGTTTTGGCGGCATCGCCCGCGGCGCGACATTTTGCGCCCGGCAAAAAATCTGTTCCTTCGGCGGTTAACCCGAATCTGTGCGACCGCACCAACCATTTGTTGATGTTTGTTGCCCATACTCCGCACAACTTTTTGTTAATCCTCCATGTCGCTGTCTGCATCAATGTCTCTGTCTGCATCCATGTCCCTGTCCCCATGAACGTCGCATTCCAAACCGATTTCGCCACCGCCGAGGCCCATCGTTCAGATGCCCTCGCAGCTGCGCCGCAGATCGCGCGCGTCGATATTTACGACAAGCTTGAAGCAGCGGAACCGGCCTGGACCCAGCTTGCCGCCGCCGATGCATTGATGACGCCCTATCAGCGTTTCGAATGGGTGATGCTGTGGCATCGTCACGTCACCAGCCACTACGGCATGAAACCGTTGATCATCGTGGCACGCGACCGCAACAACGCGCCGTTGTTCCTTCTGCCGTTGATGCTGCGTCGCGCCGGACTTACGACCATCGCCGGCTTTTTTGGCGGCCGTCACGCCAACCTCAACACCGGCTTATGGCGGCCGGACATCGCGGCGACGATCACGAGCAGCGAGCTTTACAAGATTCTGCGCGACGCCGCCGCGCAGTTCGGCATCGACGTTTACAAGCTCACCGCACAGCCGGACCAATTGCCGAACGCGATGCGCAACCCGATGGCGCTGTTGCCGCGGCAGCCAGCACCGGACGATGTGTATGTCCTGACGCTCGACGGCAAGCCCGGGCCGGAAGCGCTGAAGGCCTGTCTCAGCGGCACGATGCGCGGCCGCCTGCGGACCAAGGAACGCAAGCTGCAGGCCCTGCCCGGCTATCGCTTCTTCCGCGCTCAAACGCCGGCAGAAGTTGACCGGGTATTCGAAGCCTTCGTCGCGCAAAAGGCGGCTCACCTTACAAGCCAGGGCATATCGAACATTTTCGACGACCCTGAAGCGTCAGCCTTCCTGCGTTCTGCCTGTCATCAGGGGCTGGCTGAAGGCAAGCCGGTGATCGAACTGTTTGCGCTCGAAGGCGGTGGCGAAGTCATCGCCGTGTTCGGCGGCGTCAACGACGGTCAGCGCCTGTCCTGCATGTTCAACTCCTATACGCTTGGCGAAGCGGGCCGGTGGAGTCCGGGACTGATCCTGTTGACCAATCTCATTTCATATTGCGCCGACAACAAGATCACGTACTTCGATCTCGGCGCCGGTTACAGCTTCTACAAGACGCTGTTCTGCAAGGAATACGAAAACGTCTTCGACACCATCGTCGGCATGACGATGATCGGCCGCGTGGCGGCCATCGGCTTGCGGCTCGCCCGCGCCGCCAAGCGCGAGCTCAAGGCCAACCCGGCGCTATGGAGCCGGTTCATGTCGCTGCGCCAGATGGTGAAGCCGTAGAGTTTTGCTGGCCCGCGGACAGCGGCATCACGCCGCAAGCGCGCTCCCGGGCGCGACAGGTGCCGCGACCATGATTTCGCGGAATCCGGTTTCGGCAAATCCCTTGCGGGCCTCGGCAACACCGGTTGTCGCGTCCGGCGGCACAACAACGAGCGCGCGCGGTGCGATTTCAGCGACGCGCGTGAGCACGGCTTCTTGCGGAGAACCGGCGTCGACGACGATAAAATCGTAGGAGCGCGCGAGCGCTTCAATGACGGTCAGGAACACCATCGATCGCGTCAATACTGTCGCGTCGGCGATCGGCGGACCCGCGGCCACCATGTGCAATTTGGACAGGCGGTCGCGCGCGATCGCCGCGCTGATCGGCGCTTTGCCGAGCACCACGTCGCTCAAGCCCGGCGCGCGGGAGCTGCCGGATGCCGCGGCGGCACCGGCTGCTCCATTTGAAGGAACTGATGCCGCTGGAACGCCGACAAGTATCGTGCGCTTCTCCTTGCTGAGCGCGCGTGCAAAAGCGAGCGCGGCCGGCCCCGTAACTTCGCCAGTCTTCCCGATCGACAGCACCGCGATCCGCCGGCCTGTACTGGGCGTCTCGAGCACGCGCTTGGCGACGTCGCCGACGGCAGGAAGAACGATTCCGGGTGTTGGCGGCGTTGGCTCGACCTTTGCCGCCGGAACTGCTGCGGGTGCGGGCGGCGGCAGTTCCGCCAGCCGCGGTGCGGCAGGCACAGTTTCGGAACGCGGAGCCCGCAGGACTTCGCCCGTCGCGATGACGCCGCACGACAGAAGCAGCGTCGCCAGCGCAGCGACGAAGATGATCGGCAGTTTCTTTGGGAAATACGGCGTCTTCGACGGCGTCGCCGGAGAAATGACGCGGGCGTCCGCCGTCGGTGCACTGGCAATCGTCTCGCGCGCGGTCGCCTCGCGGTATTTGGCGAGATAGGATTCCAGAAGATCGCGCTGCGCCTTCGATTCCCGCTCCAGGGCGCGCAACTGAACGTCAGCCTCGTTGGTCGTGCCCGCCATCTTCATCAGACTGTCGAGATTGGCGCTGAGCGCATCGACGCGTGCCGCCGCCTGTTTTGCATCGTTCTCGAACGTGCGTGCAAGCTTCTCCGCCTCCGTGCGCATCTGGCGGTCAATATCGAGAAGCTGCGCCTTGAGTTCCTTGATGCGCGGATGTCCATCCAGCAGGGTCGACGACTGCTCGGCCAGTTGGGCCCGCAACGTGGCCCGCTGCTCCGAAAGCCTGCGAATGATATCCGAATTGAGCAGGTCCGAGGCGTCGATCGATTCACCTCGTTTCAGCAAGGCGCGAATGCTCTTGGCGCGTGTTTCGGCATCTGCGCGCTGCACGCGCGCCGCCGCGAGCTGGGCATTCACGTCTCCCAGCGTCTGGTTGGAGAGCGTTGTGTTGTTGGTGCCGATGAAAAGATTGGATTTGGCGCGGAAGGCCTCAACGCGGCTTTCGGCTTCAGCGACTCTCTTGCGCAGCTTGTCGACTTCGCCCGATAGCCACTGGCTTGCGGCGCGGGACTGTTCCTGCTTCGTCAAACGCTGGAACGAGATGTAGGAATCGGCGATCGCATTCGCGACCTGTGCCGCGAGGTCCGCATCGACCGACTGGAAATCGATGACGAGGACGCGCGATTTTTCGACCGCGAAAACCTGGAGACGTTCGTAATATGTCTCCATGGCCCGCTGTTCCGGCGAAGATTCCAGCGGGTCGCGCGACAGTCCGAAAATCGACAGCACCGCCCTGAGCGGGGAAACGCCGTTCTGGACCGGATCGAACTCCGGCCGCTCGGCAAGCTTCAGCTTGCGGATCACGTCGAGCGCGACATCGCGCGACATCGCGATCTGCACTTGATTGGTCACGGCCTCCTGATCGCCCACCAACGACTCGTTGGGGTTCTTTTCAGCATCCGGACGGAGAAACACGTTCTCGCGGCCTTCGATCAGCACGCGGGCCTCGGACCGGTATCGCGGCGTCACCATATTGACGGCGACGAACGCAAGCGCACTCACCACCAGGGTTGGAATCAGAATCCAGTAGCGCCGCGCCCACAGCGCGCGGCCCAGCGCGCCGAGGTCCAGATCGAGATCAATGCCGCTTGTGGATTTGGTGACAGCGTCCGCCATGCCAGACTCCGGTGCCGATTCCGGCCCCGGCATGATCTGACCGGATTATGGTTTCCAGGATGTTAATTTCGCTCCAGCAAGTTGAGCCGTCAGCGATAATTAACCGGTGGCGGACTAAATCGCCGCCATGCTGGCCCCGACCCCGCTCCGCATCGTCCATGTATTTCGCGCGCCGGTCGGCGGCCTGTTCCGCCACGTGGCCGATCTCGCGAGAGCCCAGACCGCTGCCGGGCACAAGGTCGGACTGATCTGCGATGCGTCGACCGGCGGCGTCTACGAGGCGGCCATCCTTGCCGATCTCGCCAGGACGCTCGCGCTCGGCCTGACCCGCATCGCGATGCCGCGCCAGATGTCGCCGGCGGATTTCTGGACCGTCCTTCAGGTCCGGCGCGAACTCAAAAAGCTGGCGCCGGACGTCATCCATGGCCACGGAGCCAAGGGAGGCGTGTACGCGCGCCTGGCCGGTGCGATCGGCGACCTGCGCAACGCGGCCCGCATTTACACGCCCCACGGCGGCAGCCTGCATTACGACCCGGCCAGCATGACCGGACGGATTTATTTCGCCGCCGAGCGCTTCCTCGGACGTTTTACGGATGCGATCATTCCGGTCTGCCAGTTCGAGGCGGACACTTATCGCCGCAAGGTCGGCGCCCCGCGCTGTCTTGTCCGCATCGTGCCGAACGGATTGACCACCGACGAGTTCGTCCCGATACGGCCGGAGCCGGACGCCCGCGATCTTCTGTTTATCGGCGCCTTTCGCAACCTGAAAGGTATCGATGTCCTGCTGAATGCGATTGCGCGGCTCAAAAGCCGCGATGGCCTGCGCGTCAGCGCCAACCTGGTCGGACAGCCGGAGGGCCGCGCCAAATATGAGGCGATGGCCAGCGAACTGGGCATCGCGGATCGGGTGGCGTTCCACGACCCCATGCGCGCGCGCGATGCGTTTGCCACCGCCCGGATCGTGACGGTTCCGTCGCGAGCTGAATCGATGCCATATGTGGTGCTGGAAGCAATCGCGGCGGGAATGCCGGTGGTGACGACCGATGTCGGCGGCATTCCGGAGATTTTCGGCTCGGAAGCGAACCAGCTGGTGCCGGCCGGCGACGCCGACGCGCTCGCGGGCGCGATCAAGGCCGTCGTCACGGCGCCCGAGGCCAGCCGGGCCGCGGCGGAACGGCGGCGCGAACGCATTGCGCGCCGCTTCAACGTCCGCACCATGGAGCAGAACATTACCGCGACCTATGCCGAGGTTCTGGCGCAAAAGCACGCTCCGCGCTTCGCCTGCGCCGGAAAAACTTAAGACCCATTTACCGGATCGAGACGTTTTCTTCCTACATTCCTGCGGTCATCGCCCGGGGGCGCGTCTCCGGCGACGGACGTGCGCGCGGGAGTGTGTAGGGTCAGAGTCATGGCAGGCAGTGCCGACGGCACCATCAATACCGGCAATGCGGCTGCCCTCCCCCCTTCCGCCGTCGAAAAACTGCGGCGAGACAACACCCAACACCGGCTAAGTCCGCTGGCACGGGCCGTTGCTGCCGAGCCTCTCATCCACACCATGTCGCCGATTATCGTCTCCGGCGTCGTGCGGCTTTATGAATTCGTCCTGATCGTAACCCTCGGGATCGCGCTATATCGCTGGCACGTCGATCCGGAAGCCTCGACGATCCAATATGTCATTGCCTCGTTCGCGGTCGCGCTTGCCGCCGTCATGGGGTTCGAAGGCTTGAACCTCTACACGGTGTCGGCCTTCCGGGCGCGCATCTACCAGATCGCCCGCATGACCACGGTCTGGACCGCACTGTTCCTGGTCGGTTTCGCCATCGCCTTCTTTGCGAAATTCGAAACCGCCTATTCGCGGGTGTGGGCGGGTTCGTTCTATCTCGTCGGGCTGATCGCGCTTGGGTTTGGGCGTCTCGTGCTTGCGGCCCTGGTGCGCCGGTGGGCGCGCGCCGGCTACATGGTGCGGCGGGTGGTCATCGTCGGCGGCGGCGATGCGGGCGCCGCCCTCGTCGATGCGCTTCGGGCCGACAAGGATTCCGACCTGCGCATCTGCGGCGTGTTCGACGACCGCAGCGACGAGCGCTCGCCGCTGGTGGTCGGCGGCGTTCCGAAACTCGGCAATATCGACGACCTCGTCGAGTTCACGCGCCTCACGCGCGTCGACCTCATCCTCGTTTCGCTGCCGATGAGTGCGGAGGAACGGGTTCTGCAGATGGTGCGCAAGCTGTGGGTGCTGCCCGTTGACATCCGGCTCGCGGCGCACATGAATCAGCTGCGGTTCCGGCCGCGGGCCTATTCCTACATCGGCAGTGTCCCGGTCCTCGATATCTTCGACAAGCCGATCGCCGACTGGAACCTGGTGCTCAAGGCGGTGTTCGACCGCGTCGCCGGCGCGCTGATCCTGCTCGCACTGCTGCCGGTCATGGCCGTCATCGCGCTCGCGGTGAAACTCGACAGCAAGGGTCCGATCCTGTTCCGCCAGCCGCGCTATGGCTTCAATAACGAACGGATCAACGTCTACAAGTTCCGGTCGCTCTATCACGACAAGGCCGACGTGGCGGCGCAGAAACTCGTGACACGGGACGACCCGCGTGTGACGCGCGTCGGCCGCTTCATCCGCAAAACCAGCCTCGACGAACTGCCTCAACTGTTCAACGTCGTTTTCGCCGGCAACCTCTCGCTGGTCGGACCGCGGCCGCACGCCCTCAATGCCCGTGCCGAGCAGCGGCTCTACGAAGAAGTCGTCGACGGCTACTTCGCGCGCCACCGCGTCAAGCCGGGCATCACCGGCTGGGCGCAAATCAACGGCTGGCGCGGCGACACCGACACGCAGGAGAAGATCGAGCGCCGGATCGAGTACGACCTCTACTATATCGAGAACTGGTCGATGATGTTCGACCTCTACATCCTGCTGCGCACGCCGTTCGCCCTCATCAAGGCGGAGAACGCGTATTGAGCGCGGCGGCCAAAGCGGCGGCTCGTCCCGCCGAGCGGCTGATCGTCAGCCTGGAACGGCTGCGCCTCGGGCTCCTGTGGATCCTGGGTTTTTCCAGCGGCATCGTGTTCTATGAACCCGCGCCATATGAATTCCTGCTCGTCCTTGCGATCGGCGCCTTTGCCCTCACCGGCCTGAAGATCCGCGCCGCGCACATCCCTCTCCTCCTCATGATGATCGGCACGGTCATCGCCTATGCCATTGGCGTCCTGCCGGTCGCCAACCGCGAAGGCACGGTGAAATGGACCGTGGTGTCGATTTTCCTCGCCGTGAGTTCGATATTCTTCGCGCTTGCGCTGGCCGAAAACACCATGGGCCGGCTGAGAGCGCTGACGGCCGGCTATATCGCCGGCGCCGTGCTGGTTTCGCTGATCGGCATCGCCGCCTGGTTTCATGTCATTCCGGGCAGCGATCTCTTCCTCATCAACGAACGCGTCCGCTCGACCTTCAAGGACGCCAACGTGCTCGGCGCCTACCTTGTCCTGCCCGCGACGATCGTCATCGGCCGCCTGCTCACGGGGCAATACCGCAGCTTCATCCTGAACGCCGGGATCGCGGGCATCCTGACGCTGGGACTTCTGTTCTCGTTCTCTCGCGGCGCGTGGGCGCATTTCGTCGGCGCGACCGCCCTGCTCATCATCTTGAGCTTCGTGACCGCCCCGACCAACAAAGAACGCGTCCGCATCGCCGCCTTCGCCGCGGCCGGCGTGGCCGCCGCGATCGTTCTGCTGGGCCTGATCCTGTCGATCGACGCCGTGGCCACGCTGTTCCAGGAACGCGCCAGCCTGGTGCAGAGCTACGACGCCGGTCCGCAAGGCCGGTTCGGGCGGCATATCGAGGGCTTCCTGCTTATGCTCGATCACCCGTTCGGGATCGGACCAATGCAGTTCACCGACTACTTCACCGAGGATCCGCACAACTCCTTCCTGAACGCCTTCGTCGCCGGCGGCTGGATCGGCGGCATCTTTCACGCGATGCTCGTGCTGACCACACTGATTTTCGGCCTGCGTGAAGTGTTTCGCCGGATGCCGTGGCAGCGCCTCTATATCGCCGTGTATGCAACTTTTGCGTCCGAGGTGGGCGAGAGTTACATCATCGACGTGCAGCACTGGCGGCATTTCTATCTGCTGATCGGCGTGATCTGGGGCCTTATCGCAGTTCGCCAAATGTCCGGCCGTCCCGCCGTTGCGCCCGCCGCCGGCGGTCTCTATATTTCGCCGCCACAACGGAGCGTAGCGCAGCCCGGTTAGCGCACCAGTCTGGGGGACTGGGGGTCCCGAGTTCAAATCTCGGCGCTCCGACCATCTTCTCGTCGTTCGAGCATTCCCCAACATATCGGGCGGCAATCCCCGCGGGCCGAGGCCGATCCTTCTCCGCGCTCTTGCCTTTGGACAAGCATCGCACGGCCACGCCCTACAAGCCGCCATGTTTGAAACGGGCGTCGCGCTTATCTTCTTACCGCATACGCCGCACGCCGTTAACCATGCCCGTTAACATTCGTTGCCGACGAAGCATGGTCGCCAAATACTCTTTCATCAGGAGGAGGCGGCGATGCATGGGGAACGATTTATTGCGGGCTTGATGATTGCGGGTTCGATATATGCGACGGCCCACGGCGCTCACGCGGCGACAGTCACGCTTCCGACCACGCCGACGACGCTCTATCTCGAAGGTGAAATACAAAATCCAATTTGGGTGACATTCGGCCTCGATGCACAGATCGCATTGCAGCCGACCGCGGATCCGTACGACCAGATCAGTTCCTACATTCTCAATATCAAACTGGCGACGGCATCGGACGAGACCGTCGTGCAATTTGCGGAAATCGAAGGCGCGGCGGTTGAAAACGGCGTCTATGGTGCAGAAGGGCCACCTCGTCTGCTGTTCTCTGATTCACTTCGCACCCTGCAGATTGATCCCGACCCCCGTTTTTTCAACGCCATTCTTCTGAGCGCGACGCTCTCCGCGACATTGCCCAACGGTCTTTTTTTCCGCGTGGAAGATTCCGAAAACGCGCCGGAGATCTCGGGCACGCCGCTGCCGGCCGCTGCCCCGCTATTTGCGACCGGCATCGGAGGATTTGGTTTTCTGGCATGGCGCAAACTGCGCAAGACAAAAAGCCGGACTCATTCCAGCTAGCGCCACAGCGCCGCCTCAATGGTTAACGCAGGCGCGCAATCGTTAACGCCAACCGATCAATTTTCGGGAAATCAGCTTGCGCCGCGGGACAAACCCATCATAGGTTTCGGGTGCGGCGTCAGTTGAGTTGGAGTATGCGTTATGCGTATCGCAGGCACACGCCGCCTGGCCGCTGTTTTTGGCGCCGCAGCTTTCCTCGCATTGGCTACCGGCCATTCCCATGCGGCGACGTTTTCGCTGACCGGCGGCGAGGTTCAGAATATCCCCGACAACTTCAACCCGTCCGGATGGAATGACGCCGAGAACGACAATATCGGCGTCGGCACCTCGATTTCCGTCTTCAGCAATGGCGGTCCTCCGGGCGGTCTTTCCGTCGATGGGCCGGCGAACCTCATTTTCACGTTTCTGGGCGCCGAGGCTGGTTACTCCAACATCGCCCTGATCAACGGGACGCAGCTTTTCGAGAACCACAGCACCGCTTACGGCACGACGTCGGGCCAATATGCCGTCGGCGCCGGATTCATCCCCTTCATCTTCCGCAGCATCTCCGCCGGCGACAAGGACGCGGTCAACGGCGGCGCCATCGACGAGAACGTTGAGTTCTGCATCAAGCTTATCAGCGCCACGGTGGCCTACCTGTTCTTCGAGGACATCGCGATCTGCGGCGACGGAGACCTCGAAGACATGGTCGTGCGTGTCGACATCGCGGGGCGCGACGACGCGCCCGATCCGACTCCCCTGCCCGCAGCAATCTGGATGTTCGGTTCGGCCATCGCCGGCGCGACGGGCTTCGGCGCATGGCGCCGCCGCCGGCTTGCTGTCGCAGCCTGATTTTTCCGGCGTGAATTAAAACAGCCGCTGCGGGCATCCTGCGGCGGCTGTTTGCTGTCTTGTGTCACGCGGTGACGATGGTGTCGAAACCGCCGTAAATCATCCGCTTGGCGTCAAACGGCATCGACTTCGGGTCCATGAAATCGGCCAGACGCTTGTCCGTCATCACTTTCTTGAGAACACGGTCGCGATGGGCGCGCGATTTGTAGGTGATCCACGAAAATACGACGACTTCACCTTTCTTGAGCTTCACGCTGCGCGGAAACGACGTCCACTTGCCGACCTTGACATCCTCCGCCAGGCACTCGCGATAGTCGAGCGCGCCGTGCTCCCGCCAGACCTTGGCGGCCAGCTTCGCCAGTTTCTTGTAGGCCGGGATGTTCTTGCGCGGCACCGGTAGTACAAAGCCGTCGACATATTCCATGACGTGAAGCCTCCCTGTTTTCCTGCGCTAACGTCGCGCCGACACAACGCATCAAGCGGAAATCGCGCTCCGCATGCCCGGACTTTAGCGATTGCGACGGCATCGACAATCTCGATCGTTGTAACACTCACGTTATGATTGTCGCACCGCTGCAGCCGGCGTATAGCGACGCATGCAACAAGATACCGAAATGCCGCCTCCCGATTCCGGCGATTGTCCGCGCTGCGGCAAACCGCGTGCGCTCTGCATCTGTGCCGACATTGCGCCGATCGACAACCGGATCGAACTCCTCATTCTCCAGCATCCGCAGGAACAGGACCGCTCCCTCGGCACCGCGAAGCTGACGGTGTTGCACTTCAAGAAGGCGCTTCTGAAAATCAGTCTGTCGTGGCCAAGCCTGAGCAGGATCCTTGACCGTCCTGTCGATCCGCAGCGCTGGGTGATCCTCTATCTCGGTTCTCTCAAAGCGGCGGAAATTGCGCCCGGCCGCGATGTCGTCGCCGTCAATCGCAAGGGCGAAGCGGAAAGCGACCAGGAGGAGGCGCTGCGTCATATCGAAGGGGTCATCCTGCTCGACGGGACATGGAGTCAGGCCAAGGCGTTATGGTGGCGCAATCCGTGGATGCTGCGGTGTCAGCGTATCGTGCTCAATCCGGCGCGGCCGTCGCGCTACGGCAAGCTGCGGCGGGAGCCGCGCCGCGACGGCCTTGCTACCATCGAAGCTGCGGCCATGCTGCTCAGCCGACTGGAACAGCGGCCCGACATCGAAGACAGGCTCAACGAGAGTTTCGAGCGTTTGCTGGCGCGCTATCGCGACGTCACGCCAGCGCCGGACCGCGCGGCCGTCAAGCGGCGCGATTTCCGCTGGCGGCGCCGTTGACAATCATCCGGCTCGTGCGCCCAGCCGCTCCATGTCCTTGAGCCACGCTTGCCGTTGCTCCGCCGACACGGACGCGATGCCGCCAAGAATCGTGGCTTCCACCGGCTTGATCCCGACAAAATGCAGAATATTGCGCTTGAGAAGTTTCAGCGCGTGCGCGCCGAACCACAGGCGGTAGATAAATCCCGGCATGCCCATGGTAATGACGACGCGGGCGGATTTTTTCTCGAAAAACTTCCAGCTCGCGGCCGGTCCTTGCGCCTGCTTTTCCAGCAGCGACGGCTGCATGATCCGCTCGAAAAATCCCTTGAGGATCGCCGGCATGTCGCCCAGCCAAAGCGGGAACACGATCACCACATGATCGCATTGCCACAAGGCCCGACGCGCCGCTTCAAGATCGGGCTCGAGCGGCTGCAGCCGGTGATAGCCGCCGCGCAAAATCGCGTCGAACGACATACGTGACAGATCGAAGAAGTCCACGCTGTGGCCACCCGCCCGCGCCCCGGTTTCATAGGCATGCCCGAGCGCGGCGCAAAACGAATCCTGTTCCGGATGGCCAACGACAATCATGATCCGTGTCATGGCAGGCTCTCCACGTGTGGGCGGAAAGTGACACGACGCGGACGCCGCGCCTTGACCCGTCTCAAATGCCTGGCTTTACAGCCCGAGTTGGGCGGCGAGATGCTCGACGCTGGTCGCGCTGTAGTCGACCTTGCCGGACGGCGCCTTGGCCGCGGCCCCGGCTCCATGCTCGGCCGGGCGATCGATATAGGCGGTTTGCAGCCCGCACGCCGCCGCAGCGGACAGGTCTCCCGGATGAGCCGCCACCATCATACAGTCTGCGGGGGCAAGATCGAAAGCCTCGCATGCCGCCAGATAGACTTTCGGCTTCGGTTTGAAATCGCCGGCGATCTCCGCCCCAAGGATCGCGTCCCACGGCAGGCCGTTGCGGCGCGCCAGCGCCACCATCAGCGAGATGTTGCCGTTCGAGACCGGCGCGATAAGGAATTTCCGCTTCAGGCGCGCAAGGCCCATCGCCGTATCCGGCCAGGCGTCGAGCCGGTGCCAGGCCAGGTTGAGATTGTGTCGCGTGGCCTCGTCGAGTGCGTCGAGGCCGAACCGCGGCAGGATGCGGTCGAGGTTGTAGCGGTGCAGAACGTCGAGCTTGCAAAACGGCATGCGGCCCGAGCGCACCTGCTCCATCGCCGGCTGGTACTCGGCGCGCCAGGCATCCGCGAATGCCTCGAAGTCGAGCTTGTGGCCGAGCGGCGCGAGAACGATTTCAGCCTCGCGCGCAACGCTGGTCCGCCAGTCGACCAGCGTGCCGAACACATCGAAGAACAACGCTTTCAAAGCTGGCATGCGTGACTACTTTCCGCCGTCGGCGATCACCTGCCCGAGAAGCGTCACCAGCGCCTGCGGCGCGGTGATGTTCGGGCTGTGGCTCGCATCGAGTTCATAGGTTTTCCAGCCCGCCTCGCTTTTGGCGCGCGTCGCGAACTGCGTGAACGGCCCGTGCGCCGCATATTTCATGCACTGGATATAGGCGCGCGGCATCGGCAGTTCGCCGGAAATCTGCAGCTTCTGCTCGAAGCACTTGATCGATTGCGGACGGCGGTGGCGCGACACCCACGCGGTATCTTCCGGCGAGGTGTCGCCCGGGGTCGGGTTCGGCGAAATCCGCCAGCCGTCGCCCTGCGCCGCGCTGTCCTTCATGCGCTGGCGCTGTTCGGGCGGCACGAGATCGGCCAGCGACTGCCCGTTCTGCGGCACGAACGCATCGAGGTAGATGAGCTGCGAAATCTTGTCGCGCGCCTTGTCGGCGACCCCGGTCGCGACCATGCCGCCGTAGCTGTGGCCCATCAGCACGAAATCGTCGAGTTCTTCCGCTTCTATGACGCCGAGCACGTCCTGGATATGCGTGTCGAGCGTGTTCGAAGGATCGGCCAGATGTTCGCGCTCGCCAAGCCCGGTGTAGCTCGGCGTGAAGAACGAATGCCCCGCAGCCATCATCAGCGGGCGCACCTTCTTCCACGCCCATGCCGACGACCATGCCCCGTGTGCCAGAACGATTGTTGCCACGTTATCCTCCGCGAATTGCGTTCGAATGATGTTGCTGTTGCCTACGCGAGCACTCGCGCGGCGTCGTAGAACGGCCGGCCGTTGAGAAACGCATCGATGTCGGAGAGGATGCGCGCCAGCATCGCGCTGCGCGTCTCGTGCGTGATCGATGAGTTGTGCGGCTGCAGCACGACATTCTCCAGCGGCAGGAAGCGCGGGTCGATATTTGGTTCGCTGGCGAACACATCGAGACCTGCACCCGCGATCTTTTTATTTTCCAGCGCATCGAGCAACGCCGCTTCGTCCACCACCGAGCCGCGCGCCACGTTGATGAGATAGCCGCCCGCGCCAAGTTTCTCCAGCACCGCCGCGTTCACCAGATGCTGCGTCTCTTTCCCGCCGGGGCTGGACAGCGCCAGCACGTCGGACTTCTCCGCAAGCGCGCCAACATCTCCGACGTATTCATAGGGCACGCCGGGCTGTTCTCTCCGGCCATGGTACAAAACCTTCATGCCGATCGCCGCGGCACGGTCCGCGATCCGCCGGCCGATCCGCCCCAGCCCAACGACACCCATCGTCTTGCCGGCGAGCCGGCGCGACGGCGTCGGCCGCTCCTTCGCCGCCCAGCGCCCGCTGCGCACGAAACGGTCCATCTCGACCACGCGCCGCATCACCGCATAGGTCAGCGCAATCGCACCGTCCGCCACGTCATCCGCCAGTTCGTCCGGCGTGTGGCACACCGCGATGCCCTTCGCGCGCGCCGCCGCGAGGTCGATCTTGTCGAGCCCTGCCCCGTTGCACGCCACGAGTTTGAGATCCGGCAGCGCCGCCATCTGCGCCGCATCGATGCCGAAAATGCCCATCGTCACCGCAATGTCGAAGCCCGGCGCCGGCACCGGCTTGCCCGGCGCGCCGCCGAGCGTCGTGTAGTCGGTGAGGCCGTATTTTTCCTTCAGCGCCGCGGCCAGATCCGGCGGCAGCATGCTGATGGCGAGGAGGCGCGGATTGGCGATGGCGGGCATGCGATTTTTCTGCCGCGTGGAAAGCAGGTCTCCAAGCGGTCCTGTTGTTTTGCTATACACTCATACACTGCCGCAGCGACGGCGAACAAGCGGGCCGGCTTGCGGCCCGGCACGAGGAAACGACGACGGAATGGCCATCACCTATGACATGGTGAAGTCTTTATCGGCAGAACTCTACGAGAGCTGCCTGAAAAAGATACCGGAAGACACCAAGGATGCATTGCAGCACGCTGTGGACCTCGAGACGAACGAGGGCGCGCGCAAAATCCTCGCCATGATGCGAAAGAGCGCCGAGGCGGCGGAGAGCGGCAACCGCCATGTCTGCTCGGATGCCGGCGTGCCGGTGTATTTCGTGAAGATCGGCACCGCGGCGAGACTCGACGGCGCCATCAAGCGGGCGATTTCCGACGGCTTCGATCATCTGGTCGAGACCATCCAGCCGCCGATCCTCAAGCATGTGACAAACCCGCTGACCAACGAGCGCGGCTACAAGGGCAAGGACATGCCCATCGTCAGCTACGACCTGATCGATGGCGCCGACTATGTCGAGATCGTGTGCCAGCCGAAGGCGCTCGGCTCCGGACGCTGGGCGGCGCTCGAAATCTTCAGCTTTCCGACGCTGGAGACGATCGAGAAATATGTCATGGAATGCGTGCTCAAGGCCGGCTCGCAGCATTGCCCCCCGGTCGTGGTCGGCGTCGGCATCGGCGGCACGTTCGACCTGTGCGCCAAGAACGCCAAGCTCGCGACATTGCGCCCGTTCGGCAGGAAAAATCCCGAGCCGATCCTCGCCGCGATGGAACAGCGCCTGCTCGCCGCCGTTAACAAAACGGGTTTCGGCCCGATGGGCACGGGCGGCGACACCACCGCGCTCGCGGTCCACGTCGAATATTCCTCCGGCCACGGCTTCACGCCGGTCGCCGTGTGCTTCAACTGCTGGATCAACCGCCGCGCCGGCGCGCGGCTCTACAACGACGGCCACATCGAGCGGTTCGAATGAGCGACATCCGTTCCCTCACCCTGCCGATCGACGAGGCGGCCGTGCGCGCGCTCACCGCCGGCGATTTCGTCACGCTCACCGGCGACATCGTGCTCACCGCCGGCCTGCCGACGCACCAGCGCATTCTCGAGTGCATGCGCGAGCAAAAACCGCCGCCGATCGACATCGCGGGCGGCACGCTGTTCCACCTCGGCAGCTACAGCCAGGACACGCCGAACGGTTTTGAGGTGCTTTACATCAACCCGACCACCTCGACGCGCTTCAACGCGGTGATGCCAGAAATCATCCGCCACTACGGCCTGCGCATGGTCGGCGGCAAGGGCGGCCTCGATCACGCCAGCGTTACGGCGATGCGCGACACCGGCTGCGTCTACCTGTCGTTCCTCGGCGGCGGCTCGCCGCTCCTCTCCGACGCGATCAAGGAAGTGAAAGCTGTCGCGTGGCAGGACCTCGTGTCGCACTACCGGCTGGTGAAGCTGCACGTGGAGCAACTCGGCCCGCTGGTCGTCGGCATCGATGCCAAGGGCAATTCGACATTCGAGACGCTGAGCGCGCAGGCAAGCGAGAGGTTGCCGGAGATACTTCAGGAATTGGATGAGGCGAGAGCAAAGGCGGAAGGCTGAAGCTTAGTTGCATGCGCTACAACTGCTTTGCTGTCACGGGAGGAAAAGCATCCCAAGTGCGACCTCGATAGGTTCGACCTGTTGCTTTTTTATTGGTTCCCCCCCACTGCTTGAAAAAGAATTTTACCTGCTGATCCCGACATTGAACGCGAACCTGTTCAATCCAGTCTGGATTTATAGGGCGAGCGCGCGGACCAGACTCACCTCCTACAATCGCCCAGTGAATTCCGGCCAAATTAATTTTTCCGATAGGGCCGATCAAAGGCTCAAAGGAAACAAAACGAACTTTAGCGGGAACTCTGCGGAGTTGCGCAATACGTTCCGCGTACTTTCCCGATTCAACAGAAGTTCCTAACCAAACATTCGGGAGAACGCTCCGCCCCAACGACTTTAGTGAGCTCAGCATATTCTCCGGTCGCTTGGTCAAAATTTGGTATGTATGCCAATGAGCACGCTCCATGGATTCCCATACTCGATCTATAAATTGTATGGGAACTCCATCTTGAAATAAATCGGACATCGAGTTCACAAAAATCTTTCGTGGCTTCCGCCATGAAAGAGGAATGGATAGCGCTTTTTCAACGAGATGAATTTGGCCAGTCCATACTGGCCTGCCTCCACTTTTTCGCGTCGTGCCTAAATACGCAGGATGCTGCATGGCCTGCAACCGCGCCGCCATTCGCATCGCATAGCAATTAGTGCATCCTGGTGAAATGATCGCGCACCCTGAAATCGGGTTCCATGTCGCGTCTGTCCACTCGATTTCGGATAAGCCTGCCATCTTACTTCCGCTTCATCACTGCGCTTGCTATTCG
>Ga0164243_10004217_pt1 | contig 22656 bp, 18 predicted proteins | sample OricompcompostOP_FD_108781 | JGI IMG/M metagenome (GOLD analysis project Ga0164243, IMG submission 108781) | Organic Plus compost microbial communities from Emeryville, California, USA - Original compost - Organic plus compost (OP) | ecosystem: Engineered > Solid waste > Mixed feedstock >...
CCGGCTGCAAGCGCGGCCACCCCTGTCCGCAGGTGTCCGGCGTGTTGGCGCGCGACCGGCTCGTCGCGCTACTCGGCGGCGCGCGCGGTTCGCTCCCCACCGGCCATATCCGGGTGCGCGGTCCCGTTCTGTCCTGCCTCTCCCATGGCTCGGCCAAGGGCAGCCGCACCGATGCTTCCTGCTCGTCGCCCGGGGCGGGCGACCTGTCGTGCGCATTGGTCCGCGCGGGCGTGGTGCTGCGCTGGCGGGCATATGGCGGCGACGCGGTGTGCCGCTGAATGCCGCTCGGCAGCTCCCTCACGCTCGAAGGGCTGCTGCTCGAGGACGGGCGGCAGCTCGTCCTGCGGATGGACGATGGCGGCGTCTGGCGCGTCGAGGCAGGACGGGCAGCGCGCAGGCTGCTGGGACAACGCGTGTCGCTCGTCGGCACACGCGACGAATTCGATCTGGTGGCCGCAAGGCGCGTGACCTTGGCACCTCGCATGTCCGGATCCTGATCGGCTGCGCGCTCCGCGTCAGCCTCGCCCTTCTCCTCTAAGCGCACCGCGCCCGGGGCGTCCGAAGCCGGGATGCCGACGACCCCGGCCGACGATTGCCTCATCGTTTCGTTCCTACTATGTTCTCGTCATCGGTCTTGCGGGCCGATCGGTTCTAACTAAGGTGCACGCGATGGTGGGGATTTCTCCGGAATATTCGCAGAAGCGGTCGGGCGCTTATTTTACGCCGTCGGAGGTGAGCGCCGCGCTGGTCGCCTGGGCTTGCCGCAAGCCGACTGACCGGATGATCGACCCGTCGTGCGGCGACGGCGAATTTCTCGCGCTCCACCGTAACAGCGTCGGCATCGAGCAGAACCCGGCCTCGGCGCATCGCGCGATCGAGCGCGCGCCCGGCGCGCTGGTCCATGAGGGCGATTTCTTCACCTGGGCGACCGAGACCGGCGAACGGTTCGAGTGCGCCGCGGGCAACCCGCCGTTCATTCGCTACCAGACGTTCAAGGGCGAGACGCGGCGCCGCGCGCTCGACCTCTGCCTCGAGCTCGGCGCGCGCTTCAGCGGGCTCAGCTCGTCCTGGGCCCCGTTCCTCGTCGCCACCGCCGGGCTGCTGAAGCGCGGCGGGCGCATGGCGTTCGTCGTGCCGGCCGAGATCGGGCACGCGCCCTATGCCGCTCCGCTGCTCGACTATCTGACCGCATCTTTCGCGAAGGTGCAGATCGTCGCGGTGCGCAGGAAGCTGTTCCCGGCTTTGTCCGAGGATTGCTGGCTGCTCTTCGCCGACGGCTTCGGCGGCAAGGCGGAGACGATCGACCTGACCGTGGTCGACACATTCGTGCCCGCCAAGACCCCGCCCAAGCCGACGCTCAGGATCGACCTGGAAGAATGGCGCACGCTCTGGAACCGGCGGCTGCGGCCCTATCTGCTCCCTGCTTCGGTCCGGTCGATCTACGCGTCGGCGCTGAGCGATCCCGGCACCCATCGCCTCGCCGACTTCGCGACGGTGGGGATCGGCTATATCAGCGGCGACAACCGCTTCTTCCATCTGCGGCCCTCGGACGCCGAGCGGCTGCGCATTCCGCCCGCCTTTCTGCAGCCGGCGCTCCGCAACGGACGCGCGATGCCGGCGAAGCAGATCACCAGGGCCACGGTCGAGGCGTGGAAGCGCAACGACGATCCGGTGCTGCTGCTGAGGCTGCAGCGTGGACAGGAACTGCCCGCACCGGTACGCGATTATCTCGACAGCAGCGCAGGTCGCGAGGCGAGACAGGGCTACAAATGCCGCAACCGCGCGCCCTGGTATGTCGTGCCGGACGTCCAGATCCCCGACTTCGTACTGAGCTATATGTCGGGACGCAGCGCCAACCTGGTCGCCAACGCGGCCGGTATCTCCTGCACCAACAGCGTCCACGCGATCCGCATCCGAGACCGCAAGCTCGCGGGCGCGCTGCTGCCGCAATGGTCGTCGCCGTTCGTCCGGTTGAGCTGCGAGCTCGAGGGCCATGCGCTCGGGGGCGGGATGCTCAAGCTGGAGCCGCGCGAGGCGGGTCGCATCGCCTTTCCCGCGACCGGCGCAATCGCCAAGGCGCATGACGAGGCGCTCGAGGACGCAGTCGCGTCGATGCAGCGGTGGCGCCACTATGCCGACTAAGCCCGCGCCTCACCGGCTCCGACGCACCGCGGCCCGCGCCGGCGGCAGCCCAACGCAAACACGGGCGGCCTCGCCCGCAACGACAAGGTAAGCCAACGCGTGGCCGTCAAACCCTCGACCAAAGCCGAAGCCTGGGTGCTGTTCGACCATATCGTCGCGCAGGCAGCGCCCGGCGGCGAACATAGCAACCCCTGGACGCAGGGTCCGGACGGCCAGCTGCGCTTCGAGCCCGACTACGGCACGCTGGAGCGGCTGCTCGGCGTGCCGCTGCACCTGAAGGCCGGGACCCAGTCCGGCGTGCCCGCGCTCGCACTCGACGTCTGGCTCAGCTACGAATTCCGCAGGGCAGGCTTCCGGTCCGACCAGGTCTGGCCGCGCCCCGCCAATCCGCGGATCCTGCCTGCGGCGGTCTCGGCGCTGATCGCCTCGCTTCCGGGCGAGCTTCGCAAGCAGGTCACGGCGAGATTAGAAAAGAGCATGTCGTTGACCGGCGTCACCGCGTCCTCGGCCAACATCCTCGGCAAGAACTATCTGAAGCAGGTCGACGTGCTCATCACCGACTGGGCGACCGGTCCGGAGCTGCTCGTCTCGACTAAGCGGATGGACTCGTCCTACGCCAAGAACGCGCCGAACCGCGTCGAGGAATCCTACGGCGACGCCAAGAACCTGCGCCTGCGGCATCCGCTGGCCGCGCTCGGCTTCGTGTTCGGGCTGCGCTCCGACATCCTGCAGAAGGAACCGCGCACGGCGGAATGGCTGTTCGACCTTCTCGCCAAGCTCGGCCAGGAGGACGACGCCTATCATTCGACCTGCCTGGTGCTGATGGAATATGCCGACGACGCCGCACTTCCCGACGGACAGGCGGAGCCGGTGGAGGCGGGCATCCTGGAGCCAGGTCCGGAAGCCGACCAGGACGACGCCGAGACGCTGCCTGCGATCCCGCAGGCGACGATCGACCAGACCATCGCCGATCTTCCGAAGGTGACGATCCGCAAGGGCGACACACCCGCGGAACTCGCGCCCGCCAGGTTCCTCGCGGAAATGGTCAACCGCGTCCTTCGCACCACCCCCGTCACCATGCATGGCGAGGCGCGTCGTCGTCGCGCGGCCGCATCCACCGCTTCCTAATTTGTACCCTGCGGGCGAGGCGACGCGCCCGCAGTAACTGGTTCATTGGTGATAGCCCAGATCACGTCAGCAGCTGGCCGTTTGCGGCATAGCGGTCTCTGAGCTGAGAGTCGGAAAAGCGGATGTCGAGCCAGTTTGCTGGAATCCCTGGTAACTGGACGGACAGCTACACAGAGCCGTCTTTGCCGCGGCAGTCAGTTGGCTGCCTGGAATAGTTCGAAGCGCGCCGCGAGACGGTCGCGATCGGGCCGGTCGACTCCACGCTCGGGCATCAGGATGATCTTGCCGCGCATCGCTTTGATTCCCTGCTCGAGCATCGGTCCATCATTGAGCGCCAGCAGTTGCTCGGAGACATGGATGCGGTGGTCGGCGTCGACCCCGATCAAATTCGCGTCGAATGCCGCGTGATGGACTTTTGAAAGCGGCAGGCCATTGGCCACAATCGGGTGGCCCAGAACCTCGTGGCCGTCGGGCATGATATGCGCCGCATCGAGAAGGCGCGGCTCGGGCAAGCGTGAGATCGCGCAGCGTCCGGCATAAGCGGTCAGCACCGCTTCGCGAAAAGTTGCTTGATGGAGCCGCTGGCTGACCAAGCGCAGCGCATAACGGCGCTCGGGGGCGGCAGGCAGTACCGTTGTGGAGCTGGCAATCGGCAGCCCAAAGCTCAGCTTTGCGACCAGCTCCCGGCTCGACCATTCGGCGACGAAAGTCGGATAGATGGCGGTGTAACGACCGGGTGCGATGCCGAGGAAATAGATGATCGGTACCTGAGCCTCCATTGCCTCGCGCAGCCAGCGATTATCGGCGGCCTCCGGGTCGGTACCCATGAAGGCATAGTCGATGAGCTCTTCGCCGCGGTGGATTTGTTCGTGGACGCGCCGTTGATCATCGTACCAGACCCTTGCGCCGGTGCGCGGGAAGACCGTACGGATACTCAGCAGATAGCGCATGGCGCGCGGCTTGAAGATGCCGCGTTGCGGGTTGACCAGCGGCACCCGCTCGCCGCGAAACACGAAGCCTGCTGCTAGATCATCCGAATTGAGCGGGCGACCGGCTGCCATTTGCTCGAGCTGCGTAACCGCAGCTTGGCGCATAGCGGCATCGTTCAGGTCATCGGAGATGCTCATCCGAGATACCGATGCTCGCGGTGCCAGCGGAGCGCCTCAGCCGCCGGGGGCGTATAGCCGCGTTGGGGTGCGCGGACGACAGAGCCATGCAGATCGTAATAATGGCGGCCGTTGTCGAAATCGGCCTTAAGGCGATTGCTCACCTCGAACCGGTGATCCTCGGATACTGTGACATAGCCCAGGTCGAACAGACGATGGATGTCGGTACGCAATAAGAGGCCGTTGGCAGGATCGTGCTCCCCGCCCTCCCCATAGGATCGGATGTGCGCGGCATCGAGGATCGGCAAGGTCTTCTCACCGGACACGGCACAGCGGCGCTCATAGGCATCGGTGACCGTCAAGCGGAACGCGCCTTGCCCGAGCCGCGGTCGAACGGTTTGCGGCGTGCCATAACGTTCGGCAGGCACTGACGGTGCAATGGAGGGGCGTGCGCGGTCGACCACCGCATCCCAGAGATAGCGCCCCTCCGCATCGCCGGTTCCGTACCGCTTGCCGGTTACAATATTGCGAGCGAAGCTCTGCGGCACCGGGAGCCATTGCTCGCGCGGCCAGAAAAAGGGCTGGGTCAGGATGCGACAACCAATGGGCGGGTCAGCGCGATGATCGAGCAACGAGTCATCGCGGCGATATCGGGCGATCCTCCGGCGCATTTCGGCGAGCGAGGTCACGCCATTCTTGATGCCGAACGCTTCCCAGGCAAGCGATAGGGGTACGTTGGAGCTATGACTGAGCACTCCGCCACCCACGATGAAATCGTCCGGCGCGTGGAGCTTGAACAGGAACAATTCGCCAACCGAAACAGCACGGAAATTCCGGGTCCCGCTCGGCTGCCAGAAATTGACCTCGTCGGGACGCTCGGCCGAGAGAAGGTCAAACCAGCTACGGTCAGTGATGGCGACAAAAAGGCTAATCACGCGGCGAGCTTCGGTGCACCAGCGTATGAGAGCAAGTCGATTCTTCGACTACGACGTCGTGCTTGCTGAGAACGCGCCATCTCTCGACGCTCCACCAAATTGGACCGTGTGCCGCCGTCAGCGGGTACCGCCCTCGCTCCGCTGAAGATGCGGCCGAAAGAGGATCATACGGGCGAAGTCAGCACGTTAACCCATTGGCTTACGTAATAGTGTAAGTCCCTCTTCGGTCAGGGTTCGGGGGGCATGATGAACCGGCTGTATTTTGGGGATAACCTGGAGGTTTTGAACAAGATCGACGCAGCGAGCGTCGACCTTATCTACCTAGATCCGCCCTTCAATTCGAAGGCGACCTACAATATCCTCTATCGATCGCCGGTTGGCGCCGATGCCCAGCGGAAAGCGTTCGAGGATACGTGGCGATGGGAAGATGGCGCTGAAGAAGCCTTGGACAAGGTTCGGGTCACGAACCTCGCGGTGTTCAAGGTTCTGACCTCGCTCCAGAGTTTTCTCGGCCAAAGCGATCTGATGGCCTATTTGGCGATGATGGCGGTGCGCCTCGTCGAACTCCACCGTGTGCTGAAGCCCACCGGTAGCTTGTATCTGCACTGCGATCCTACCGCGAGCCATTATCTCAAGGTCATTCTTGACGGCGTGTTCGGGCCGGATGCGTTCAAAACCGAGATCAGCTGGCGTCGCCAAAGCGCGCATAACGATGCAGCTCAAGGCCGAAAGCAATATGGGAATGTTCGCGATACGATATTCTTCTACACCAAGAGTTCTAAATGGACCTGGAACTGGCTTTATACGCCTTATGATGAAGCATATGTCGCAAAGTTCTCTCGACACATCGAAGAGGGTAGCGGCCGCCGTTACTTTCTTGGGGATATTACGGCGCCAGGCGGAGCCGATCCTGCCAAACGAAACCCACATTACGAGTTTTTGGGCGTTACACGCTACTGGCGATTCACGCAGGAACGCATGCAGAAAATGTATGAAGAAGGTCGGATCGTGCAGTCTGGACCTGGCAAGGTTCCGCGGCAGAAACGCTACCTTGATGAAATGCCGGGCGTCGCGCTTCAGAATGACTGGACCGATATCAAGCCCTTGCACGGTTCTAACCAGGAACGCATTGGCTATCCGACGCAGAAGCCCTTGGCATTGCTGGAACGCATCATTCGAGCGTCGTCCAACGAGGGTGACGTCGTCCTCGATCCCTTTTGCGGATGCGGCACCGCAGTACATGCCGCGGAGCGGCTCGGCCGCAAGTGGATCGGCATCGACATCACCTATCTCGCGATCCAAGTCATCGAGGACCGCATCAAGACGTGGCTGCCGCAAGCCAAATACACGGTTGAGGGTATTCCGAAGGACGAATTCACCGCGCGGCAACTCGCCAAGCGCGACCCCTATGTCTTCCAGGATTGGGCGGTAAGCCGCGTCGGTGGACAGGCGCGAGGGCGCGGGCCCGACAAGGGCATCGACGGTGAAATCGCCTTCTTATTGGGTCAACAGAAGAAGTACGGCCACGCGATCGTCTCGGTGAAGGCAGGGCAGCATGTCGGCCCAGACGCAATACGCGTGCTTAAAAGCGTCGTCGCGCGCGAAGGCGCCGACATGGGCGTATTCATTTGCCTGAACGAGCCCACCGCTGAAATGCGGACCGAAGCTGCTACCGGCGGCCGCATTGAGCTACCCGGCGGCGCCAGGCCCCGGATTCAGATTGTGACCGTCAAAGATCTGATTGCCGGCCCGAATCTCGGCATTCTGACGGAGCTCAACGCCGTTCGCGCGGCGCAAGAAGCCAAAGCAGTTCAGCGCAAGCGCAAGCCCAAACCGCCGACGCCGGATCAGCTGCGCCGCGAACCGCCATTGCCGCCGATGCCGATTGAAGGCGGGCGGCGCGGCCCTACGCAGATGCCCATTGCTCTCGACGAGCCGGTCTTGGTTCCGCAAACGAAGGGACGTCGCAAACGATAGGAGCCTGCGTGCGAGGTATGCAGGCCAAAAAGCTGGCGGGCCGAGGCGGGCGCCTGCCGGCAATCAGTTCACGCGCATATTGCCAGAAGCTGGCTCAGTCTCGTTCAGAGTCGCTCCGCTGGCAAACGGCAACACGGCCACCGGTATGTTCGTCAGAAACGGCGGCCCATGGGCCGGTCCGGAATGACGGCTTTTCGACAGTGGGCCGCGAAAGCGGAAATGAAGCGCTCGACCGGCTGAACGGCCGGAATTGGGCCGGTTGCGGACCGGCAGGTTTCAGGCGACCGAACCGCAACAGCTGCCATTGCCAGCCGACATATTTGGACGGTCGCTTTCGACCAAAGCCGGTCGTTCAGATCAGCTACCGCAAACGTCTGTTCTTGATAGAAGCCGCCTACGGATAGCTCCGCCCGCATTGAAGCATTGGCTATATCTCCCTAAGCGATGCGACATGTATGCGACGCTTTCTCTTAAAAAGCTGATGCTGGTGCTGGTCTGGCCGTTCGGGCTGATCATGCTCGGATTCCTTGGCCTGCGCGGCGTGCCGACTGACGGGGTGGGCGCGCTGCGGGCAATCGGCACGGTCGTGACAATCTGGAGCATCACACTCGTCGCCTTGTTCGGCTTTTCAGGATATTGGGCGCCGTGGCGGATATTGTGGCGGCTGGCCCCGTTCCTTAACCACAAAGCCTTTCCCGACCTCAACGGCGTCTGGGCAGGCACCACGCAATCAAACTGGGGTCCGATCTCGGCGCTGCTTGCCGCGGCCGAAGGGAAAGGCAAGCTCGAGCGCACCACGCTTGCGGCTGTGCCGCTCAAGACCGACGGGATCACAATGACGATCACGGCATCGCTGTTCGCGTTCCGGATTCGCTCGGAACTGGAGGCAACTGGCGCAGTCTCGCATTCGCTGACCGAGCGGGTGTCGCAGGATAAGCGGCGCGGTGCGTATGAGCTTTATTATGTTTATCGCCAGGAGACGCCAGAACCCGAGCTCAGCGACGATGACAGCCATCTCGGAGCGGCATGCCTGACGATCGACCTCGCGCAGAACCGTCTCACCGGTGCTTATTGGACCAAGCGCAGCTGGCGATCGGGGCTTAACACTGCCGGGCGCCTCGAGCTCACCCGCCGACCCTAAGCCTTTGCCGGTGCAAGCCGGTGAAGCGCGGCGCCGTCATGGACCAGCACCGCCAGCCCCGCCGGAAAATCGGCTGTGCCGACGATGACGAATATCATTCCGCCCAATTGATGCTGCGACAGGCGCATCCGGCTCGCCATCGTCAACCGGTCGCGCCAGGACGGCGCCGGGATGCGCTGGGGATGCGTGTGCCAGTCACCGACATAATGCAGGCCTTCAAGGTGCAGGGCATCGACTTCGGCCTGGGCGGCGGTGCGGCAGGCCGCGTGCGAATAGCGGGTACGGCGGTCGCTTGTCCGGGGTCCGGTCGCGCGCACGATCAGCGGCCCAACCGACGTCACCTCGGCAAATAGCTGACCACCAGCTTCACGGTGCCACAGCCGGCGCTGGCGATTGTCCTCGAAATGGGCCAGCACCGTATCGGCGAAGCGCACGACCTCCCCGGAATCTCCGACCGGCCAGACCAGCATCACGCCCCCTTGCCGGCGCAATAGGGACAATCGGCACGCACTGGCCAATGCCGCGCCAACTGGTTTCCCGCTGCCGGATCGGGCGATGCCGTGGTCCATGCCGCGCTGAGGGTTCCGCCGGCGGCAGCGATGTCCACCATCGGTACGGCAAGCACGCGGTGATCGCCGGCGGCGGCCGTCTCATAGAGCAGGTCGATCGCCAGCCTGGCGACCAGCGAGGCGACTGAGGCGATCGCCGCGCCGCCATAGGGCTGGAAGAAAGCGCCACAAGCCGGTTCGCGGCGCAGGGTCGCGCCGGCGAAGTCGGCAACGCGGAAGGCTGCACCGCCGAAGCGGGTGAGGCCGCAGGCAAAGCAGCCCGAGCCCGGACCGATCGCGACCGCATGCCCGCCGACCGCATGCGGTTCGGCCCAGCCATAGACTGCCACGCCCTTCGGACGGGAGGACAGGCAATAGGCATTGAGCGCGCTTTCCGCCTGCCAGTCGCCGACCGTGCTGACGACGAGATCGCAGCGCGCCAGCCAGCCCGGATCCTGATCGACGGCATCCTGCCAGCCCATCGGCAATGCCGTGAACCGCAGATGCGGGAATGCCCGGGCGAGCTGGCCGCGAAGCGCCTCAGCCTTGTTGGCACCAACCGATTCCAGCCCGAGCGCATGGCGGCCGGCATTGGCGGCTGCCATTATTTCGGGGTCGAGCAGGACCAGCTCGCCGACGCCGGCCTGGGCAAGCAAGCGCGCAGTGATCGAGCCCAGCGACCCGCAGCCGACCATCGCGACGGTGGCGCCGAGCAGGGTTTCGAGTTCGGACTGGCTGTCGCGACCATGCACCCACCACGGATCGACGCGGCGTACCGCACACAGATGCAGCTGGTCGCAATCGCGCGCGTGCAAAAGCAACTTGCCCGGTACCGCCTTGCGGAAGCCGCCGAAGCGGCGCTCGCTTCCGCCAAAGCGGCTGCGCCGGCGCGAGAGCGACACGCCTCCCAGGCAGATCCCGGCGCTTTCGATCTCGCTGCCGAGCAAAAACAGGCTGGTATCGACATCCTCCGCGGCGGCGCGGTTATAAAGGGCGGCAGCTTCGGGTCCGGCAGCGGCGGCGAGCGCAGCGAGATCGCTCGCACTGCGCGGATATTCGCCCGGCAGCGGCGGCTGCGGCAACCACAGCAGCGGCACTGCATGGATCGACAGGTCTGCGACCGCCTTTTTGCCAAAAGCGTTGCCGAGCCAGCGCCGCAAGCTGGTGGGATCCTCGGCAAGGACGATGCTCGAGCGCCCGAACCAGGCCCGGACCATGCGCGAGGGACCACAGGGATCGACCAGGCTGATCAGGTCGCGACCGGTCGCGACTTCGTTCCAATAGGATCGGAATTCGGTGCGGAAGTCGCCAAGATTCTCACCGCGCAGACCCTGGCCGATCACCGTCTCGACATCGCCAAGGATCCGCTGCACCAGATTGCGCCAATCGAGCGGATCGGTCGCGGCAGCCGATGGCAGAATACAGATCGAGCCATCACGCTCGACATGCGGAAGGCTCGGAAAAGGCGGCGGATCGACCCAGCAGACCCGGGGCGGCGCAGCTGGAAAGCGCCGGTCGACCAGCAGGTCGATTGTGATCGTCTGCCCCTCGGCGATAAAAGCGAGCCGCCAGCCGGCGACTGGCATGTGCGAGCGATAGCGCTCCAGTTGCACGGGCGTCAGCGATTGTGCGCTCAGCGCCGAGCACAGCCACGCATCGAGCACGGCGACTGCAGGTTCGCTAGCGAATACCGCCTCAGCCGTAGCGGTCATCGCCACCGAGCTGGACCGCGGCGCGGGCAGGTTCCTCGGCGCCCAGCCCCTGGAGAATGCCCTGCGACAGGATCCCCGGCCCGGAAGGCCCGTCGACGACGAAATATTCGAGATTGGTCGGCATATAGACGCCGAGCTCGCCGCACAGCGTGTTGCGCGCCAGTGTCGGGCTGGAGGATGCCAGTGCCGCTGAGAGGCTGGCGTGGAGCTTCTGGGCTTGCGCGACAAAGTCGGCGCGGCAGTCCTGCCATTTGTCGTCGAGATAGAGGCCGGCGACGACCGGATTGGCGATGCGTCCTGACAACAGCGCGGGCAGCCGGGCGGCGACCATCTCGAATGCGACATCGTCACGGGTCTGGGCGGGCTTGGCATCGGCCTCGTCGAATGCAGTCACTGCGCAGGCCATCAACGCGATCGAGCTCAGCCGGCACTGGTCCCAGCGCGAATCGCGCCAGCCCTTGAGGTAGCGGCAGACGCGGCGGAGCTGATAGCCGTGGCGGTCGACCGCCTCCTGGAACCAGGTTTCGAGCTTGCGGGGATCTGATGGCTTCCAGCCTTCCTCGCGGTGCGCGAGCATGATGTGGTCGGAGGGCAGCCGCGGATAGACATCTTCGGCGAACATCAGCTCCTGGTCGCGCATCTTGTTGTGATGCAGCGCGGCATCGGCCTTCTCGACCAAGGTGCGGAAATCATCGTCGGGGATGGCGTAGAGGGCGATGTCGATATGCGCGCCCTGCTTGAGCTCGACCCGCACGCACGACGGCATGTCGGTGATCAGAACCCAGTCATTATCGTCGCACAGCGGCGTGAGGATCGCCTCGACAGTGCGGAAATAGCCAGAGCTGACGATCGCCGGGTGGGCGCTGCCATTCTGGCTGAGGAACGAGACCGGCAGGAACATGCCGTCGTCGAGGTCGATTTCCTGCGGCGGATCCTGGGTGACGCGGTTGAGCGTGTCGTAGGACCAGCTGCCCTGCATCCGGAACTTGGGGCGCAGCGGCGGCGCCGCGTCGCGGGCAAGGAGAGCGATCGCCGAGGATTCGAACAGCTCGCTGCGGGTCATGAAATGCGACCAGTCGGCCATACCTTGCTTGAGCGTGGCACGGATTTCGTCGCGCGCGGCGCGCAGCGGCTTGCGCTCCGCCTCGGTGACGCTCAGCTGGGCGAGAAAGTCGTCATCGCCGTTCTCGGTATAAAAGGCCCGACGGGCATTGATGGTCAAGATATTCCTCCGCCGCTGCTCGATACCCGATGAATTTGGGAGCCTGCCCTAGAAGAACAAGAGGGGAACCTGTAATTATTTTGATCCAGAACGGGGGAAGTTGAAATATCCTTGCGTACCAACGCACTGCGGCGAGAGGGCCGCAACTTCGTCGGCGCAACGGCATGCAAGTCAGCTGAATGAAAGACCGCGGAGCGGTAGTTGCCATTCGCGTTTCAGCTGAGCGTGGGGTCCGCTTTCAGGACGCACCGCGGCGACGCTGAATGACCGGGATTGGAGCGCACAGCTGCCGTCCGGACAGATGAGCGTTCGATGTCAGGCGGCGGCGCTTCGTTCAAGTGCAGCGATGTGCTCCTCGCAGATAACCTGTACCGTGCGACCAAGCACCTCCACGCGCTCACCGAGCCAAGCTAGCTCTTCTTCGCTGATGCGATAGTGTTTCGAATAGCGCGCCTTCACATAGGCTTCCTTCAGCTTCTCGAAGCGTCCTCGATCGGCGCGGGTATCGCGCGGCCAAGCGTCAATCAGACGCGGATCGATACGCTCTGCTTGCGTGCGCAGGAAGCCTAGATTGTGCACATGCGGCGTGTAGAAGGTGCAGACCAACAATACGCAGTGGTAGAGGAACTCCGATGTTTGATGGAGATCGAAAGCTGCCGGCTTAAGGAAACCTCTCTCCGCAGCGACCTTCGCGAGTTCGAACCGTTGCATCGCCGAGGGAAACCACTCGCCAAAATACTCCTTCGCCATCGCCAGTGCCTGCTGCGGCGTCTTCGGCTTAGGTTCGTGCAGCTCGGTGCCGTCGCTCTCGTACAGCGCGATGCCGTCGCGCGCGATGTCCATGAAGAAATACCGCCCGTGCGCGAGCCCGTCGTTCACCTCCTGCAAGGTGTGGACGATGAAGTTGACCGGCGTGCGCAGCGTCCTGGTGATCGCCAGCTCGCGGTTGAGCCGGTCCTCTGCCGTCGACCAGAATTCGGCGCGGTCGGTGAGCTTCTCGTGGTTGACGATGATCAGCAGGTCGAAGTCGGACTGGTAGCCCTTGGCGGTATGCGGCTCGTCGACCCAGCCGCCGCGCGCATAGCTGCCATAGAGGATCACCTTGAGGATGCGCGCCTGGCGCTTCCAGTCGACCGTGGCGGCGGCGGTCGCGTCGCGGAACTCCTCGAACAGGATCTGCACCACGCGTTCGAGTTCGCGCTGCTTGGATGGCGGCAGATGATCGAGGTCGGTGCGCATCGTCAGGAATCCTAGACCGGTGCGGCTGCGATGCAACCGCCGGGCGGATCAGCCGTCATTTCGGGAACGCCCTCCGCCGTCGTTCGACAGATGGCGACCGAGCAGGACGAGCGCTGCGGCGAGCGCTCGCTCGACCTCGGCCACGGTGACGCGGAGCCGCTCGGCGATCGCCGGATAGTCCATGCCGTCGACGGCATGGAGCACGAACACCTGCCGCTCGGTCCAGGGCAGGGCGGCAAGCGCCTCGCGCAGGCGGGCGGCTGGGCTGAGAGGGAGATCGGACATCGGATTGGCTCCTTCCTGCCGGCCAGGAGGGACCGGCAGGCGACGCATCCACGGGCACGCCACCAGCGGCGCCCGCACCGCAGGGCGAAGCGCGAGCGGAGCACCCGGCCGGCGGCCGGGTTGCGGGGCACCGCGGCGTGCCCGACAAGCGGCGCCCGGTTCCGGCCGGCGAAGAGCGGCGGTTCCGCAGCCGCTCAAGGGAAGTTGCACGCGTCCGGAAAGTGACGCAGACTTGGCCCGCAGTGCGGTTTCGAGCCGGCAGCCCGCTGCGGATTTGACCGCCAGGCATCAAGCGCTTCCGACCCTCACGGTCGGGGGTAATCTCCGAGGCACCGCCCGGCGCGAGACAGGTTCTCGTGCGATCGTTTTCCTTTGCCCGCGCGCCGCGCGGCGGCAGTCGCCCGCGGTAGCGAGCGGTGCGGCAACCCGACGACGAGACCGGCCGGTCGCCCGGCGAGGACGGCAACGGCCCGGTGCGCCTCGACGACCTGTACCGCGAGCAGGCGCCGCGCCTGCGCCGCTGGCTCGATGCGCGGCTGCGCTCGAGCGAGGACGCGAACGACCTCGTGCAGGATGCCTTCGCCCGGCTGGTCGGTTCGGACGCGGGGCCGAGCCTGCGCCGGCCCGAGGCATTCCTCAACCGCATCGTGCGCAACCTGCTCATCGACCGGTCGCGGCGGCTTGCCAACCGCACGGGCCATGTGCCGATCGATGAAGCAAACGAACCCGTCGCCCGTGCAACCCAGGAGGATGCGATCGAGCTCGAGCAGATGCGCAGGCGCTACCGGGCAGCGGTCGACGCGTTGCCGCCGCGGATGCGCGAGGTCTTCGTGCTGCATCGCGTGGAGGGTCTCGGCTACAAGGAGATCGCGACTCAGCTCGGCATCAGCATCCGCACCGTCGAATGGCATTTCGCCGAGGCGCTGCTGAGGATCGGCAGGGACCTGGAGCAATGAACACGTCCGATCGTGCACCGGAAGATGGCGACGCGCTCGCTCGCGAGGCCGCGCACTGGTTCGCGCGCATGCGCGGTCCGGATGCCGGTGCGAGCCGGCAGGCCTTCGAGGCCTGGCTGGCGCAGGATCCGGAGCATCGCAGCGCCTATGCGCGTACCGCCGAGGTCTTCGCGATGGGCAAGCTGCTCGTCGACGCGGACCCGCCGGCGCCGGCGAGATCGCGGCGCCCGATCCTGGTCGGAACGCTGGCGGCGGCGCTCGTCGGAGCCGCGGGCATCGGCGGATGGGCCGTCACCCATCCTGGCGCGCCGGTCCAGGACCAGCACAGCGCAGTGGTGGCGGCGACGGACCGGCGCACGATCGCCACGGTCGCCGGCGAGACCCGGGTCGTGCGCCTCGCGGATGGGTCCACGCTCCGGCTCGGCGACGGTACGATGATCGAAGTTGCCATCGGGAGCGATCGGAGGAACCTGCGGCTCCTGCGCGGACGGGCCCGGTTCGAAGTCGCGCACGAGATGCGGCCCTTCGTCGTGTTCGCGGGCGGGGGAAGCGTCACCGCGCGAGGTACGATCTTCGAAGTCGCGCTGGCGAAATCCGGCAAGGTCGACGTGCGGCTGTTCCAGGGCGCCGTCGACGTGGCGCTGCCGCGCCAGTCGGTCGTGTCGCAGCCGGTGGTCCGCAAGCTCGCGGCGGGCGAGAGCGTGTCGTTCAGCGGGCAGCAGGATGCGGCTCCGCGCCCGAGCGCTCCGTCGGGTGCAGCGGTCCCGGACGCGGCTGATACGGCGCGCGAGTTCGAAGCGACGCCCGTCGCCGAGTTGATTGCGCTGGCCAACCGCGGGACCGCGCGTCCGATCCGCCTCGCCGATCCCGCGCTCGGCGCAAAGCGCGTCTCGGGACGGTTCCGCATCGACGATACCGAGCTGCTGGCCCGGCGCCTCGCGGCGCTGTTCGGCATCGTTGCCGACCTCGGCGACCCCCACGAAATCACGCTGACAAGTCCGGGCGGCGCGCCTGCGGCAGGTACTGGCGCCAGCGCTTCGCGATAGGCAAGTTTGCCGCACCTGCCGACACGACCAGAGGGCCTTCCTGCAGTCGCGCGGAGATAGATTCAAATATGCGCGGACACTTTGTCGAAGACATAGCCTCACTACATATAGGCTTCATGAGTCCGGTTCGGCCGGGCGGCCGCCGTTATGTCCAGGCTCCAAGGCTAAAGGCGGCGGCGCATGTCCAAGCATGCTTTTCCCGCCCGGCTTGATGGCAGAGTAAACCACGCCGGATACAATCGAATTATAACGCGATTATATCGTTCTTATAACCGCCACCCGCACTACAGTGTCCTGGTCATGGCCATGACGTTTCTCTCACCTGGAGGAAAGCCATGAACCGCGAACTGGAAGACACCATCGAGCTCGGCAGCGTCAGCACCGACACCAAGGGCGTGCTCGCCGGGACCTTCGACGACGAAGGCGGCCTGCAGATCAAGATGGGCCTCAGCGACGACTGACGGCAACTGGCGCGTGCCTCCCGGCACGCGCCCTTCCGCCGCTTTCGAGACGACCATGGAATTGCACCTGCGTACGGGCCTGTCCTGGTGCCTGTGCAACGGACGGGCGATCTTTCTTGATCTTCCGCGCGATCGCTATTTCTGCCTGCCGGAGGAGCGCGACGCGCTGTTCCGCGACTGGGCCTGCGGCGACACGAGCGGGTCGCCCGAAGTCGCGGCCCAGCTTGCCGACATCGTCCAACCCGGACCGGGCCTGCACGCAAAGGCGATCCATCAGCCCGCGACCTGCGATCTTGGCGAGGGCGGGGCTCGCGCCCTCTTCGGCGACGCCTGCATCGCCGCCTTTGCGCAGCTGCGGGCACGGCGTGCGCTCAAGCGCGAGCCGATCGCCGCGTTGATCGCGGGTCTCGCCTCGCGCCCTTGCGATACCGGAGCACGGCCCGACAGCGCGGGCCTCGAACGCATCGCTGCTGCCTTCCGCACGACCGCCGGCTGGGTCGAGTCTGCTGACCAGTGCATGCCTCGGGCGCTCGCCGCGCGCCGGATGTGTAATTGCCGCGGTCTTGGCGCGGCACTGATCCTCGGCGTCCGGCTCGCGCCTTTTGCGGCCCACGCTTGGGTCCAGGCCGACGAGGCGGTGGTGGTCGGCGACCTTGAGCAGGTGCGGCTCTATACGCCGATCCTGGTGGTGCCATGAGACCACGCTACCTGATCCTGGTCGCACGGGGCGGGGCCGTGGGGAAGGAGGCCGGCAAGCTCGCGCAGGCCACCGATCTGCGACTTGCCTGGTCGACGCCGCGCGTCGCCCTGCTGGTCAATTCCGACTGCCCCTATATCGGGATCGATGGGAGCGGCGTGCTGGTCGGAACGGTCTTCCCGCGTCACGGACCGGCAAGGGCGCTCGATCGTCTCGCCGACGGCGAAACCGCCGCCGTGGCGCGGGAGGGCGCCGACGCGTTGCTCCGCTCGGTCTGGGGCGGCTATGTGGCCGTGCTCGATCAAGGCGGCTGGATCGAAGTGATGCGCGACCCCTCAGGCGCGCTTGCCTGCTATATCGGGCGCACACGGACCGGCGCGGTGTTGCTCGCCTCCGACGTCGACCTGCTCCTCGCCGGCGGCGCGCAGGTCGACGGGATCGACTGGAGCGCACTCGGGCGGATCCTCTATTCGAGCGGCCTGCCGACCAACGAGACTGCCCTCGCCGGGGTGACCGCGCTGCTACCCGGCATGGCCTGGGTGCTCGGCTCTAATGGCGAGCGTAATCCGGTCCGCTGGTCGCCATGGCAATTCGTCGAACCACCTGCGGACCGGGACTTTGGCGCGGCCGCCGAGGGCCTGCGCCGCGTGGTTAGCCATTCCATCGCCAGTTGGGCTTCGACCACGCGCCGGCCGCTGGTCAGCCTCTCGGGCGGTCTCGATTCATCGATCGTTGCCGCCTGCGTCGCCCGCTCCGGTGCCGCGCCCAGCGCGATCACCATGTTCACCGACGACCCCGCGGGCGACGAGCGCGATTTCGCGCAGCATCTCGCCGACTTGCTCAAAATGCCGCTGACCGCGAGCCGCTATAGGCTCGATGCGATCGACCTCGATCGCGCTCTCGGCGCGCACCTGCCGCGGCCATTCGGGCGCGTCCAGGCCCAGGCTTATGAGGCGGCGCATCGCGCAGCTGCCGCCGCGCAGGGCGCCGACGCCTTCTTCACCGGCAATGGGGGCGACAATGTCTTCGGCTATTCGCAGTCGGCCGCGGCGTTGGCGGACCGGGCGCTGGCCGAGGGGCCGGGAGCCGGTGCCTTCGCGACGCTGCGGGACATCTGCCGTCAGACCGGCGCCGGGCCGCTGCGCGTCACGCGTGCGGCGCTGAGGCTGATGCGGCAGCCGCCGGGCTATCGCTGGAAGCCCGACCCGCTGTTCCTGCACCCCGACCTGGTCGCATCGCTCGAGGACCTCGCAATGGTGCATCCGTGGCTCGACGCGCCCGACGGCGCGCTGCCCGGCAAGGCGGCGCATATCGCCGGGCTGGTCCGCGTTCAGCTGAACCTGGAGCCCGACCGCAGCCGCGTGCTTCCGGTGATCAATCCGCTGCTGTCGCAACCCATCCTCGAACTCTGCCTGTCGATTCCCAGCTGGCAATGGCGCGAGGGTGGGCGCGATCGTGCGGTCGCCCGCGCAGCTTTCGCTGCCGACCTGCCGCCGGCGATCCTGGCGCGGCGCGCGAAGGGCACTCCCGATCCGTTCGGAGCCGAGATCGTGCGGCATCTGCGCGCGTCGATCCTCGCCCGGTTGCGCGAAGGCCGGCTTGCGCGTCGTGGCATGCTCGACGTGTCGGCGATCGAGCGGACCCTTCTGCCGGAGCGGCAGACGACCGGCCTCGAGAATGTGCGTCTGCTCGAGTTGATCAATGTCGAGGCGTGGCTGGAGAGCTGGACCGCGCGCCTGAATGAGGTGTCGCCGCGCTGATTGGCCCAGTCAGATGGTCCTCAAGGTCCAGACTGCGGCGGCGCGGCCGAAAGACGCGCAAGCCCGGCGCGCAGGGTCTGCCAGTGGGCAAGTTCCTTCGCACGCCCCGGGGGCGAGGCGCCGTTCAGCCAGAAGTCGAACCAGTCGATCGCACGGGCGTAGACGGCCAGGCGATGCGCCGGCTGCCATTTGACGTGGTGCTCGCCCGGGAAGACGTAGAGGTCGATCGGCCGGTCGAGCTCGCGCAGCGCGGTATAGCTTTGCAGTGCGTTCAGATATTCGTCGTCCGAAAGCTGCGCGAGGATCGGCGCCCGAATCTGCGCGGCATTGGGCGAAAAGGCGACTTCGCGCCAAAAGGCTCGGGCAGCGGCGCTGTCGTCGCTGAGCCTGGGATAGCCGACCTGGTAGAATGCGGGTGCGGAGCCCGGTCCCACTCGCATCGGAAGCGTCGTGTCGGTGCAGCAGCTGCTCAGTGCGAAGGCCGAGAACATCTTGCTGTGGAGGAGCGCGAAGCCGGCGGTCGAGGCGCCGTCGCTCAGCCCGGTAATGCCGATACGGGCGGGGTCCGCGAAGCCGCGCGCGATCGCAAGCCGCACCGCGATCTCGACCGAGTCCAGGATGCTGCGCCGCTCCGCGAAGTCCTTGAGGTTGATCCGGTCGATCTCGCTATAGTCGCTCGACTGCCGCAATCCGATTGCGCTCGGCTTATCGATGCTCAGCACGGCGAAACCGCGATTGGCGAAGCCCTGGATCGGATAGTCGTCGCCGGTACCGCCGCGCAGGAAGCCGCGCGAGGCATATTGCACGACCACCAGAGGATAGCGCTTTCCCGGCCGGTAGCCGACCGGCAGCACGAGATCGGCGAAGGATTCGAGCCCGAACCGGTTGCGGGTCAGCAGTCGCTGGACGCGGCCAAGGGTGAGACGCGCAAACTCCGGATTGGGGTCGAACAATATATCGCGCCGCCCGCTGGCCGGATCCAGGCGCTCGATCCGGCGCGGCTGAAGCGAACCCTCGCGCAAGCAGACGAGCGAGCCGCCATCGGGGACGCAGCCGAGCAGCAAGTCCTCGGTTTGATAGAGCCGCCGGACCCGCGACGTCCTGGGCTGCCACTCATAGACGGCGGTTACGCTGTTGGCCCAGCCCTCGCGCCTGAGAAACCGGATCCTGCCGGCGACCCACCAGGGATAGCTCGCATCAGCGCAGGCCGCCGCAGGACAGGCGAAGACATGATCGGCTGACATGACGCCCAGCCGGCTCCGCCCGGCATAGAGCGATCCTGGCGGTATCGTGATCGCTGCGCGCCTGCCTTCGACGTCGGACGTCTCAGTCCAGCTCCCTTCGCGCATTGCACCCGCTTCGAGCAGCGCTGCCTCGGACTCGCTGGCCGGCCGCATCGCGCCGCTGGCGAAGTCGAGCACGGTTACGCTTCTTGCGATCGGCGCAGGCGCGAAGGGCCGACTGCTCGCGGCCGGAGCGAAGCGGTCGTCATAGTGGAAGCCCGACAGGCCTTCGCGCTCGATTTCAGCCTGCGCTTTCCGAATTCCAGGACGCGACGCATAGATGACGCTTCGCCCGTCGGCCGTGATGCGGAAATCCTCGATGTCGTCGGGGCTGGCGGTGATCGCTCGGCTTCCGCTGCCATCGGCCCGGGCCTCCCAGAGCTGCACCGCGCCCTGATCGCGACGGCGATAGACGATCCATTTGCCGTCGGGCGACCAGCGCGGGGTGATCGGATCGGCAAGCCCCGTCGGGAACCCGGCCTTGCCGCGAAAGTCGTAGCGGGCGCGGATGAAGTCGCCGCCGCGATCGACTATGATTGCGCGGCCTGGCCTCCGCAGATCAATGACCAGCATCGCCAGGCAATAGCCGTTCGCCTGCGGATCGGCGCGCCGCAACTGGAAGGCGGCGCGCGTCCCGTCCGGCGAGACAGTGAACAATCCTGCGTATTGCTGTGTCGGGTCGACCGGACCGATATCCCGCAGCGTGACCAGATCCTCAAGGGTGAGCGAGCGGGTGGAGGCGCTTGCTGTCGCCCGGGGGATCAGCTCGGTGCAGTCGAGATTGGCGCGGGCGACAGTGGCGCTCGCGACGCAGGCCCAGGCGGCAGCGATGCCGATGAGGAGCGCGCGGATCGCGTTCACCATTGCTTGGTCACCGAGAGGCTGACGAAGCGGCCGATCGGCGACTGATTGGTCGAATCGAACGGGATCGCCGCGGGATCGGAGGTGCGGATCGGGTCCGGTGCCTCATTGAGAAGGTTCTGAACGGTCAGCCGCAGCTCGAGGTCGCCCAGCGGTCCGTGGCCGCCCCACGGGCGGAACGCGCCGCTCAGGTCGAGCGTGGTAAAGGAACCGATCCTGGCAATCGTGGGAAACCGCTTGTCGAGCGTGCCATCGGCATAGCTGAGCGAGGCCGACAGTTGCACCTGTGGCGCGCTCCAGCTCGCGAAGCCGCGCGCGCGGAAATGCGGCGGGGTGAAGATCAGCCCGGCCCGCTCCTCGAGCGGCTGCGTCGCGACGATCTGGCGATCGGCGTCGAGATAACTGACCGAAGCGGCGAGCCGGAGCGTGCTGCGGTCTCCAAGCGCGGCGTGATAATCGACCGCGACATCGATGCCTCGGGCATGCTCGCGCGCCGTATTGCGCAGGCTGGAATCCACGACGGCGGCGACTTGCGACGGATCGTAGGTCTGGCCGCTCTGGTTGGAGAGGCCGAGCGGCAGGCCGGCGACGAGCGCCTGTACCTGCGCCGCTGTCGGCGTGCGCAGCACGAAGTCGGCGACGAGCGGATTGGCAAGCGCCGAGAGCACACTTGAGACCGGCGATGCAATCCGCCCGCGATAGTCGATGTCGAACCAGCTTGCCTCGACACGAAGGCCGTCAAGGAAACGCGGCTTGAACTCGACGGTGAAGGTCGACGCGGTCGCTCGCTCTGCGCGAAGGTCGGGGTTGCCGCCAGCCAGTAGCAGCACCGTAGCGCCTGCGGGTAGCGGCGGCGTTGGCTGCGGCGAAAAGAGGCTGGCGCTGAACAGCACGCCTTCGCGGACCTGATTGACCTGGTTCAGCGTCGGAATCTTGAACGAGCGCCCCCAGCTATATCTGAGCGTGATGTCCCGAACGGGCGCATAGACGAGCCCGAGCTTGGGCGTCGCGACTTCGTCGATGCCCTCGTACCGCTCGTAGCGAAGCGCGGCGCTGAGCCGCAGCGCGTCGATGAACGGCATTCGATTGGTTGCCCCGACGAGCGGCAGCGACAGCTCGCCATAGCCGAAAACGCTTTCGCGCTTCTCCGTGGCGTCGCGCGTCACCCGGGTCACCTCTGCTGTCGTCGTCGAGGTGTTTACGTCGAGCGAGAAGCGCCGATAGCCACCGCCGATCGCGAGCCGCGCCTCGCCGCCGGGAAGGCGCGCCAGCGGTCCCTCTGCCGATCCCTCGAAGTTGGTCAGCCGGTTGTCATAGAGGAGCCGCCCGGGCGTCACGACGCTGTTTAGGATACGCCGCGAACGGATCTCCGTCCGACTCTCCCCATCGGTTACCTCCAGCTTCGCCTCCCAGGCATTGCCCAACGCGATATGAAGCGACGGGCTGACCGCGTAGGAGCGCACCACCGGGCTGTTGATCATGCCGTTGGCATCGACGCTCGAGGTCACGAAAAAGGCATTGGCCTTGCGCGAGCGGCGATCGGTCAACTGGGCATCCAGTTCGAGCGAAACGCCGGGCAGTAGCGCCTGATGGCCGGCGAGCACGCCGCTCACCTGCCGGCTCCAGGTCGAAAGCATCTGCGAGGGATCGAGCGCGCGCGTGTAGGGCCGGTCGCCAGCGTAGATCGGCGTCGCCTTGCTATAGTCGAGCGCGGCCATGAAGCCGCCGCTGGGCCAGCGCGCACCCCCGACTACGTCGACTTGCTGCTGGGCATTGCCGCCCTCGGTCGATCCGCCGATGCGCGCGCTGGTCTGCACGCCGTCGAAATCGCGCCGCAGCAGGATGTTCGCGACCCCGCCGACCGCATCCGAGCCGTAGAGGGCGGAGGCACCATCGGCGATGATTTCGATTCGATCGAGCGCCGCCAGCGGAATGGTCGAGATGTCGACGCCCTGGTTGAGCGCGTCATAAGGAAGGCGGTGACCATTGATGAGCGTCAGTGTCGCGTCCGGACCCAATCCCCTGAGATTGAGCGTCGTCGAGTTGTTGATGTTGTTCTGACCGCCCTGGTCACCGCCTCCCGCGACCCCGGGGTTCTGCCCGCCGGTGAAATTCTGCGGGATGATTCTTGAAAGACTGGCGAGGTCGGGGACGCCC
>Ga0164243_10004219_pt1 | contig 22651 bp, 16 predicted proteins | sample OricompcompostOP_FD_108781 | JGI IMG/M metagenome (GOLD analysis project Ga0164243, IMG submission 108781) | Organic Plus compost microbial communities from Emeryville, California, USA - Original compost - Organic plus compost (OP) | ecosystem: Engineered > Solid waste > Mixed feedstock >...
GATGTCCCGCTCCCCCGTACTCGGTGGGCGGAGTCGGTGGTGCTGGAGGGTGGGACGGTCCGACTGCGCCCGTTCCGCGAGCAGGACGTGTCCCGCATCGTCGAGGCGTGCGGCGATCCGAGGACCCAGCACTGGTTGAACGGGCTTCCCACGCCCTACACGACCGAAGCCGCGCACGGTTATCTCGCCGACTGCATCTGGCAGGCCGCACGCGGCGCGAAGGCCACCTGGGCGGTCGCCGACCGCTCGACCGACCAGCTCCTCGGCAATATCGCGGTCATGGACATGCTGGGCCTCGCGCCCGAGAACGGTGAGATCGGCTACTGGATGCATCCGGACGCGCGAGGGCGTGGCGTCATGCGCGCGGCCGTCGACCTGGCCGTCCAGCACGCGTTCGACCCTGACGGACTGGACCGCCGGCGCCTGGCGATCTACGCGGCCGCCGGCAACGCGGCCAGCAATGCGATCGCCCGCGGTGCCGGGTTCCGGCACGTCGGCACGCAGTCCCAGGCCGAGCGTCTGGGTGACGGCACGATCGACGATCTCGAGGAATACGAACTGGTGCGGCGTACCCTGGACCGTTGATGGTCCAGGCCACGACATTCGACGGTCAGAGTTGGCTCCAGGTGGGTGAGCTCCTGCTGGCGTTCGCCCTCAGCGCCCTGATCGGTCTCGAGCGGCAGTTGCGCGGTCGCAGCGCTGGGCTCCGCACCCAGGCGATCGTGGGCACGTCCTCGGCGCTGTTCATGCTGGTGGGCAAGTACGGCTTCGCCGATGTGCTGTCCACGAGCAACGTCACTCTCGATCCCTCGCGCGTCGCCGCCCAGATCGTGTCCGGCATCGGCTTCCTCGGCGCAGGGCTGATCCTGACCCGCCGCGGCGCGGTCCTCGGACTGACCACGGCCGCCTCGGTCTGGGAGACGGCCGCCATCGGTATGGCGGCCGGCGCGGGCCTGTGGGTCTTGGCGCTCGTCGTCACAGGCCTGCACTTCGTGACCACGTACGGGCTGAAGGCGGTGTCGCGGGCGCTTCCCGGCGGCGACACCCGATTGCATCTGGACGTCGCCTACACCGACGGTGCCGGGCTGTTGCGCGACATCTTGAGCACCATCACCGCGATGGGCTGGTCGGTCCGTCGGGCGGAACCGCACAGTGTCGATCGTGACGGCGCGGCCGCGCTGTCCTTGGAGATCACCGGCACCGGGGCCCCTGACCCACTGATCTCCGATCTGACGTCGATCGACGGCGTGCGCCGGGTTCAGCTGCTCTCCAACGAGGACCTGGAGTAGTCAGAGCGCAGCCACGATGATCATCGCGATCACGGCGGCTTCGGTCCCCGCGATCAGGCGTATGACGAACTGGATCGGCACCGCCCCCATCGGGGTGGACATCATGGTCAGTTCGTCGGGCTGGTCGGCAGCGGCCATGCGGCTCCAGGTGGCGACGACCGGTTGCAGGAGCAGAACGATCACGGCCACCCAGGGAGGCGTGAGCACGACCGACACGACACTGACCACGACGAGCGTCACCACCACGCAGGGCACCGCGAACGCATCGACGGCACGCTGCGGGTCGATCGCGACGACGCGCTGTACCGACGGCAGCGCGCGCCAGGCCAGGAGATCGCGCGTGGTGACGATCGTGACGACGTGGATCAGGAGGACCGCGCTCAGGAGTCCGGCAGTAGTACCCAGCACCTCATCCACCGCCAAGACGCTGAGCAGTCCGATCACGACGCGGATCGCCGCCGGCCGCAACGCGCGCCATCCGGTCAGCACCGCGATACGACCCATCGGCGACCGCGGCAACCTGAACGGGCACCTGTGCCCGGTGATGGAGAACGTGGACCGCAGCACCTCGGGATCGAGCATGATCGCGGCAGCCGCCAGCTCCCAGCGTCGCTGCGCCGCGGCCGCCAGGTTCCAGCGTGGCACCAGCCGATGAGTGCGCCGCGACCTCGATCCGCTCACGACCGCGGGTAGCGCGGCAAGGCCGGCCGCGACGCCCCACACTGCACCCACCGTCGGGCCCCAGGCGGAAGCGGTCAACAGGCCGAGCGACGCTGCGGCCGCCACGACGACGAAGAGCGGTCCACCGTCGCGGCGCTGTCCGAGCGCGATGGCGATCGTCACCACGAGCAACGCCAGGCCGATGACGATTCCTGTCCACGGGTCATTCGACGCCAGGCCGACGACATAGCCCACGGAGGCGGCGCCCGGCACCGCCAACGCCAGTGCGCGCCATCGTTGCCGGATCTGCCACGAACGCGGATCGGCCCAGACCTGCCATCGTTGCTGCGCCGGCGACGCCGCGATCGGACCGAGGCGCCGAACGGTCGCCCACCAGGTCGCGAGCGTTCCCGCCAGCAGCGCAGCAGCCACCAGATCTCGGTCGTGTCCCGTGCGATCGACCAGGGCGAGCACGTCCGGAACGATCTGCCGGCCGATCGCCAGCAGGACACCGGCGATCAGCGCGGTCGACGTCCAGGCAACAGTCAACCGGTAGACGTTGATGTCCTTCATGCGCCCATCGGCGCCCGAGCGGCGCCTGTGCGCCGCACCAGGTCCTCGGAGTGGGTCGCGAACACGAGGGTGCGGTCGTCCCATTGCGCCGCGAGCTCGACCAGCAGGTCGACGCCGTCGGAGTCGAGATGTCGCTCCGGCTCATCGAGCAGCAGGACACGCCACGGCCGAACCAGGGTGATCGCCAGCGCCGCCCGCTGCCGTTGTCCTGAGCTCAGCGACTCCGCACGGCGGTCGCCCAGACCCGCCAGACCGACCCGCTCCAATGCCTGGTCCACATCGTCGCCGATCAGCAGGAGGTGGTCGCGCACGGTCAGGCCGGGCAACCAGGCGTGGTCGTCCAGGATGCTGAGCACGGCGCGCCAGTGATCCGGTGCCGAGGTGTCGCACACCTCGCCGTCCAGCAGAACGTCCCCGGCATCGACGGGCGTCGCACCGGCCAGGCATCGCAGGAGCGTCGACTTCCCGACACCGTTGGGGCCCGTCAGAGCCGTCACCGACCCGGTGCCGAACGCGAGGTCGACCCCGTCGAGCACACGGTGCTCGCCGAACGCCTTCACCAGTCCTCGGGCGGCGAGCACATCAAGGTCGTTCATCGTGTGTTCAGTCTCGCAGATCTCGGTTCGAAAAATGTCGTTGCGACCTGAGACGATTCTTCTATGACCACGCAGGCCCCCATGGGCACCGATCTTCCCGCCGACTACAAGCCATGGCCCGCCCTGTGGGCCATGGTCATCGGCTTCTTCATGATCCTGGTGGACAACACCATCGTGTCGGTCGCGACGCCGGACATCATCACCGAGCTCCACACCGACTACAACAGCGGAATCTGGGTCACCAGCGCCTATCTGCTGTCGTACGCCGTGCCCCTGCTCATCACGGGCCGGCTGGGCGACCGGTTCGGGCCCAAGAACGTGTACCTGCTCGGGCTGACCATCTTCACGCTCGCATCCCTGTGGTGCGGCCTGACCGGGTCCATCGGTGGCCTCATCACGGCCCGGGCAGTGCAGGGCATCGGCGCCGCGCTCCTGACGCCGCAGACCATGGCAGTCATCACCCGGACGTTCCCGCCGGCCAAGCGTGGCAGCGCCATGGCCCTGTGGGGAGCCACGGCCGGGGTCGCGATGCTGGTCGGGCCTCTGCTCGGTGGCATCCTGGTCGACGCCGCCGGGTGGGAATGGATCTTCTTCATCAACATCCCGGTCGGTGTCATCGGCTTCGCGCTGGCGTGGCGCCTGGTGCCCACGCTGCCCACCCACGCGCACAACTTCGACTGGATAGGGGTCGTGCTGAGTGCTGCCGGCATGTTCCTGCTCGTGTTCGGTATCCAAGAGGGTGAGCGCTACGACTGGGACGGCCGCATCTGGGGCTGCATCGCGGCAGGCGTTGTGGTGCTCGCGCTGTTCCTGTTCTGGCAGAGCCGTAACACGCGCGAGCCGCTGGTGCCGCTCGAGCTGTTCCGCGACCGCAACTTCTCGATCGGCAACGCGGGCATCGCCCTGGTGTCGCTGGCCGTGACGGCCATGAGCCTGCCGTTCATGTTCTACGCGCAGGCCGCCCGCGGCTGGTCGCCAACTCAGTCGGCGCTGTTCTTCCTGCCCATGGCGCTGCTCGTCATCGTGCTGTCCCCACTGGTCGGCAAGCTCATCGACCAGCTCCATCCCCGCAGCATCTCGGTCGTCGGCTTCGGGCTGGCCGCCATCGCGATGGCGCTGACGTCCTGGTTGATCGAGTACGACACCCCGGCCTGGCAGCTGCTCATCCCGTTCGCAGTGTTCGGTGTCGCCAACACGTGCTTGTGGGCTCCGCTGGGCGCCACGGCCACACGCAATCTGCCGATGGCGTCCGCCGGTGCCGGTGCTGGTGTCTACAACGCCACCCGTCAGGTCGCCGCCGCCTTGGGCAGCGCCGCTGTCGCCGCGCTCATCGGCACTCGCCTGGCTGCCAACGGCCTGCAGGGTGACGCCGAGTCGTTCCAGCAGGCGTCCCGGACGGCGATGCCGCCCCAGATCGCCGAGCCGTTCTCGAACGCCATGTCCGAGGCGTACTGGTTGCCGGTCGCCGCGTTCGCTCTGGGTGCCGTTCTGGTGCTGTTCTTCGCCGCCCCGACCCACGAAGGGCACGGGCGCAAGAACTCTTAAGATCGAGGCGTGTCCGACACCTACATCCTGACGCTGACCTGCCCCGACCGTCCCGGCCTGGTCTATGCGGTCACCCGATGGATCGCCGAGTCCGGCGGCAATCTGCTGGACAGCCAGCAGTTCACCGACACCTCGGACGGGGAGTTCTTCCTGCGGGTGCATTTCGAGCACCCCGATCCCGTCGACGTGCAGCGCACCTCGTTCGCGCCGGTGGCCGATGAACTCGCGATGGACTTCAACCTGGTCGTGGCCGAACGGCCGCTGCGCACCCTGGTGCTGGTGACCACGGAAGGTCACTGCCTCAACGACCTGCTGTATCGGCAGAGCACCGGCTCACTCAACATCGAGATCCCGGCCGTCGTCTCGAACCACGCCACCCTCGAACGGCTCGCGAACGCCTACGACGTGCCGTTCCACCATGTCCCCTCCGGCGACAAGACCGCCTCGGAGTCCGCGATCCGGGGCTACGTGGAGGATCTCGACGTCGACCTGGTGGTGCTGGCCCGCTACATGCAGATCCTCAGCGACGATCTGTGCCGGCATCTGGCCGGTCGCGCGATCAACATCCACCACAGCTTCCTGCCCAGTTTCAAGGGCGCCCGCCCCTACCACCAGGCCCACGACCGTGGCGTCAAGCTGATCGGCGCGACCGCCCACTACGTGACCGCCGATCTGGACGAGGGACCCATCATCGAGCAGGGCGTCCTGCGCGTCGACCACCGCCTGGGCCCTGGCGATCTGGCGCGGGTCGGCCGCGACGTCGAGGCCCAGACGCTGTCGCGCGCCGTTCAGTTGCACGCCGAGTCGCGCGTCCTGCGCAACGGCCCCCGCACCGTCGTCTTCGACTGACAGCGCGCTATACCGCATTCGGGCCGCTTCCACAGGAGCATCTCAGCTCGTGAGAGCGCCAGGAGATCGCCCGGATCGACCCTAGGTTCGTCCTTGTCGTTCGGCACCCCGGCCGAGCATTTCGAACTGAGGACACCCCATGACCGACCAGGTGTACGCCCGGAAGTCCCGCAAGGGCCTCTTCGCGATCATCGCCGTGATCGTCGCAGCACTCGTCGCGGCCTACTTCCTGTTCGCAGGCGGCGACGACTCCGATGCCTCCGAAGGCGACGGACCCAACGCCGGCCAGACCATCAGCATCGTCGGCTTCGCGGTGCCCGAGGCCGCGAACAAGGCGATCGCTGCCGAGTTCAACAAGACCGACGAGGGCAAGGGCGTCACGTTCAAGACCTCCTACGGCGCCTCCGGCGATCAGAGCCGCGCTGTCGAGGGCGGGCTCAAGGCCGACTACGTCCACCTGTCCGTAGCCACCGATGTCGACCGCCTGGTCAAGGCCGGACTCGTCGACGAGAACTACGACAAGGGCGAGAACAAGGGCATCGTGTCCAGCTCGGTCGTCGTCCTGGGCGTCCGTGACGGCAATCCGAAGAACATCCAGAGCTGGGACGACCTGATCAAGCCCGGAGTCGGGATCGTGACCGCCAATCCCGCTTCGTCGGGCGCCGCCCGCTGGAACGCTCTGGGCGCCTGGACCCACATCACCGAGAACGGCGGCACCGAGGCCGAGGCCACCACCTTCGTCGACGCGCTGTTCAAGAACGTCGTCTCGCTGACCAACAGCGGCCGCGATGCGACGCAGAGCTTCCTCGACGGCAACGGCGATGTACTGATCGCCTACGAGAACGAGGCGATCCTGGCGGCCCAGAACGACCAGGGCTTCGACTACGTCATCCCCGAGACGACGTTCAAGATCGAGAATGCGGGCGCGATCCTCAAGGACGCGACCCCAGCCGCCCAGGACTGGCTGGACTTCGTGCTCAGCGACGAGGGCCAGAAGCAGTTCGCGCTCAAGGGCTTCCGGCCGATCCGCGACGACGTCGACTACGGCGGCACGGTCGAGGGCGCGCCCGATCCGAAGAAGCCGTTCCCCGCGATCAAGCACCTGGTGACGCTGGACGACATCGGCGGCTGGGCCGCCGTCAAGGACAAGCTGTTCGGCGACGGGAAGGACGGCGCCCCAGTCGGCATCGTCACCCAGTCGATCGAGAAGTCCGGAAAGGCGTCGCAGTAGCCGCATGGCCACTGTCGCCCCCGACCTGCGCCGATCCCCGACCCGTCCGCTGAGCACTCTCGGCGTGAGGTCGGGGATCGGCCTCGGCATCACCCTGCTCTGGTTCAGCCTGCTCGTGCTGATCCCCTTGTCGGCCATCATCGTCACGACGACCGAAGGTGGCTGGGCCAACTTCTGGCGCACCGTGACGACCGACCAGACCGCTCATGCGATCCGGCTGACCGTCACCGCCGCGCTGGTCGTGACGCTCATCAACGCCGTCGCCGGAACCGTGATCGCGTGGGTCCTGGTGCGTGATCGCTTCCCCGGCAAGGCGTTGCTCGAGCTGATCATCGACATACCGTTCGCTCTCCCGACGATCGTGGCGGGCCTGGTCCTGTTGTCGCTGTACGGCAACGACAGTCCCCTCGGACTACACCTGGCGAACTCCTCGGCGTCGGTCTACCTGGCCTTCTTGTTCGTGACCCTGCCATTCGCCGTGCGCATGGTTCAGCCCGTCCTGGAGGAGCTGGACCTGGACGTCGAAGAGGCGGCCGCGTCCTTGGGCGCCAGCCGTTACGTGACGTTCCGGCGTGTGATCCTGCCCAGCCTCGCTCCGGCGATCGCTGCCGGCGCCGCCTTGTCGTTCGCCCGCGCCATCGGCGAGTACGGGTCGCTGGTTCTGCTATCGGGCAATCTGCCGTTCAAGTCCGAAGTGGCCTCGGTCCGCATCCTCAGCGCGATCGAGAACGACAACCCGGCCGGAGCGGCCTCGATCGCGACCCTGCTGCTCCTCGTCTCCCTGACCGTGATCGTCGTGCTCGACATCGTCCAACGGAAGGTGGCGAGCCGTGGCTGAATCACACGTGACACGGCACAGCAAGGGTCCGGTCACCTACCTGCTGCGAGCCTTCGCGATCGTCTACCTGCTCCTCCTGGTCGCGTGGCCCGTGGCGCTGGTCGTGACCCACACCTTCGACAACGGCCTGGAGTCGCTGCGCGCGGTGTTCGCCGACCCGGACACGGTGCACGCCTTGCGGCTCAGCGCGTTCGCAGCCGTCGTCGCCACAGCGATCAACACCGTGTTCGGCGTGGGCGTCTCGTTGCTGCTCGTGCGGTCGGAGTTCCCCGGCAAACGGCTGCTCAGCGCGCTGCTGGACCTGCCGCTGTCCATCTCCCCCATCGTGGTGGGCCTGGCGCTGGTCCTGGTCTACGGCGGTCGGACCGGATGGTTCGGCCCGACCCTGGAGAGCGGAGGGTTGAAGATCATTTTCTCGACGCCGGGCATCATCTTGGCCACCGCTTTCGTGTCTCTGCCGCTGGTGATCCGCGAGGTCGTGCCGACGCTGCGCGAGATCGGCATCGAACAGGAGCAGGCCGCCCTCAGTCTGGGCGCCAGCACGTGGCAGACGTTCTGGCGCATCACGCTGCCCAGCGTGAAGTGGGCTGTCGTCTATGGCGTCGTGCTCACCTTGGCGCGCTCGCTGGGCGAGTTCGGCGCCGTCAAGGTCGTCTCGGGCAATGTGCTCGGCGAAACCCGCACCGCGACCTTGGCGGTCGAGGAGAAGTACCTGAACTTCAACGCGTCCGAGGCGTATGCGATCGCGTTCCTGCTGGCCAGCGTTTCCGTCGTGGCAATCGCGATCGTCTCCATCCTGCGTTCCCGAGAGAAGAGGATCTCCTCATGAGCATCGAGATCAGTGGCGTCAACAAGAACTTCGGCGACTTCGTCGCGCTGCAGGACATCGATCTGAGCATCCCCACCGGACAGTTGACGGCCCTGCTGGGGCCCAGTGGTGGCGGCAAGACGACCTTGCTGCGCATCATCGCGGGCCTGGAGGAGACCGATACCGGCAGTGTCGTGATCGAAGGTCAGGATGCGACCCATCTGCCCGTGCAGAAGCGCAACGTCGGTTTCGTGTTCCAGCACTATGCCGCCTTCAAGCATCTGTCCGTCGCCCGCAACATCGCCTTCGGGTTGGAGATCCGCAAACGGCCAGCCGAGGAGATCAATGCCAAGGTCGGGGAACTGCTCGACCTGGTTCACCTACGCCAGTTCGCGCATCGTCTGCCGTCACAGCTGTCGGGCGGCCAACGCCAGCGCATGGCGTTGGCGCGTGCACTGGCGATCGAGCCGACCGTCCTGTTGCTCGACGAGCCGTTCGGCGCCCTGGACGCCAAGGTCCGCAAGGAGCTGCGCGACTGGCTGCGGCGCCTGCATGACGAGGTGCATGTGACGACGGTGTTCGTGACCCACGACCAGGAGGAAGCGCTCGAGGTGGCCGATTCGATCGTCGTGATCAACGACGGTCGAATCGAGCAGATCGGCACGCCCGATGAGCTGTACGACGAGCCTGCCAGCGAGTTCGTACTGTCCTTCCTGGGGCCGGTCACTCGTCTGGGTGACCGCCTGATCCGTCCCCACGACATCGAGATCTCACGGTACGAGCAGGCGTCCGTCGCGAACGGCCCCATCACGCGGTGGACCCGGGTGGGATTCGAGATCCGGCTCGAGGTGACGCCGGTCGACCACCCACCGATCCAGGTCACGGTGACCCGGGCCGAGGCGTCGTCTCTAGGCCTGCACGTGGGCGATCAAGTGTGGCTGCGCCCGGTCGTGGGTGCCGATCAGGTCAGGACTTGACCGGCCGCCGCGCCCACAACAGGCCCAGCGCGAACACGACGATGCCGGCGACTGCCAACGAAGCACCCACGGGACTCACGGCTCGGTAGCCGTGGCCCTGGTCGATCACGATCGAGCCCAGCAGCGCACCCAGTCCATTGGCCACATTGAGCGCGGAATGGTTGAGGGCGGCGCCGAGCATCTCGGCGCTGCCCGCGGCAGCCATCAGCCGGACCTGCAGGTTGATGGCGAGCACCGAGCCGAGCGCACCGACCACGAACACCAGTGCCGCCGCCGGCACCACGTGGGGTGACAGCCACCAGTACAGCAGCAGGGCCGATGCCAGCGCGGCGAAGCCGAGCAGGACCGACCTCGCCGGACTCCAGTCGGCCAACGGCCCCGCGATCCAGGACCCGAGGACGCTGCCGACACCGAACGCCAGCAGGAACAGCGGGATCGCCGCATCGGACAGTCCCGTGACGTCGGTGACCAGGGGCGCGATGTAGCTGTACATCGCGAACATCCCGCCGAATCCCACCACGCCGGCCGCCATCGCGAACCACACCTGGGACCGGCGGAGTGCTCCCAGCTCACTGCGGATCGAGGCGTTGCGGTCGGCCGGCTGGTGCGGCACGTACAGCAGGATCATCGCCGCCGCCAGGGTCGACAGGACCAGGACCAGCCAATACGCCGCGCGCCAGTCGACCTGCTGGCCCAGGACGGTGCTGGCCGGGACACCCGCGACCGTCGCGACGGACAGCCCCAGCATGACCTTGCTGACGGCGCGACCACGCTGCTGCGGCGGGACCAGGCTCGCCGCCAGTAGCGACGCGACACCGAAGTAGGCGCCGTGCGGCAGTCCCGAGACGAACCGGGACACCAGCACCGGCAGATAACCGTCGGCGAGCGCCGTCACAGCATTGCCCAGACCCAACATCAGGATCAGACCGGCGGCCAGCTCACGACGTGGCAGGTTCGCGCCGAGCGACACGATGACGGGAGCTCCGATCACGACGCCGAACGCGTAGGCCGTGATGATGTGCCCGGTGGTGGCGTTGGAGCGTTCGATCGATGCCGCGATGTCCGGCAGCAGGCCCATCGTCATGAACTCGGTCGTGCCGATGGCGAACCCACCCAGCGCGAGTGCCAACAGGGCCAGTCCGACGTGGGTCGGCCGGACGGTCGCGGGTGCGGTCACCCCTTGATCAATGACGGTGGAGCGTCAGATGTTCCCGCTGGCGGGACCGCTCAACCGAGCCGCGAGTCCTGAGGCGCGCAGGGCTCGGCGTTCGATGGCGGCGCGGACCGATGCCGGGGTGCCGATGATCCTGACCTGCTCCTTGGCACGGGTCACCGCGGTGTAGAACAACTCGCGCGTGAGCAGGGCCGATTCCTCCGGCGGCATCACGACGGTCACGACATCGGCCTGCGAGCCCTGCGCCTTGTGCACCGTCATGGCGAACAGCGTCTCGGTGTCCGGCAGCCTGGTGGTGGCGAGATGCCGTGGGCCTCCTACGGCGGCCAGCGCGACGTCCAGCCGGCCATCGGCTCGACGCATCGTGACGCCGACGTCGCCGTTCCACACCCCCAGGGTCTGGTTGTTGGCGGTGACCAGGACCGGGCGGCCCGCGTACCACTCGGCGTAGTGCGACTGTCCCGTGATGTCGGCGACGCCGCGTTCGATCCGCAGATTCCATCCCCGCACACCGAAACGGCCCTCACGGTGGGCGCACAGCAGACGGTGTGAGTCCAGGGCCGCCAGCGCGGCGACGGCATCGCCGGACTCGGCCGCCTGCCACATCCGCACCGCCCGCTGGACGACATCGGACTCGACCTGCGCCAGGGCGGCTTCGTCGTCCGGGTCGATCAGAAGGACGCTCGGATCGTCCGACGCCAGCTCGTCGAGCACGGCATCGGCGTCGCCGTCGCGGAGCGCCTGGGCGACCCGTCCGATCGCACCGGAGTATCGGTGGACCGTGCGCAGTGGCGCCACAGGACCCTCGGACAGTCCGTTCACGATGTCGGCCAGTACCGCTCCGGCCTCGATGGACGCCAGCTGGTCCGGATCGCCCACCAGGACCAGGCGGGCCTCGGGACGCACCGCCTCCAGCAGCCGGGCCATCTGGGTCAGCGACACCATGGACGTCTCATCGACCACGACGACGTCATGGGGCAGGCGGTTGGTGCGGTCGTGCCGGAAGCGGGTGCGATTGGGCCGCCAACCGAGGAGTCGGTGGAGGGTCGATGCCTCCAACCCTGCGAGGCGCTGCTGATCGGCATCGCCCAGCGTGGACGCCTGCTCGGCCACCGACTCCTGCAGCCGCGACGCCGCCTTGGCGGTGGGGGCGCACATGCTGATGCGTGGGCGTCGACCGGTGGAGCGCTCGTGATGCTCCGACAGCACCGCGAGCAGCCTGGCCACCGTGGTGGTCTTGCCGGTGCCCGGACCGCCGGTCAGGACCGTGGTGCTGCTGCGCACCGCCATGGCAACCGCATCGCGCTGCTCTGTCGCATCGTCCTGGCCCGCGAAGACGCGGTCCAGTGTCCGCTCGAGCCAGGCGTCGTCGACCGCCGGCACCACCTGGTCAAGTCGTGCGAGCAGGTCGTCGCGGACCTGGCGCTCCTCACGCCAGTAGCGATCCAGGTAGAGCACGCCGTGTCCCTCGAGGCGCACCAGCTCTTGCGCGACGACCGGACTGCCGGCGACCGTCTCGATCCAGCCCTCGGCATCCGGCCACGGCAGGTCGACCGGCTCGTCCATGGCGTCGAGTGCGCTGGCCCGCACCGTCGTCAGGTCCACACACACCGACCCGAGCCGCACCGCGCGGACGGCGAGAGCCACGGCGAGGCGCACGTCGTCGCGTTCCTCGCCCACCAGAGCCGCCGTGCGGGTGGCGACGTGGACGTCGGCCGCGGTCAGGACGTCGGCCCGGTTGAACTCGGCCAGCAGACCTGTGGCGCCGCGGGCGATGCGCCGGTCGAACAGATCGTCGATCATGACGTCCCCTTCCCCCGGCCGGCCAGCAGATCGGACAGCTCGACCACCATGGCGGCCGGAGGACGCCACGTGAAGACACCACACGGCATGCCGTCGATCATCGGGGTCTGCGGTCCGCACATGCCGCGCAGGTACAGGTACGCGATGCCGCCCAGGTGTCGGGCGGGGTCGTAGTCGGGGATGCGCCAGCGCAGATAGCGGTGGACGACGACCGAGTACAGCATCGCCTGCAACGGGTAGTGCGAGTGCTGCATCGACGCCGCCATGGCTTCGGGCGAGTAGTCCTCGGCGGTCAGCGGGGCATCGGGTGCCCCCAGCCGGTTGGTCTTGTAGTCGACCACGACGAACCGTTCCCCGACCCGCAGCACGGCGTCGATCGAGCCGCCGAGATATCCGCGCAGCGCCTGCTCGCCCAAAGGCCCGACCAGGTGGTCGGCGTAGTGACTCAGCAGATCGTCGGCGAGGACGTGACGCCGCAGCACGTCGGCGATCTGACCGAGTCGCACCTGTGTCACATCGGCGTCCGGTCGGTCGCCACCAGCCAGGGGGATCTCGAAGTCCAGCTCGCACAACCGGTCGTTCAGACCGATCTCGCGCAATGTCAGTCCGTCGGCGACCTCGCCCAGTGGGGAGTCGAACGCCGGCAGCAAGCCCGCGACCAGGTCGTCGACGTCGGCGTCCACGGGCCACCAGCGCAGGTGCTCGGTCACGACGGCCCGCAACTCGTCGGCAAGATCATCGGCCTGCGGATCGGCGTGTTCGAGAACGGCGTGCACCAACGAACCGAATCCGGCACCCGCCGGAAGATCGGACATCGGCGACGGCAGTCCACCGTCCGCGCGTGCCGCCGGAACCGCTACCGCCTCCTGCTCCGATTCGTCATCGCCCTCATCGAGGGTGCCGGTGATCTCAGGCTCGGTCACCGCCGTCGCAGCTGCACCAGTTTCGGCGGCTTTGAGCAGCCCTGTGTAGGAGGTCCGGCGCCACTCGGTGTCGATGGTGCGCTCCAGGGCGCGTGCCGTCAGCACGGTGTGGTCACGCTGGGCCGCGATCGGTGATGCGCCGGTAGGAGCGGCGGACTCGAGGATCAGGCCACCGGCCTGCTGCCAGCCGGTGAACCGCTCCATGGCCTCGGTCATCGACGGCAGCGGGTACAGCGCGGCCGGAACGACCGCTTCGTCGGCGCCGCGTCCCAGCAACAGTCGGGACACCCCGCTGTTGGCCGAGTTCTTGGTGCGAGCCCACCACAGCACGATCTGGGACTGGGCGCGTGTCATGGCCACATACGTCAGCCGGAGCTCTTCGGCGGCGTCCTCGGCCCGGGACCGGGCCACGGCATCGCGGTCGAGCGGGTCGCCGATCTCGAGCATGCGCTCGCCCGCCACGTGGTGCCGGACCGCAACTTCGCGCCGGGTGTCCTGGATCCAGCGGTCGAAGGAGTGCGGCAGCATCACGACGGGGTACTGCATGCCCTTGCTGGAGTGGATCGTGACGATCTGCACGGCCGCCGCATCGGTGTCGAGGCGGCGTTGCCGGGCTGCCGCCGTCTCCGCTGCTGCTTCGTCGCGGCGCTCCTCACGCAACCAGGCCAGCAAGGCGACCAGGCCCAAGCGTCGGCCGTGGGCGGCATCGTGCAGCAGTTCGCCGACGTGCTCCAGATCGGTCAGCAACCGTTCGCCGTCGGGCCGGCCGAGCACGCGTGCCGCCAGGCCCCACCCGACCGTGGCCTCCTGCACGGCCGCGATGCCGCGCTGGCGGAAGATGTCGACCAGATCGCGCACCTGCTCGGCGATGTCGTCGGTCAGCTCCTCACCGCCGGCGTCGAGCTCGGACGCGGTGCGCCCGAAGAACGACGTCAGTGCGACCGACCGGACGCGGTCGGGCGATGGGCGCTCCAGCGCCTCCAGCAGCGTGATCCACTCGTCTGCTGCCTGGCTGGTGAGCACGCTGTCACGATCGGCGACGACACACGGGATGCCACGCGCCGCGAGTTCGTGCTGGATCGCGCCGGCTTGGTTCAGCGAGCGCATCAGCACCGCGATATCGCCCGCGCCGACGGGTCGTCCGTCGTACGTGGCGTCGGAGGCGAGGAGTTCGGCGACTTGATCGGCCAGATCGGCCGCGACGACCTTGCGGACGGCCGCGATGGAAGGCAGCGCGTCGTCCTCGGTGGGGATGTCGACGACCCGCATCCTGACGGGGTCGCCGATAGGTGCATCCGCCAGGCGGGAGCCGTCGTGGGCGGCCGTGACCGGCAGGACCTCGATGCTGTCGTGGCCAAGTTGCGCGCCCCGGGTGAGGACCTGCAGGGCATCGACGAGCGGCGCATCGGAGCGGTGGTTGGTCGACAGCGTGCGCCTGTCGTGTGCTCCGTCAACCGCGGCCAGATAGCTGTCGATGTCGCCGCCACGGAAGGCGTAGATGGCCTGCTTGGGATCACCGATCAGCACCAGTGCCCGCGTACCGGAGTCCGGGCCGAAGGCGCGGTGCAGCACCGACCACTGGACCGGATCGGTGTCCTGGAACTCATCGACCAGGACGACCGACCAGCGTGCCCGCATACGTTCGCGGGCCGGAGACTGTGGGTCCTCCAGCGCGTCATTGAGCTGTGACAGCAGGTCATCGAACGACATGACGCGACGCCGGTGCTTGCGTCGGTCGACCTCAGCGCGCACCGCGCGGGCGAACTCCAGGCGTTCCTGCGAGAGCGATCCCGGCTCCGGGGAGAACGGCGTCAGGTCGGTATGGGGGTCGCGCACCACGGCACGCGCCAGGGCCAGCGCGGCCGTGCGACTCAGCGGCGGGACCTCCAGCGAGGCGTACCGGGCGATCATCAGATCGTCGACGACCTCGACCACCAGATCGTCCAGGTCCTCGACCAGGGTCACGTCCGGATCGCTGTCGCCGGCCACACCCAACGAGTTGAGCACGACGTGGCAGAACTGGTGCGTCGTGGCGATGGTGGCCGCATCGAAGGACGCCAGGGCATCGACCACACGTCGGTGTCCCGGATCGGCCGGCGCGAGCTCCACGGAGAGCTTGACCAGGTGCGCCCGAACCCGTTCACGCAGCTCCTGGCTCGCGGCACGCCCGAACGTGATGATCAGCATCTGGTCGAGTCGGCACACCCCTTCGGCCACATAACGACCGACGAGCGAGGCGACCGTGTGGGTCTTGCCGGTTCCGGCGCTGGCTTCCAGCACCGTCAGGCCCTGCGGAAGCGGCCCGCTCGGATCGAACACCTGGATCATCAGCGCATCACCGCATCGATGACGGGGCGCCACAGCCGCTCGGCCAGAGCAGCCAGCTCGTGACCCGATTCGGCTCGGGTCAGCACCGAGAACGGCGCCTGACGACCCCAGACCTGCGGGTGATGGTCCCCGTCGCGCTCGCCGTCGAACCGGTCGCCCTCCCACGCCCTACGCGCGCCGAACATGCCGTGCTCCCCGACCTTGGCCATCGCGTATCCGGTCTTCAGCGGCAGGCGCAGCGGCCGGGTCAGACCCAGATCGCGCAGCGCGACCAGATCGCGCAGATGCTGGATGGCGACGTCGGGGGTCACGGCATCGAACACGACCATGCCGGCCCCCGTCTGCTGCCGCGCGATGGTGCCCGCCGTCCAGGCGGTGTCCGGGCGGGCCGCTGACAGGGCCAGCAGAGGCAACCAGGCGTCCAGGTGGTGGCGGGGGCTCAGGGACGAGAAGCTGGCATTGACGAGTCGATCGCCGTGGACGCCGGTGACGGTGCCCCGCAGCCGCCGTCCGTCGCCCAGGGCGAGGTCGACATCGAGCGATGTCGCCACCGGATGATCGCCCATGACCTCCAGTGCCTTGCCACCGATGGCGGCCGCCGTCTGGGCGATATCGCGCGCGATCTGCCATCCGAGCCGCCCCGGCGGCAGGGCACCTCGGCGCCAGGCCATCTGCAGCGCGGTGTCGGGATCGGCGCCGCCCAGCAGGTCGTCGAGCATGGCCGATCCGACCGCCCACTTCTGCAGACCGTCCAGCTCGACCGGCATCGCGTCGTCCAGGACTGCGTCGTCGTCGAACACCTTGAGGCCCAGGCGGCGACGGAGGAACTCCCGGACGGGTGCGCGCAGGAAGGAGCCCAGGTCTGCGAGGTCGACGTCGCCGGGCTCCGGCGCCGGCAACACCAGGTCGCCCAACGCCGCAGGCTCGGTGCGCTCGCCACGGCTGGCCAGCGCCGCGTCTCGGGCGGCAGTGTCGAACGAGAACGCCGGATCGCCGGTGAAGTTGCGGGCGTCGAAGGCCTGCAGCGGGTGATGGCGCACGATGTCGGCGTCCGGTGCCGTTGCGCGGACGGCGTCGATGAGTTCGCCCAGCGGCACCGACGGCGGACGCGTTCGCCCCGTGATCTCGTTGGCGCCGGCGTACGTGATGACCAGGTGCTCGGTGGCCGCCAGGACCGCGTCGAGCAACAACTGGCGGTCCTCACTGCGGACATCACGCTCGCCGGTGAGCGGGCGGCGCTGCAGGACGTCGTCGCCGTTGATGGACCCGGCACGCGGGAACACGCCGTCGTCCAGGCCCAGCAGACACACGACCCGGTGCGGCACCGAGCGCATCGGCACCATGGTGCACACCGTCAGTGATCCGGTGCGGAAGTTGGCGCGCGTGGGGCGACCGGACAGCCGGTCGGCCATCAGGGCCCGCACATCGGACAATCGCAGATCCAGCGACGAGTCGGCCTGATCGGCACCGATCGCCGCCAGTTCTCGCTCGGCCTGGTGGACCTGCCATTCGTCGCCCCACCCCACGGTCGTGAGCGCCGCGACGGCCTCACGCAGGGTCTCGACCCAGACGTGAGCCGGGCGGGCGCCGGAGAGCCGGTCGGCCAGATCGCGGACCCGGTCGAGGAACTCGGCAAGTCGGCCGGCCAGGTCGATATCGGATGATCCGATGGCGTCGTACGGCAGCGTGGGACCGAAGTAGCGCCGGGCGTCATCGGAGACCGCCACGCCGGCCAGGACCCGGTCCAGGCCGAACCGCCAGGTGTTCTGGACGAATCCGCTCAGGCCGAACGGTGCGCGATGCTCGGCGTCGAATGCCCACCTGACACCTGTCTCGTCGGTCCACCGGGTGATCTCGTCCAGATCGTCGTCGCTGAACCCGAATCGCCGGCGGACCGGTTCGGTGGCGGCCAGGTCGAGCACGGCCGATACCTCGGCGCGTCCGTCGCTCAACGCCAGCAGTCGCTCCACGACGCCGAGCACCGGATTGGTCTGGACGAGCGAGCGGTCGGCCAGTCGCACCTGCAACCGCTGGCCCGGATGCCAACCGTCGGTGTCGGCCACCACGCCACCCAGTCCGAACGACGCCTCGATGAGGGGTGCGAACTGCTCGATGTCGGGGCACATCACGACGATGTCGCGCGGTTCGAGGCTGGGATCGTCGGCCAGCAGCCCGAGGATCACCTCGCGCAGAACCTCGACCTCCCGCGCCGCACCGTGACACGCGTGGACCTGCACCGAGTGATCGTGCGGATCGGGCTGGTAGTCGCCGACCGGTGCGGTGTTGGTCTCCAGATCGGACTGCAGCCGGCCCAGCAGGGTGGCCGGGCGGTGGATGGGTACGTCGACCGTGACGGACGTCTGCGAGATGGGGGTCAGCGTGCGTTGCAGTTCGCGGATGTCACGGCCCAGGGTGGCCAGGAGCGGATGCGCGGCGGCCAGGTGTGAGTCGTCCTGGGCCCGCGGGACGGCACCGTCGGCTTGGCCGCGCAACGCCTGCCACAGCGCGTCGGACGGGTGCGGTAGCCACACGTCGACCTGGCGTTGCTGGGCGAGCGCCTCGATCAGTTCGACCTCGGTGACCGACAGCCGGGTGTGCCCGAACAGCGACAGCCGCGACGGCAGGGTGAGCGGAGAGGTGCCGTCTGCCAAGGCGGCCAACGCTGTGGCGTGCCGCGTGGTCGGTGACGGCTGGTCCAGGTGCTGCACGAGCCGACGCCACAGCTCGGGCTGCCACGCGAGGTCGGCATCGACCGGTTGGCCTGATCCGTCGGTGTCGGATCCGGCCTCCCACCTGGCCAACATGGCCGGGCGCTGGGCCGCATAGGACCAGAACAGACGGACGATGCGGTGGGCGACCGCCCAGCGCCTGCCGTGCCGGCGGTCGTCGTGCGGCGCTCCGGTGGCGCCCAGATGGCGCGACAGGGCGCTGCACCAGGGCTGGCCCAGCGATGCGTCGATGACCTCGAGCAACGGCCACACCACGCGATCGGGATGCCACGGATCGTCATCGCCCGCGCCGACGAGCTCGGCCATGAGCGCTTGGGGCGAGCGGAAGTCGATATTGGCCGCGACACCGTCGCCGGCGACAGCGCCGAGCACGTGCGAGAGCCGCTGACTCAGCCACCGCTCGACACCCTTGGCCGGCACCACGACCAGCTCAGGCGCGAACGGATCACCGCTCGGCTCGGCCAGACGTGCCGCGAGGGCATCGGCGAGCAGGTCGACCCGTGGCGAACGGTGCAGTGTCAATGGCATCAGCGGCAGCCTAGGCGCTACCGCTGACAGCGTGTGAGGACCTCACCAACAACGCTGGCCGGGGCGCTGCTAGTTTCAGATGTGATGCCAGGCACACGTGCGCCGATCCACCGAATGGAGTCCCTCTCGTGACCAACCCCGTCAAGAAGGTCGCCGTCACCGGCGCCGCCGGTCAGATCGGTTACAGCCTGCTCTTCCGTATCGCCAGCGGCGCGCTCTTCGGCCCCGACACCCCGGTGCAGTTGCGCCTGCTCGAGATCACGCCGGCGCTCAAGGCACTCGAAGGTGTCGTGATGGAGCTGGACGACTGCGCGTTCAGCACGCTCGACTCGGTCGAGATCGGCGACGACGCCAACACCATCTTCGACGGCGCGAACCTGGCGCTGCTGGTCGGTGCCCGCCCGCGTACCAAGGGCATGGAGCGCGGCGACCTGCTGGAGGCCAATGGCGCGATCTTCACCGCACAGGGCAAGGCGCTCAACGACGTCGCGGCCGATGACATCCGCATCGGGGTCACGGGCAATCCGGCCAACACCAACGCGTTGATCGCGATGACCAACGCCCCCGACATCCCCCAGGAGCGTTTCAGCGCCCTGACCCGCCTGGACCACAACCGCGCCATCTCGCAGTTGGCGGCCAAGACCGGTGCCAAGGTCGCCGATATCAGCCACATGACGATCTGGGGCAATCACTCGGCGACCCAGTACCCGGATCTGTTCCACGCCCAGGTCGGCGGCCAGAACGCGGCCGAGGCGGTGGGCGATCAGGGCTGGATCGAGAACACCTTCATCCCCACGGTCGCTCAGCGCGGCGCAGCCATCATCGAGGCCCGCGGAGCGTCATCGGCGGCATCGGCAGCCTCGGCCACGATCGACGCGGCCCGCGACTGGCTGTTGGGTTCGGCCGATGGCGACTGGGTGTCGATGGCGGTGCGTTCGGACGGCTCGTACGGCATCCCCGAGGGGCTGATCTACTCCTACCCCGTCACCACCAGCAACGGCGACTGGACCATCGTCCAGGACCTGGAAATCGACGACTTCAGCCGCGCCCGCATGGACGCCACAGCGGCCGAGCTGGCCGAGGAGCGCGACGCCGTGAAGGATCTGGGCCTGATCTGAGACGGGCCTGATCTAACGGGGAGGCTGGCCCGGAATCACGGCGGCCAGGACGATCAGGCTGACGCCCAGCAGGACCGTCCAGCCGATGTCGAACATCTTGCCGCGCACCTGAAGCATGCCCGTGTGGTCCTCGGGCATCACAGCGCGCGCCACGGCGCCGGCCAGGAACGTGGCGCCGACGATCGTGACGCCCGTACGCCACGGTCCGAACGCGATCAGAGCCAGACCGACCGCGACACCCAGCAGCTGCACCAGGTACAACTGCGAGCCTCGGCTCCGGGGGCCGATCACGGGTTCAGCAGCTCCGCGGTATCGACGACGTTGGCGAGCAGCATCGCCCGGGTCATCGGCCCCACGCCGCCCGGGTTCGGCGCGACCCAACCTGCCACGTCGCGCACGGACGGGTCCAGATCGCCGAGGATCTTACCCTCGTCGTCTCGACTGACGCCGACGTCCAGCAGAGCGGCACCGGGCTTGACCATGTCGCCGGTGATGATGCCAGGCACACCGGCGGCCGCGACGACGATATCGGCGCGTCGCACCTCGGCGGCCAGATCGCGGGTGCCGGTGTGGCACAGGGTCACGGTGGCATTCTCCGAGCGACGCGTCAGCAGCAGTCCCAGCGGGCGTCCGACCGTGATACCGCGGCCTACGACCACGACGTGGGCGCCGTTGATCTCGACGTCGTGGCGGCGCAGCAGCTCGATGATGCCGCGCGGCGTGCACGGCAGCGGAGCGTCGTGACCCAGGACCAGCCAGCCCAGATTCTGCGGATGCAGGCCGTCGGCATCCTTCTGCGGATCGATGCGGCCGATCACGGCGTTCTCATCCAGCCCGCGCGGCAACGGCAGCTGCACGATGTACGTGGTGCACTCCGGATCCGCGTTCAGTTGGTCGACCGCGGCCTCGACATCGGCTTGGGTCGCGGTGGCAGGCAGATCGATGCGGATCGAGTTGATGCCGACCTCGGCGCAGTCCTTGTGTTTGGCGCCCACGTACCAGTGGCTTCCCGGATCGTCGCCGACCAGGATCGTGCCGAGACCCGGGACGACGCCGCGTTCACGCAGTGCCGCGACCCGTCCGGTGAGCTCGGTCTTGATCTGCTGGGCGACGGCCTTGCCGTCGAGGATCTGCGCGGTCACCCGGCGATTCTTTCATGCCTACAGTGGGCGGGTGAGCATCCGTCTGGGAACCCTCGACTTGGATCCGTACGACCCCGCCCTCGTCGCCGATCCGGTGGCCCGCACCCTTGCGGAACTTCCCGATGTCGCAGCAGTTGCTGCCACCGCCGGGATCGATCCCGACCTGGCCGATACCGCCGCGCTGAGCGAGCAGTACGACCTGCCGGCCGAGGTGTCCGCCAACTGCATCGTGATCCTGGGCAAGCGCGGCGGTGAGCAACGGCCCGCCGCCTGCGTCGTCCTGTCGCACACCCGCGCCGACGTCAACAATGTCGCCCGGCGCACGATCGATGTGCGCAAGGTCTCGTTCGCGCCCCAGGACTGGGCCGTCGAGCAGACGGGCATGGAATACGGCGGCATCACCCCGGTCGGTCTGCCTGACGACTGGCCGATCCTGGTCGATCAGGCCGTCGTCGAGCAGCCATGGGTCATCATCGGTAGCGGCCTGCGCCGCTCGAAGCTCGCCCTGCCGGGAACTTCCCTGCCGCAACTGCCGGGCGCCCAGGTCATCGGTGACCTCGGCGTGCCGAGCACGTGATCGACCTACCACCATCATGGGCAAACCGCGGAGCGTCAGTGGAAGAAGTGGCGGGTCCCGGTGAAGTACATCGTGATGCCGGCGGCCTTGGCGGCCTCGACCGTCTCCTCGTCGCGCACCGAACCGCCGGGCTGGACGATGGCGCGCACGCCCGCGTCGAGCAGGATCTGCGGGCCGTCGGCGAAGGGAAAGAAGGCGTCGGAAGCGGCCACCGAGTCGGCGGCACGCTCGGCACCCGCCCGCTCGACCGCGAGGCGGCACGAGTCGACCCGGTTGACCTGGCCCATGCCGATACCCACCGAGGCACCGTCCTTGGCCAACAGGATCGCATTGGACTTGACCGACCGACACGCGGTCCACGCGAAGGCAAGATCGGCCAGAGTCGCCTCGTCGGCGGGTTCGCCGACCGCGAGCGTCCATGCCGACGGGTCGTCTCCCGGTGCGTCCACGCCATCACGGTCCTGCACCAGCACGCCACCGCTGATCGGACGGATCTCGGTCCCCACCCCGGGCCCGACCTCGTAGCGAAGGATGCGGATGTTCTTCTTGCCCTGCAGGACCTCGACCGCCCCGTCTTCGTAGTCCGGCGCGACGATGACTTCGGTGAACACGTCGGCGACCTGCTCTGCCATCGCGACCGACACGGGCCGGTTCGCCGCGATCACGCCACCGAACGCCGACACCGGGTCACAGGCGTGGGCGCGCGCGTGAGCCTGCGCGACGTCGTCGCCGACCGCGATACCGCACGGATTCGCGTGCTTGATGATCGCGACCGCGGGAGTCGAGTGCTCGTGTGCAGCGCGCCACGCGGCGTCGGTGTCGACGTAGTTGTTGTAGCTCATCTCCTTGCCGTGCAACTGCTCGGCGCCGGCCAGGCCGCCCCCGCCCGGAGTCGCGTACAGCGCCGCCTGCTGGTGGGGGTTCTCGCCGTATCGCAACGACGCCTGCTTCTGCCAGGCGCCA
>Ga0164243_10004220_pt1 | contig 22650 bp, 15 predicted proteins | sample OricompcompostOP_FD_108781 | JGI IMG/M metagenome (GOLD analysis project Ga0164243, IMG submission 108781) | Organic Plus compost microbial communities from Emeryville, California, USA - Original compost - Organic plus compost (OP) | ecosystem: Engineered > Solid waste > Mixed feedstock >...
ACCAGCTCAAACACCACCGCGCCATGGCCACCAGGTACGACAAGCTCGCCGTGCGCTACGAAGCCACCCTCACCATCGCCGCCATCAACCAATGGCTCCGAGCCCTACGAAACACGGCCTAGAGCCCGTTTGCCCGAGCAGGCAGGTCGCAGGCGGAGCCGCCGAGGTCGATGGCCCGGGGCCGCCTGCCCGCCGACGTCGTGGGCCTAGGGATTGCCGGCACGTGTGGTGTCGGCAACCCGCTCGGCGTCCCCGGCGGCCCGTCCGAGCCCCGCTCGGCGTCGTTCTCCTGACCAGGGGGTTCCGTGCGCCGCGTCCGGCGCTGACCTAGGGTGGTAGCTGTGGGGGTCCGCACGTGGATCGAGGGGTGGCCGGTCTACCGGCAGCTGACCGGTGCCGACCCGCTGGGTCGTGGCGCCGCCGCCCGGTCGCCGCGGACCGATGCCCTGCGGCCCCGCACCGCGAAGGCCGACTCCGTCGCGCGTTCCGTCTGCCCCTACTGCGCCGTCGGCTGCGGGCAGCGCGTGTTCGTCAAGGATGGCCGGGTCACCCAGATCGAGGGTGATCCCGACAGCCCGATCTCGCGCGGCCGGCTCTGTCCCAAGGGCTCGGCGAGCAAGAGCCTGGTGACCAGCGACCGCCGGCAGAAGACGGTGCTCTACCGTCCGCCGTACGCCACCGACTGGGAGGAGCTCGACCTCGACACGGCGATGGAGATGATCGCCGACCGGGTGGTCGCGGCCCGCGCCGACACCTGGGAGGACCGGGACGCGGAGGGCCGGCCGCTGAACCGTACGCTTGGCATCTCGAGCCTGGGCGGCGCGACGCTGGACAACGAAGAGAACTATCTGATCAAGAAGCTCTTCACCGCGCTCGGCGCGCTCCAGATCGAGAACCAGGCCCGTATTTGACACTCCTCCACCGTTCCCGGTCTGGGGACCAGCTTCGGCCGTGGCGGGGCCACCGGATTCCAGCAGGATCTGGCAAACGCCGACTGCATCGTCATCCAAGGGTCGAACATGGCCGAGGCACACCCGGTCGGCTTCCAGTGGGTGATGGAGGCCAAGCGGCGCGGCGCCACGGTGATCCACGTCGACCCGCGGTTCACCCGGACCAGCGCGCTCGCGGACGAGTTCGTCGCGATCCGCGCCGGCTCGGACATCGCGTTCCTGGGTGGGATCGTCAACCACATCCTGGCCAACGAGCTCGACTTCCGTGAGTACGTGCTGGCCTACACCAACGCGGCCACGATCGTCTCCGAGGGCTTCCAGGACACCGAGGCGCTCGACGGGCTCTTCTCCGGGTACGACCCGGAGACCGGCACCTACGACCCGTCGACGTGGCAGTACGAGGGACACAACGGTCAGACGTCGCACGACACCCACGTGCACCGGGAGACGGCCGGGGGGCTGCGGCAGGAGTCGCACGGGCCGCCGGTGCCGGCGGAGACCGAGCGGGACGAGACGCTCCAGCACCCGCGCTGCGTCTACCAGATCCTCAAGCGGCACTTCTCCCGCTACACGCCCGAGGTCGTCGAGCGCCTCTGCGGCGTACCGCCGGAGCAGTTCGCGAAGGTCTGCGACGCGTGGACCCGCAACTCGGGCCGCGACCGCACCACCGCCCTGGTCTACTCGGTGGGCTGGACGCAGCACAGCGTCGGCGTGCAGTACATCCGCACCGGCGCGATCATCCAGCTGCTGCTCGGCAACATGGGTCGGCCCGGCGGCGGCATCATGGCCCTGCGCGGGCACGCCAGCATCCAGGGCTCGACCGACATCCCGACGCTGTTCAACCTGCTGCCGGGCTACCTGCCGATGCCGCACCACCAGCGGCACGAGACGTTCGACCAGTGGGTCGACGAGATCCGCCACCCGGGCCAGAAGGGCTTCTGGGCCGAGGCCCGAGCCTACGCCGTGTCCCTGCTGAAGGCGTACTTCGGGGAGAACGCGACACCGGACAACGACTGGGGGTACGGCTACCTGCCGCGGATGACCGGCGACCACGGCACGTACCAGCAGGTCCTCAACATGATCGACGGGAAGGTCAAGGGGTACTTCCTGCTCGGGCAGAACCCGGCGGTCGGCTCCGCGCACGGCCGCGCGCAGCGCCTCGGCATGGCCAACCTCGACTGGCTCGTCGTCCGCGACCTCTACCTCATCGAGAGCGCCACCTTCTGGAAGGACTCGCCGGAGGTGGAGACCGGCGAGATCGTGCCGGAGGAGTGCCGCACCGAGGTGTTCTTCCTGCCGGCGGCGTCCCATGTGGAGAAGGAGGGCACGTTCACCCAGACGCAGCGGATGCTGCAGTGGCGGGAGAAGGCCGTCGACCCGCCGGGCGACTGCCGCTCGGAGCTGTGGTTCTTCTACCACCTGGGCCGGCTCGTCCGCGAACGGCTGCGGGACTCCACACTGGAGCGTGACGAGGCGGTGCGCGCGCTCGCCTGGGACTACCCGACGCGCGGTCCCGACGACGAGCCGAGCGCCGAGGCCGTCCTCAAGGAAATCAACGGGTACGACGTGGCGACCGGCGCGCCGCTGCCCGGCTACACCGCGCTCAAGGCCGACGGCTCCACCGCCTGCGGCTGCTGGATCTACAGTGGAGTGTTCGCGGACGGCGTCAACCAGGCCGCCCGCCGCAAGCCCGGCCGCGAGCAGAGCTGGGTCGCCCCCGAGTGGGGCTGGGTCTGGCCGGCGAACCGGCGCATCCTCTACAACCGCGCCTCCGCCGACCGCGAGGGTCGACCGTGGAGCGAACGCAAGGCGTACGTCTGGTGGGACCCGGACAAGGGCGAGTGGACCGGCCACGACGTGCCCGACATGGAGAAGACCAAGCATCCGGCCTACCGGCCACCGCCCGGCGCCAGCGGGGCCGCGGCCCTGGCCGGCGACGACGCGTTCATCATGCAGGGCGACGGGAAGGGCTGGCTCTACGTGCCGAGCGGGCTCATCGACGGTCCACTCCCGACCCACTACGAGCCGGTCGAGTCGCCGGTGCGCAACCCCCTCTACACGCAGCAGGCCAACCCGACCCGCAAGGTGTACGACCGGGCCGACAACCAGCTCAACCCGGCGCCGCCCGAGCCGCACTCCGAGGTGTTCCCGTACGTCTTCACCACGAGCCGGCTGACCGAGCACCACACCGCCGGCGGGATGAGCCGGCAGCTCGCGTACCTCTCGGAGCTGCAACCGGAGATGTTCGTCGAGGTGTCGCCGGACCTCGCCGCCGAGCGGGGCCTCGTCCACCTCGGCTGGGCACACGTGGTCACCGGCCGCGCGGCGGTCGAGGCGCGGGTCCTCGTGACGTCCCGGCTGCGGCCGCTGCGGGTCGAGGGCCGGGTGATCCACCAGGTGTGGCTGCCGTACCACTGGGGCACCAACGGCCTGGTCACCGGCGACTCCGCCAACGACCTGTTCGGCATCACCCTCGACCCGAACGTGCTGATCCAGGAGACCAAGGTGGGCACCTGCGACATCCGCCCGGGACGCCGCCCGACCGGCCGGGCCCTGCTCGACTACGTCGCCGACTACCGGCGCCGGGCGGGCCTCGACGCGACCCACTACCCGCCGCTGGAGACGCCATGACCACCACCGGGTACGACCCCGCGCCGGCCGCCGGCTACCCGGACGCGCCGCCCCGGATGGGCTTCTTCACCGACACCAGCGTCTGCATCGGCTGCAAGGCGTGCGAGGTCGCCTGCAAGGAGTGGAACGCCGTCCCCGACGACGGGTTCGACCTGCTCGGCATGTCGTACGACAACACCGGCGGCCTGTCGGCGAACACCTGGCGGCACGTCGCGTTCGTCGAGCAGGCCGCGCCGAGCGCCGCGTCGCTGGACGTGCTGCGGGAGGCGGCCGAGGGGGCCACGCAGTTCCTCGGGATGCCGTCCTCGACGCTGCCCGGCGAGACCGGCCGCGAGGACCGCGACCTGCGCTGGCTGATGATGTCCGACGTCTGCAAGCACTGCACGCACGCCGGCTGCCTGGACGTCTGCCCGACCGGCGCGCTGTTCCGCACCGAGTTCGGCACGGTGGTGGTCCAGGAGGACATCTGCAACGGCTGCGGCTACTGCATCCCGGCCTGCCCGTACGGGGTCATCGACCAGCGCCGCGACGACGGCCGGGCATGGAAGTGCACGCTCTGCTACGACCGCATCGGCGACGGCCTCACCCCGGCCTGCGCGCAGGCCTGCCCGACCGAGTCCATCCAGTACGGCGAACTGGACGAGCTGCGCGCGCGGGCCGCCAGCCGGCTGGCGACCCTGCACGAGCGCGGCGTCACCGAGGCCCGCCTCTACGGCCACGACCAGAACGACGGCGTCGGCGGCGACGGCGCGTTCTTCCTGCTCCTGGACGAGCCCGAGGTGTACGGCCTGCCGCCCGATCCGGTCGTACCCACCCGCGAGCTGCCGTCGATGTGGAAACATGCGGGCGTGGCGGCGGTGACGATGGCGGCGGCGGCCGTGGCCGCGTTCCTGGGGTGGCGGCGGTGACCCGCGAGCAGTCGGTGGTGCCCCGCGCCGAGTTCCGGTCCTACTACGGCCGCCCGGTGGTCAAGCCGCCGGTGTGGCGGCACGACATCGCGGCGTACCTGTTCACCGGCGGCCTCGCCGCCGGCTCCGCGCTGGTCGCGGCCGGCGCCGACCTCACCGGCCGGCCCGCGCTGCGCACCACCGGCCGGGTGACGGCCCTCGCCGCGACGCTCGCCAGCACGTACTTCCTGGTCAACGACCTGGGCCGCCCGGCGCGGTCCCACCACATGCTACGGGTCGCGAAGCCGACGTCACCGATGTCGGTGGGCACCTGGATTCTGGCCACGTTCGGCCCGGCGGCCGGCGTGGCCGCGGTCGCCGAGGCGGCACCCTGGCTGCCGCCGCGCGGCATGCTGGGGTTCGCCACCCGGGCTCTGCCGCCGGCCGGCCGCGCCGCCGGCCTGACCGCTGCCGCCGTGGCTCCGGCCCTGGCCACGTACACGGCGGTGCTGCTGGCCGACACGTCGACGCCGTCCTGGCACGCCGCCCGCCGCCGCCTGCCGTTCGTCTTCGCCGGCAGCGCGCTGGCCAGCGGCGGCGCCGCCGGCCTGATCGGCGCCGACCCGGTCCAGGCGGCCCCGGCCCGCGCGATGGCGGTCGCCGGCGCGGCGCTGGAGATCGCCGCCGCGCACGGGGTGGAGACCCGGATGGGCCTGCTCAGCGAGCCGTACCGGCAGGGCCGCGCCGGCCGCCTGCTCCGCGCCGCGCGGCTGCTGACGGTGACCGGCGCGGTCGCCGCCATCGCGGCCCGGCGCAGCCGCGCCGCCTCGGCCCTGGCCGGCCTCGCCCTCCTCGGCGGCTCCCTGGCCACCCGCTTCGGCGTCTTCGAGGCCGGCAAGCAATCGGCCGAGGACCCGAAGTACACCGTCGTCCCGCAGCGCGAACGCCTCAGTCGAAGCTGACCGCGGTGGTGTTGGCGCCGCTCAGCACGAAGACCGGGATCTCGCCGGACGCGGGGACGTACCGGCCGGCGAGGAGCGCGGCGAAGGCCGTCGCGCCGCCGGGCTCGACGGCGACCCGCAGGGCGTCCCAGAGCGCGCGCTGCGCGGCGCGGATCTCGTCGTCGTCGACGAGCAGGACGTCGTGGACGCCGGCGGCGATCACCGGGTACGTGCGGTCGCCGATCCGGAGCGGCGCCAGCGAGTCGATCGCCACGCTGCCGACCGGCGCGTCGACCGGACGGCCGGCGCGCAGCGCCTCGGTCAGCGTCGGGGCCAGGGCCGGCTCGACGCCGACGACCGGGCCGTCGTGGCCGGCGACGAGCCCGGCGAGCAGCCCGCCGCCGCCGACCGCGGCGAGCACGGTGCTCCGGCCGGGCACCTGCCGGCGGATCTCGGCGGCGATGGTGCCGGTGCCGAGCATGGTCTCGATCCGGTCGAAGGCGTGGACGTCGAGCGCGCCGGAGGTTTCCTGCCAGCGCCGGCTCCCCGCCAGCGCGTCGTCGTAGCTGGCGCCGTCCACGACCAGGTCCGCGCCGTACCGCCGGATGCGCTCGATCTTCGCCGGGGAGGAGACGGTGGGAACGAAGATCCGCGCCGGCACGCCGCGGGCCCGCGCCGCGTAGGCGGCCGCGGCGCCGTGGTTGCCGCCCGACGCGGCCACGATCCCGGCCGGCGGCACGTCGCGGAGCAAAAGTTGCGCGAACGCGCCGCGGGCCTTGAACGAGCCGGTGTGCTGGAGGAACTCCAGCTTGACCGCGAGCGGTCCGGGTGCCAGGCCGAAGTCGGCGCGGTCGAGCATCAGGACCGGCGTCTCCCGGACGTACGGCCGGATGAGGGCTTCGACCCGCGCGATGCCGTCGGCGCTCACCCGGTCGGGGACAACTGTCGTCACCGCCCGACCCTAACGGCCCGGCTCGCGAACCGATGCCCGGCGGTACGCCCTGCTCGGCCTGCCGCTGCCGGGCCTCCGCGCGTTCGAGATCGACCACCCGGCGACCCAAACGGCCAAGCGCGCGGCCCTGGCGGCGGCCGGCGTCCAGCCCGGCGCGGTCCGGTTCGTCGCCGCCGCCCTCTCGACGGCCGCAGTCGCCGGTGCCCTCACCGCCGCCGGACTGGACGCGTCACGCCATCTGGTCTCCTGGCTCGGCGTCGTGATTGCCGACGCCGACGGCGCCGCCTCACCGAGCAGTTCCGCGCGGTGGCGGCCGACAAGCGGCCACCGTGGCGCTCCACCGTCATCCCGGACGCCGCCGCCAGCGTCCTGTCCGCCCACGGCTGCGCGACCTGGCCCCGACGCATCGATCCCCAAGCCCGTCTGCGATTTCGCACCGAACTCCCTACGCCAGATCGCCGTGTCCACCCTCACCCACGCGCGGCGACCATGATCGCCGCGCGTGCTTACTCACCAGGCCGATCGCGGATGCTACGACAACACAACCGACCACGGTCATGCCGAAGCCAACCCTCCGTCTCGGGACCATGCGTTCTACCGAATTTCGTGGAGTATGCGAACGCGCTACCGAGTGCGCCGGACGTGGCATTCTGGTTCTACGAAAGGCGTCATCGACGATCTGCAGAAATCGCGTGTCCCTCGGTGTCGGAGATTTGATCCACGTCTTGCCGACCTCAGCCCAATAGGCTCGGCTAACGTCGCTGCGAAAGAGCCGCTCACAACTCGACTTCAGGGTATGGTCGTCGATCTCGCGAACGCGCCACAGCGTCAACCAGTGCGTCATGATCAAGTTGCAGAAACTTCGATATTTGTAGTTTTCTTCGCTCGGATCCTCGCCCCAACTCACGGCGAACGCCGGGTTCTCTACCGTGAACCGCACGAGGTCGTAATGGCGCTGCCCTAGATTGTGAAGAAGTGCCGCACGATGTTGCCGGTACTGGAGCGTGAGAGAGGCCACGACGCCGCAGAGAGCCGCGGCGGACAGGACCGCCGAGATGCCGCCATAGGCTTCCCCAACCTGGCCGAGGAGTCCCCACTCGACCTCTCGGGGTGCGAAATGCACCATCACCAGCGGGAAGGAAACAACCGCTACCACGAATAGCACTAGCGCCGCGATCAAAGAAACGACTCTCGCCAATCGACTGGACACGTGTTCATTGATAGCAATGCGCGGCAAGCTGCCACGGTCCGTCCCTCCAGAGCGGCTGGCGCCGCCCTGCCGCCTGGGCGGTCCCACCGCCGGGGTCAGGCGATCGATCGGCGGTCGTCGGGGTGGCGGATGGTGACGCCGCGGTGGTCGAGGAGTTCGAGGAGGGGGACGGCGACGCGGCGGGTGGTGTCCAGGGCCTGGCGGGCCTCGCTCAGGGTGAACGGCTGCGGCAGCGTGCCGAGCACCTCGGCGGCCCGCTCCACCTCGCCGGCGCGGAGGTAGACGCCGTCCGCGACGCGGAACAGGACGCCGGCGCGGACGGCCGTGGCGAGTTCGCGCGGGCCCAGGCCGAGGGCCCGGAGGCGGTCGGCCTCCGGGGCCCGGAACGGTGGGTCGTCGGCCAGGGCCGCGACCGCCCGGGCGACCGGATCCGGAAGCGCGGCGGTGGCGTCGGTGCGGACGATCCGGCCCTCGCGGGTCGCGTACGGCGGCCGGGTCAGCGCCTCGACCAGCAGCCGGTCCGGCAGGTCCAGCGCGCGGCGGGCCGCCTCGACCGGCATGCCGGGCTCCAGGGGATGGGCCGCCAGGTAGTCGTCCACCGTGGCGGCGAGCCGCTCGCCGAGTTGCCGCCACAGCGCCGGGTCGGCGTGCCAGTCGCCGGCGACCGGGTCGCCGGGCACCGGGACGCCGAGGGTGCGCAGGTCGCGGGCCGTGACCAGGCCGCGGCGGCGCAGCTCGTCGGCGGCGTCCGGGCGGCCATCCATCGTGGACAGCACCGCCGCGCGGCGGGCCGCGGCGCCGCGCCGCCGGAGTGGCGGTGGGGCCGGGTCCAGCACGGTGACGCCGCCGGCCACGTGGTGGCGGCCGGGATCGCGGAGCAGCGCGCGGTCGCCGACCCGCAACGGCAGTGGGCGGGCCAGCCGCAGCCGTACCGTGTCGGAACCGAGCGGCCGCACCGTGACCGCGACGGCCGCGGATCCGATGTGGACGACCAGTGTGGACGGCAGGTCCGCCGCCGGGTCGCCGTGCACGCGCACGTCGACCAGGTCCGTGTGGCGGAAGGCACCCGGCGTCAGCAGGGCGTCGCCGCGGCCGACCGCGTCCTTGGGCACGTTGCGGAGGTTGACCGCCACCCGGGCCACCGCGGCGACCTCGGGCGACGGCTCGCCGAGGGACTGGAGGCCCTTGACCCGTACCGGCCGGTCACCGAGCGCCAGCTCGTCCCCGACCCGCAGCGTGCCCGCGCCGAGCGTGCCGGTCACCACCGTACCGCTGCCCTGGATCGTGAACGACCGGTCGACCCAGAGCCGCACCGGCGCGGCGGGATCGGCCGGCGGCAGCCCGGCCACCAGGCGGTCGAGGGCGGCGCGGAGGGTGTCGAGGCCCGCTCCGGTGGCGCCGCTGACCGCGACCGCCTCCACCCGGCCGAGGGAGGTCGCGGCGATCTGGCGCAGTGCCGCCCGGGTGGCGCCGGCCGGGTCGGCGAGGTCGGTGCGGGTCACGACGAGCAGGCCGTGGGCGACCTCGAGCGCGTCGAGGGCGGCGAGGTGCTCCGCCGACTGCGGCATCCAGCCCTCGTCCGCCGCGACGACGATCATGGCGGCCGGCACCGGGCCGACGCCGGCGAGCATGTTCGGGACGAAGCGTTCGTGTCCCGGCACGTCGACGAACGCGACGACGGCGCCGGAGGGCAGCGACGTCCAGGCGTACCCCAGGTCGATGGTCATCCCGCGCCGCCGCTCCTCGGCCCAGCGGTCGGGCTCCATCCCGGTCAGCGCGCGGACCAGCGTCGACTTGCCGTGATCGACGTGACCCGCGGTGGCGACGACGTGCACCACCACACTCTGCCACCGCAGGAGGAAGATGGTCGTCATGACCTACCGGCTCACCCAGTACGCCCACGGGGGCGGCTGTGCCTGCAAGATCCCACCCGGCGAGCTGGAGACCGTGGTGGCCGGCCTGGTCGGCACGCGGCCGCCGCGCGGGCCGGGTGAGCTGCTGGTCGGCCTCGACGACGGCGACGACGCCGCGGTGGTCCGGATCGCCGGCGGCACCGCCGTGGTCGCCACCGCCGACTTCTTCACCCCGGTCCTGGACGACCCGTACGACTGGGGCCGGGTCGCCGCCGCGAACGCCCTCTCCGACGTGTACGCCATGGGCGGCACCCCGGTCGTCGCGGTGAACCTGCTCGGCTGGCCCCGCGACACGCTGCCGATGGAGCTGGCGGCCCGGGTCCTCGAGGGCGGCCTGGACGTGGCCCGGGAGGCCGGCTGCCACGTCGCCGGCGGCCACAGCGTCGACGACCCGGAGCCGAAGTACGGCATGGCGGTGACCGGCGTCGCCGACCCCACCCGGCTGCTGCGCAACGACACCGGCAAGCCGGGCCTGCCGCTGACCCTGACCAAGCCCCTCGGCGTCGGCGTCCTCAACAGCCGCCACAAGCAGACCGGCGAGGTCTTCCCGGCGGCGGTCGCGTCGATGACCCGCCTCAACCGCGACGCGGCGCAGGCCGCCCTGGCCGCCGGCGCCACCTGCGCCACCGACGTCACCGGGTTCGGCCTGCTCGGCCACCTGCACAAGCTGGCCCGCGCCTCGAAGGTCACCGCCCGGGTCGACGCGGCCGCCGTCCCGTACCTGCCCGGCGCGCGGGAGGCGCTGGCCGCCGGCTACGTCAGCGGCGGCACGCGCCGCAACCTCGACTGGGTCCGCCCCTTCCTCGACGCCGGCACCGCTCCGGAGGACGAGCTGCTCCTGCTCGCCGACGCGCAGACGTCCGGCGGCCTGCTGGTCGCGGGCGAGCTGCCCGGCCACCCGGTGGTCGGCGAGCTGCTGCCGGCCCGCCCCGACGGCGTCACCCTGGAGATCCGCCCCTGACCGAGCGAAAACCCGGCAGAGACGCGGCGTAAGGTCAGAGGGGATGGGGAAGATCGACGGGACCCGGCTGGTCGAGCGCCTCCGTGCGGTGGTCGGCGATCGGTGGCTGCTGCTCGACCCCCACGAGCTGCGCACCTACGAGTCCGACGGCCTCCTGCAATACCGGGTGGTCCCGAAGATCGCCGTCCTCCCGGCCGACGGCGCGCAGGTGCACGCCTGCGTCCGGGCCTGCGCCGAGGCCGGCGTGCCGTGGGTGGCCCGCGGGGCCGGCTCGGGCCTGTCCGGCGGCGCGCTGCCGATCGAGGACGGCGTGCTGATCGTGCTCTCCCGGCTCAACCGCATCCTGGAGGTCGACCTCGACAACGGCCGGGTCTGCGTCGAGCCCGGCGTCACCAACGCCGCCGTCTCCGCCGCCGTCGCGCCGCACTTGTTCTACCCGCCGGACCCGTCCAGCCAGGTGGCCTGCACGATCGGCGGCAACGTCGCGGAGAACTCCGGCGGCGCGCACTGCTTCAAGTACGGCTTCACCACCAACTACGTGACCGGGCTGGAGGTGGCGCTGCCGGACGGCGAGGTGATCACCATCGGCGGCAAGGAGCTCGACACCCCCGGGTACGACCTGCTCGGCGCGTTCGTCGGCTCGGAGGGCACCCTCGGCGTCGCCACGAAGGTGTGGCTGCGGGTCGTCCCGGTGCCCGAGGCCACCCGTACCCTGGTCGCGTTCTTCGACTCGACCCGCCAGGCCGGCGAGGCGGTCTCCGCGATCGTGCGGGCCGGCATCGTCCCCGGCGCGATCGAGATGATGGACGCGACCACGATCCGGGCCACCGAGGAGATGGCGCACGCGGGCTACCCGGTGGGCCGCGGCGCGGCGCTGCTGGTGGAGCTCGACGGCGCCGAGGCCGAGTGCGACGCGCAGTTCGCGCAGGTGACGGCGATCTGCGCGGAGCAGGGCTCCGACGACGTGCGGGTCAGCCGCGACGAGTCCGAGCGCCAGCTGTTCTGGAAGACCCGCAAGGCGGCTTTCCCGGCGATGGGCCGGATCTCGCCGAACTACTTCGTGCAGGACGGCGTCGTGCCGCGCACGACGCTGCCGGACGTGCTGGTCCGCATCGACGAGCTGGCCGCCGAGTACGGCCTGGTCGTCGCCAACGTCTTCCACGCCGGCGACGGCAACCTGCATCCGCTGGTCTGCTTCGACGCCACCGTGCCCGGCCAGGCCGAGCGGGCGGAGGAGCTGGCCGGCCGCATCCTCGACGCGTGCCTGGCGGCGGGCGGCTCGATCACCGGCGAGCACGGCGTCGGCGTCGACAAGCGCAAGCACATGGCGAAGATGTTCGCCGAGGACGACCTGGCGACGTTCCAGCGGCTGCGGTGCGCGTTCGACCCGGAGGGCCGGGCCAACCCGGGCAAGGTGATGCCGACGCCGCGGCTGTGCGGCGAGGTTCCGGGCGTCTACCGGCAGCATCCGCTGGAGGCGGCGGGCCTGGCGGAGCGGTTCTGATGACCACCACCGCCGCGGTGCGTCCCGGCACGCCGGAGGAGGCGGCCGCCGCGCTGGCCGACCTATCCGCCAGCGGTACGGCGGTCCGCCCGGCCGGCACCGGAAGCCGCGCGGCGTGGGGCGGCCCGGACCCGGCCGGCACCGTCACCCTCCACACCGGTGGCCTGGACCGGCTGGTGGCCCACAACCCCGGCGACTTCACCGCGGTCGTGCAGGCCGGCGTCCCCCTCGCGGTGCTGCAGCGGCGGCTCGCCGCCGAGGGCCAGTGGCTCGCCCTCGACCCGCCCGACCGCGGCGGCACCATCGGCGGCCTGGTCGCCACCGGCGACTCCGGGCCGGCCCGGCACCGCTACGGCGGCGTTCGCGACCTGGTCATCGGCATCACCGTGGTGCTCTCCGACGGGACGGTGGCCCGGTCGGGCGGCACGGTCATCAAGAACGTCGCCGGGTACGACCTGGGCAAGCTCTTCGCCGGCTCGTACGGCACCCTCGGCCTGATCGCCCAGGTGGCCCTCCGGCTGCATCCGCTGCCGGCCCGCACCGCGACCGCGGTCGGCGCCACCGACGACCCGGCCCGGCTCACCGCCGCGGTCCTCGCCGCCGCTCGCCGGCCGCTGGAGGCCACCGCCCTCGACGTCGCCTGGCGCGCCGGCACCGGCCGCCTCCTCGTCCGCTTCGGCGGCGTCACCGCGCCGGAGCGGGCCGCCGCCGCGGCGCCGCTGCTCGCCGGCGCCGGCCTCGCCGGCGTCGCGGTCGTCCGCGACGACGAGTCGATCTGGGCCGCGCAGCGGGCCGGCCAGCGCGGCGCCGCCGTCGTCAAGGTCTCGGCGCTCCCCACCGACCTGCCGGCCGTGGTGGCCGCCGCCGGCGACGCGACCGTGGTCTCCCGGGCCGCGCTCGGCGTCTCCTGGCTGGCCTTCCCCGACGGCCCCGACCTCGCCGCCCGGGTCGCCACGGCCCGCGCCGCGCTGGCGCCGCGGCCCACGGTGGTGCTCGACGGCGCTGACCGGGTCGCGGACCCGTGGCCGGCCCCGGCACCCGGCGTGCGGGCCCTGATGGAGCGGGTCAAGCGGCGGTTCGACCCTACAGGCACGTTCCGCCCCGGCACCTACGTGGGAGGCATCTGATGACCGACACCGCGTGGGACGCGCGCCGCCCGCCGGACCCGGCGCTCATCAAGGACTGCGTCCACTGTGGCTTCTGCCTGCCGACCTGCCCGAGCTACGCGGCGTTCGAGAACGAGATGGACTCGCCGCGCGGTCGGATCCTGCTGATGCGGGTCGGCCACGAGGAGCCGCTCTCACCGTCCATGGTGGAGCACTTCGACCGGTGCCTGGGCTGCATGGCCTGCGTGACCGCCTGCCCGTCCGGCGTCCGCTACGACCGGCTGATCGAGCAGGTGCGGCCGCAGCTGGAGCGCAGCCCGCTCCGGTCGCGGGCCGACCGGCTGCACAAGGCCGCCATCTTCGCGCTGTTCACCCACCCGGGCCGGCTGCGCGCGCTGGTGCCGGCCCTCGCCGCGCAGGGCCGGTTGCGGCTGTCGAGCCTGCTCGGGGACCGCGCGCTGCGTACCCGGGTCGGCGCGATGCTCGCGCTGGCGCCGCGGGTGCCGCTGCGGGCGGCGACCCGGCGGCTGGCCGCGGTGACGCCGCCGGCGGCCGGCGTGGAGCGGCGGGGCCGGGTCGCGTTCATGCAGGGCTGCGTGCAGCGGGTCTTCTACGGCGACGTCAACGAGGCGACCGTGCGCGTGCTCGCCGCCGAGGGGTGGGAGGTGCACGCGCCGCGGCGGCCCCGGTGCTGTGGCGCGCTGCCGCTGCACTCCGGCTTCGAGGACGAGGCGCTGGCGTCGGCCCGGGCCACGATCGCCGCGTACGAGGGCTTCGACGCGGTCGCGGTCAACGTCGCCGGCTGCGGCTCGGCGATGAAGGACTACGCTCACCTGCTCGCCGACGATCCCGCCTGGGCCGACCGGGCCGCCGCGTTCTCGGCGAAGGTGCGCGACGTGCACGAGCTGCTGGCAGGCCACCCGGCGCAGGCGCCGCGGCACCCGGTCGAGCTGCGGGTCGCGTACCACGACGCCTGCCACCTCGCGCACGCGCAGGGCGTCCGCGTGCCGCCGCGGACGCTGCTGCGCGGCATCCCCGGGATCACGCTGGTGGAGCCGGCCGAATGGGAGCTGTGCTGCGGCTCCGCCGGCATCTACAACCTGACCCAGCCGGAGGCGGCCGCGCGGCTGGGCCGGCGGAAGGCCGACAACCTCGCCGCCACCGGCGCCGACGCGATCGCCGCCGCCAATCCGGGCTGCGCGTTGCAGATCACCGCGCATCTGGGCCCGGAGCGCGCCGTGCCGATCTACCATCCGATGACGCTGTTGGACGCTTCGATCAGAGGAGCCCGCCCATGACGCTGCGGCCCGTCGACCACCCGGAGCTGAGCGAACGCGGCCGGGACGAGATCCTCTCGCCCGACGCGCTGGCGTTCCTCGGCGAGCTGCACGACCGCTTCGACGCGCGGCGGCGGTCGCTGGTGGCCGAGCGGCGGTCCCGGCCGGCGCCGGCGGGCTTCCTGCCCGAGACCGCGGACGTGCGCGCGGGGGAGTGGCGGGTGGCGCCGCCCCGGCCCGACTACGCCGACCGGCGGGTCGAGATCACCGGGCCGACCGACCGCAAGCTCGTGATCAACGCGCTGAACTCCGGCGCGCGCGGCTTCATGGCCGACTTCGAGGACGCCAACAGCCCCACCTGGAGCAACCAGGTGGAGGGGCAGGCCAACCTGGTCGACGCGGTGCGCGGCACGATCACGTACGACTCGTCCGACGGCCGCCGCTACGCGCTGCGCGACCGGACGGCGACCCTGCTCGTCCGCCCGCGCGGCTGGCACCTGCCGGAGAAGCACCTGGTCGGCGGCGGCGGGGCCCCGGCGTCCGGCGCGCTCGTGGACTTCGGTCTCTTCGCCTTCCACAACGCCCGCGCGCTGCTCGACCGCGGCAAGGCTCCCTACCTCTACCTGCCCAAGATGGAGCACCACCTGGAGGCCCGGCTCTGGAACGACGTGTTCGTCTTCGCGCAGGAAGCGCTCGGCATCCCGCACGGCAGCGTCCGCGCGACCGTGCTGATCGAGACGCTGCCGGCCGCGTTCCAGATGGACGAGATCCTCTTCGAGCTGCGCGACCACTCGTACGGGCTCAACGCCGGCCGCTGGGACTACATCTTCTCGATGATCAAGTCCTATCGCGACGACCCGGCGTTCGTGCTGCCGGACCGGACCGCGGTGACGATGACGGCGCCGTTCATGCACGCGTACACCGAGCTGCTCGTCGCCACCTGCCACAAGCGCGGCGCGTTCGCGATGGGCGGGATGGCCGCCCTGATCCCGTCCCGCACCGACCCGGAGGCCAACGCGCGCGCGATCGACGCGGTGAAGGCCGACAAGCGGCGCGAGGCCGGCGCCGGCTTCGACGGCACCTGGGTGGCCCACCCCGATCTCGTCCCGGTCGCGACGGCCGAATTCGACGCGGTCCTCGGTGACCGTCCGAACCAGATCGACCGGCAGCGGCCCGATGTCCACGTCACCCCGGCCCAGCTGCTCGACGCCGGAGCGACGCCGGGTTCGATCACCGAGGCGGGGCTGCGCAACGACGTCAACGTCGGCTTCCGCTACATCTCGTTCTGGCTGTCGGGTCGCGGCGCCGCCGGCATCAACAACCTCATGGAGGACGCCGCCACCGCGGAGATCGCCCGGTCCCAGATCTGGCAGTGGATCCGCCACGGCGCGCGCCTCGACGACGGCCGGCCCGTCACCCGGGACCTGGTGCGCCAGGTGCTCGACGAGGAGATGGCGGCGATCCGGGCCGAGGTCGGCGACGACGTCTGGCACAAGGGCCGGCCCGACGACACGAAGGCGGTCTTCACCGCGGTCGCGTTCGGCGAGACGATGCCGGAGTTCCTGACGCTGGAGGCGTACGACCTGCTCTGAGTTTGGCGGTCGACGCGCACCGGGTATCAGGCCACACCCGCGCACCGCGGGTTCCGTGGACCTGGGAGGACGAAGTGCGCACCACGTCGATCGGTGGATTGGTAGTCGTGCTCTGGCTGATCATCGGCGCGATCGCGGCGGGGCAGCGAGGCTACTTCAGCAACTCCGACACGAACTGCGCCGAGGCGGGGAACACGATCGTGACGATCGTGGCCGGGCCGCTGAACTACTTCGGCGTCAACCCGAAGGTCGACTGCGACCTTCCGGAGCCGTCCCAGTAGGCGGTCACTGGCGCGGCCCCGGGCCGGCCGTCGGGCCGCCCGTGGGTGGATCGGTCACCGGCGGCGTCGTGGGCTCCGTCGTCACCGGCGGCTTGGTCGGTTCCGCGGTCGCGCTCGGTGTGCTGGTCGGCGCGCCGGTGGCGCTGGGTGACGCGCCGGCACTCCGGGTCGGGCCCGGGTTGCGGGGGCGGGTCGGGCTGCCGGCCGACGGGCTCGGGCGGACCGTCTCACTCTGCTCCGACTCCGGCGTCAGGGACGCCGGTGCCGACGGCACCGGGCCGGTGTCGACCGGCTCGCGGCCGTCCGGGCTCATGAACGCGACCAGCGCCACCAGCGCCGCGACGCCGAGCACGACGGCCGCCACGACACCGGCGCGCCGCCGCCCGGACAGCGGCCGCCGGCCGCCACCGGCGGCGGTGCCCGGCGGGATCGGCTCGCCCTCGAGGGTGTCGCTGAAACGGTCGGCGCCGGCGGCGTACCCCGGCCGGGGCCGGGTCGCGGCACCGGCGGCCAGCAGGGCCGTCGTCCCGGTGCGGGTCAGCGACGCGGTCGTCTCGCCGGCGTCCGGCCCGAGCGCCGCCTCGGCGATCTGCGCCATGGCGGCCGCGTTGCTGAACCGGTCCGCCGGGTCCTTGGCCATCGCGGTCGCGACCACGGCCCGCACGGCGGGCGGGACGTCCTCGGGCAGCGGCGGCGGCTCGTCGTCGAGGTGGGACAGGGCGATCGTCAGCGCGTTGTCGCCCACGAAGGGCGGGTGGCCCGCCAGGCAGTGGTACGCCACCGCGCCGAGCGCGTAGATGTCGGTCGCCGGCGTGATCGTACGCTTGGCGACCTGCTCCGGAGCCATGTAGAGCGCCGTGCCGACGAGCTCGTTGACGCCGGTCAGGCTGGCCGCCTCGGCGGAGCGCGCCACGCCGAAGTCGACCAGCACCACCTGCCCGTCCGGGCGGACGATCAGGTTGCCGGGCTTCACGTCGCGGTGGATCACGCCGGCGTCGTGCGCCGCCTGCAGGGCGTGGGCCGTCTGCGCGACCACGGCCATCGTCTCGGCCGGGGAGAGCCGTTCGGCCGCCTTGATCCGCGTCGACAGCGCCTCGCCGTCGACGTAGGCCATCACGAGGTACGCCACCGGCTTGCCCTCGGTGTCGGTGCCCTCGCCGTAGTCGTAGACGTCGACCACGCCGGGGTGGCGCAGCGTGGCCATGGTGCGCGCCTCGCCGCGGAAGCGGGCCGAGAATCCGGGGTCGCTGACCGCACGGGGATGCAGCACCTTGACGGCGACGGTGCGGCCGAGCACCTGGTCGGTGGCCCGCCAGACCTCGCCCATGCCACCGCTGGCGATCGGCTCGTCGAGCCGGTAGCGCCCGCCGAGCGCGTCTCCGGGATTGAGCATCATGCCTCCGTACCCCGTGCCGCGAGGTGTTACGCCCCGCCAGGGCAAGACCGTGCCCTCCCCCCGCGCCACCTTATCGGGCGGCACCCACCCGCCGCGTCGGGCGGGTGGGGGAGAAGGAAGGGCCCCTTGTTAACGCTTTTTGGGGTATAAGGGGCCCTTCCTAACGTCCTCGGGCGGATGTCCGATCCGTGACTGCCGGTCACCTTCCCGGACCGCTACGGTCGGTGCCACCTTCGACCGTGGGGTGGCATCGGCATGAGCGCGATCTTCGGCGAGACGCTCCGGTTCCAGCAGCGCGACGGCGACGACGTGGCGCTGGTCGTGCTCGGTGACGAGATGTACGCGCGCTACGAGACGCCCGAGGGCTACACGGCCGTCTACGACGACGCGGTGGGGGCGTACTGCTACGCCGACGTCGACGGCGGGCGGTTCGCCTCGACGGGGCGGCGGATCGACAGCGGCCCGGCGCCGGCCGGCGTCCAGCGCCATCTGCACGAGGCCGCCGAGGTCCGCAACGGCCGGGTCAAGGACCGGCACGAGGCGATGGTGCCGCCCGGCGAGGCGGCCGGCGGGCGGGAGAAGTTCCTCACCTTCGGGCCGAGCGGCGGGCTGCTGCCGGGCCGGCGGCTCTCCTCGGGCACGGTCACCGGGCTCACCATCCTCGTCGACTTCCCGGACACCCCGGCGGCCGTCGCCGCCGCCGAGGTCGACGCGCTGCTCAACGGCGACGGCTACGCGGGCGGGGGCAACCTCGGGTCGGTGAAGAGCTACTTCCAGACGATGTCGACCGGGCGGCTGACGTACACCAACGTCGTCGTCGGCCCGCTGCGGATGAGCCGGCCCCGGCTGGCGTACGCGAACACCGACGGGCTGCTGGTGCCCGAGGCGATCCAGGCGGCGGTCGACGCCGGCGTGGACCTGTCCCGGTTCGACTCGTGCGGCGAGGGCATCGTCGACTCGCTGTGCGTCATGTACGCCGGCCAGACGGAATACAAGGGAGACCTCTGGCCGCACAACTTCGTGCACCGCACGGCGTACGGCGGCGTCCGCACCGAGCTCTACATCGTCACGAGCGCCGGCCGCCGCGCCGAGGACCTGAGCATCGGCACGTTCTGCCACGAGGCCGGGCACATGCTCTGCCGGTTCCCGGACCTCTACGACTACGGGCTCGCCGAGCGGGAGGGCGACGACTTCAAGAGCGCCGGGCTCGGCATGTACTGCGTGATGGGTGCCGGCAACCACCTCGACCGCGGCCGCACGCCGGCGCCGGTCTCGGCGTACCTCCGCCAGCTCGTCGGCTGGTGCGGCACCGAGGTCGACCTGAACCCGGGCGGGCGGTTCGAGGCCCGGCAGGGCGACTACGACACCGTGCTGCGCTGGCGCACGGGGCTCGACAACGAGTACTTCCTGGTGGAGAACCGGACGCGGGCCGGGTTCGACGCGCACCTGCCGTCGAGCGGGCTGGCCGTCTACCACTGCGACACGCGGGGTTCCAACGAGTTCCAGCAGGGCACGCGCGAGCAGCACTACCAGTGCGCGCTGCTGCAGGCCGACGGCCACCTCGACCTGGAGGGCAACGTCAACCAGGGCGACGGCGGCGACCTGTTCGGACGGGTCGTGGGCACGGCGGTCTCGCACGGCACGCGGCCGGCCACCCGCCGCTGGGACGGGGCCGAGTCCGGGCTGACGATCTCCGACGTGAGCGCGCCGGGGCCGGTGATCTCGTTCCACGTGGGGGAGGTGGGCAGCCCCGGCGCCACGGTGATCGGCAAGTCGGAGCCGGGCCTGCCGATCCCGGACGGCGCGGCGACCGGGGTGGCGGACGCGATCACGTTCGACTCGCCGGGCACCGTGCGGGCCCTGGCGTTCACGGCGGACATCACCCACCCGTACGCGGGTGACCTGCGGATCGTGCTGCTGTCGCCGACCGGGCGGCGGGCGGTGCTGCACGACCGGGTGCGGTCGGGGCGGGATCTGCACCTGGCGCTCGACTCGGAGCCGCCGTCGGCGCTGGCGCCGATGGTGGGGCAGCCGGTGGCGGGGGAGTGGGTGCTGCGGGTGACGGACGCGTCCGCCGCCGACCAGGGGACGCTCGACCGCTGGCGGCTGGAGATCACCGTCGGGACGTGACGGCCTTTGGCCGCCGGCCCGCCGGCCCGGGGCCTTGGCCGCCGGCGCGATAGGCCAGAAATCTCCCGGAAAACGCTCGTGTTTGGTACGAAGAGGTGATGGGCGATCGCCTCGTGCGCTGGGGGTTGCCGCGAGCCGCCAACGCCGTACCGCTCCTGATGGAGTTCATCGTCGTCACCGTCGCGACGGTGCTGGCCATCCGGTTCGCCCTGTTCATCACTGGTTATCCGCAGCTGGGCGGCGGCGGTCTGCACATCGCCCACGTCCTGTGGGGCGGGCTGTTGATGGCACTCGGCACGATGGCGCTGCTGTCGTTCAACGGACGGGCGATCAAACCGGTGGCCACGTTCGCGGCCGGCGTCGGCTTCGGCCTCTTCATCGACGAGGTCGGCAAGTTCCTGACCAGCGACAACGACTACTTCTTCACCCCGAGCATCGCGATCATGTACGTGGTGATCGTGCTGCTCGTGCTGGCCGTCCACGCGGTCCACGGCCGCCGGCCGCTGAGTCCCCGCGAGCTCTACATCGCGGCGCTGACCTCGGCGGCGTCCGGGCTCGCGACCGGGATGACCGACACCTCCCGCGAGCTGGCCCTCCGCCGGATCGCCGCGGCGGGCGACGCGCCGGGGGCCACGCAGGCGGCGGGGCTGGTCCGGGCCATCCCGCGCGGCTCCGGCGACCGGTACGACGTGACCCGGCTCGGCGCGCGCGTGGCCGCCGCCCTGGGCCGGCTGCTACGGACCCGCGCCGCGATCCGTACCACGGTCGTGGTGCTGCTGATCCAGACCGCCGTCACGCTCGGCATCGCCCTGTTCATCGTCTCCGCGGCGCTGGCCCGCGCGGCCGGCGCGGACGTCACCCTCCGCTTCGACGACCCGATCCCGACCGCGATCGGCGGCGCCAGCGCGGTGCTGTCGGCGGCGTGTGTCGTCGTCGGCGTGGTACGCCTGCGGCAGGGGCGCCGGGTCTCCGGTTTCCGGTGGCTGGAACGTGGGGTCCTGATCGACGTGCTGCTGACCCGGGTCTTCGAGTTCGCGGCGTACCAGTTCGCCGCCATCCCGGCCCTGGTCATCGACCTGCTCCTGCTCGGAGCCCTGGAGTACGCGATCCGGCACGCGGTCAACGACGAGGCGGCCGTGGGGGACGCGGCGGCGGAGCGGGCCGAGGCGGCCCGTGCCGATGCGCGCGGGCCGTCGCGGGCCGGGTCGCGTGCCGGCGTGGTCGGCGGCGCGACGGCGTCCGGGTGCGGCGCGGTCGCGGGCAGCCTGGTGGCGGGCGTCGCCACCCCGTCGGCGGCGGGCGTCGACGCCGATGCGGGTGCGGGAACGGCCCCGGTGGCCTCGGGCCTCGGGCCGGCCCCGGAGGTGGCCGGCTCGGGTGGTGCCGGTCCGGCTGCCGGCAGCGCGGAGGCCGGGCCCGCCGGTGGACGCGGGGTGCCGGGTGACGAGCCGGTGCCGTCGGCAGCGGACGCGGGTGCCGGTGCGACCGGTGGGCCGGTGCGGCGTCGCGGCGAGCCGCCGGGTCCGGTGACCGCCGCGCCGGCCGGCGGATCGGCGGCCCGGAGCGGGGACCGCGGCACCGGGGCGGTCGGGCGGCCGCCGGGTGCGAGGTGGCTGGGGAGCCGGTCGCGGAACGCGTCCGGTGGGCGGTACGCGTCGCGGGCCCGGCCGGGCCGGCGCGGCGACAACCGGCGCCGCACTGACGGATCCACTGTGGAGTCTGTGACGCCACCGCCCCTCTCGTGAATGCCTGCGCGCCGCTCGCGACCGGGCGTACCGTGAATTTCATGGCGGTAATCGGCATCGACATCGGCGGCTCCGGAATCAAGGGTGCGCCGGTCGACATCAGGCGCGGTGAGCTGTCGAAGGAGCGGGTCCGGCTGGAGACGCCGCAGCCGTCCGACGTGGAACGGGTGGTGGCGTGCGTCGGCGAGGTCGTACGCGCGTTCGGCCGGCGGCCGGAGCGGGTCGGCATCACGTTCCCGGGCGTGATCCGCGACGGCGTCGTGCGTACCGCGGCGAACGTCGACCAGTCCTGGTTGAACGCCCCGGCGGAGCGGTTGTTCGGCGAGGAGCTGGGCTGCCCGGTCACGGTGGTCAACGACGCGGACGCCGCCGGCATCGCGGAGATGCGGTTCGGCGCCGGCAAGGGACAATCCGGAACGGTCATCGTGCTGACCTTCGGCACGGGCATCGGCAGCGCCGTCTTCCGCGACGGCGTCCTGGTCCCCAACACGGAGTTCGGCCACATCAGGATGCACGGCACCGACGCGGAACGCCGCGCCTCCGACCGCGCGCGCCACGACGAGGACCTCGGCTGGGCCGCCTGGGCCAAACGGGTCCGCAAGTACCTGCGCCACCTCGAGCAACTGCTCAGCCCGGACCTGTTCGTCTTCGGCGGCGGGGTGAGCAAGAAGTCGGACCATTTCCTGGAGCTGCTGGACATCGAGACCCCGGTCGTACCGGCGGTGCTCCTCAACAACGCCGGCATCATCGGCGCGGCGCTGGCCGCACCGGCCGGCGTGCCCGGCACACGCCGCGCCGCGGCGGTGCGGGGCAACGGCCGCGCGGCGACGTCCGGCCGCGCCGCGGCGGACGGCCGTTCGTCCGCCGGTACGGGGGCCGCCGCGACCGGCAACGGTTCCCGCCGGAAGGCGACGGGCGGGCGGGCGTCGTCGGCGTCCAGGACACCGGCGAAGACCACAGCGACCCGGACGTCGGCGGGATCCCGTGGTACGACGACCACCGCGAAGCCGATGGCCGGCCGCAAGCCGGCGGGTACGGCGAAGTCGGTGGCGGCTGGTGGGTCGACGCGTGCGGCGAAGTCGGTGGCGGCTGGTGGGTCGACGCGTGCGGCGAAGTCGGTGGCGGCTGGTGGGTCGACGCGTGCGGCGAAGTCGGTGGCGGCTGGGGGGTCGTC
>Ga0164243_10004221_pt1 | contig 22649 bp, 20 predicted proteins | sample OricompcompostOP_FD_108781 | JGI IMG/M metagenome (GOLD analysis project Ga0164243, IMG submission 108781) | Organic Plus compost microbial communities from Emeryville, California, USA - Original compost - Organic plus compost (OP) | ecosystem: Engineered > Solid waste > Mixed feedstock >...
AGCAGATCCCCGTGCGCGGAGGTCAATTCGTCGCACAGGTCCCAGATCTGGTCGACGGTCAGCGTGGCCGCGGTGTTGGGGTCGACCATGGCCGCGGCACGGACCAGCCGAGGATCACCGTCGAACGCCGCGCGGACGGTCAGATCGACGGGACCGAGGAAGTTGCGGTTGAGCGCGGCGCATTGGGGCGGCAGATCCCCCACCCGCATGGGATGCGCGCCGAGCGCATCGAGTGTCGTCGGAACCTCGACCGCCAGGCCGTCGGGAAGGTTGGTGATGAGCCCCTGGTTGGCGACGTTGGCCGAGATGACCCTGGTGGTACCGGTTTCCAGCGAGTGGATCACCTGCGGGGCGTACTCGGTGGAGCCGGTGTCGATGGGCAGCGAGTCGGCATCGGCCAGTTCCTCCCGGATCCTGGCGTATTCGGCGAGGTTGGCCTTGCTGATCGACACGTACTCGCCGACGTTGATGCGCAGCCGGTCGATTTCCTGCCGGTGGTGTACGTACCACGGCACGTACTCACTGGAGTGTTCGCTGGTCTCCGTCGGGTAGTAACCGAGACGCCGGTACATGTCGACACGTACCCGGCGCTGCAACTCTGCGTCGGCCGCGATACGCCGGTCGAGTTCCGGATAAAGGTTCTGGCCGTTGCGTTCCCATCGCAGGACCCAGGCCTGGTGGTTGACGCCGGCGGACCAGTACGAGACCTCCTCGTAGGGAACGTCGATCAGTTCACACAGGCCGACCATGGTCCAGTACACCGAGTGGCACAGGCCGAGCACCTTCAGCCGCGGTGCGATGTGGTGCAGGTACGTGACGTTCATGGCCATCGGGTTGGTGTAGTTAAGCAGCCAGGCATCGGGGCACACCTCCTGCATGTCCCTGGCGATGCCGGCCAGCACCGGGAAGGTCCGCAGGCCGCGGAAGATTCCGCCGATGCCGATGGTGTCACCGATGGTCTGGTTCAGGCCGTATCGGGCGGGGATCTCGAAGTCCCGCACGGTGGCCTCGTGCATACCGACCTGGATGACGTTGATGACGTAATCGGCGCCGTCGAGTGCGCGGCGGCGGTCGGTGGTCGCGCTGATCTCGGGGTCGGCGTCCGCCGCGCGGGCGGTGGCCCGTGCGATGGCTTCCGCTGTCTCGAGACGCTCGGTGTTGATGTCGTGCAACACGATCCGTGTGGTGGCGAGCTCGGGGAACGACAGGATGTCGCCGAGCAGTTCCCGGGTGAACTCGACGCTACCCGCGCCGATGATCGCAACGGTGGGTTTCACGCGCGGCTCCTCGTGGCCTCTGGTGCGGTGACCGCGGCGGTCGGTGCCTCACCCCGCTTCTCGTCGCTGTAGACCATCAGCGTGGAGCCCAGCAGCGCCAGCACGATGCCCACCGCACCGTACGGGGTCGGCAGCGTCTGGTAGGCGATGAGGGACACGACGATGGTCAGCGCGGGTGCGAGCGCATTGGTGGTGGGCGCCACGATGGTGGCCTTGCCGCGGCTGAGTGCCATGACCAGGAACAACGCGCCGACCGCGTTGAGCACCTGGGTGCCTGCGGTGAGAACCGGTGCCTGCCAAGGGAATCCGGTGGGGATGCCGCCCATCGAGATGACCGCGACGGGGATGAGCGCGATGGCGGTGATCGCCATCCAGCCGAAGGTGGTGGCCTCGTTGACGCCGATGGTCGCGGTCTTGCGCATGAAGTACGCCTGCACACCCCACGCGACGCAGATCAGGACGGCCAGCGGCAGCCATGGGCCCGAGGAGACGTCCGATTCGCCGCCGGTGATGCTGAACAGCACAATCGCGGCCAGTGCGGCGATCAGACCGACAGCGGCCAGTCCGCTGATGCGTTCCCGCAGAAGCACCATCGCCATCAGCACGGTGATCGCCGGCGAGATCGAGACGATCGGGAAGATCAGGTACGCCGGGCCCATGGTGAGCGCCTGGAACAGCAGCAGCTGACCGCCCGCACCGGTGAGTCCGATCAGCAGGCCGTAGACGGCGGCCTTCGGGCGACGGTCGAACCGCTCACCGCGAAGCGCGAACACCGCGGGGATGATCATGGTGAGCGCCCAGATGCAGTAGATCATCTCGTCGGGGTAGCCGTACCAGGTGGCAGGCAGGGCCGAGAACGCGCCCCAGACACCCCAGAAGATGACCAACAGCGTCGCGTAGAAGATCCAGCTGCGTGGGTGACGGGCGGAAGCCTTGGGTGAATTCGACTGTGACATGGTCATGGTGGGCTCGATTCGGTCGAATCAGTGTGTGGATGTGGCGAGTTGGTGCAGCGCGTCGGCGTCGAGGGGATGGCCGATGTGTTTTGCCGCGTAGAGAGCGGCACCGAGTGCGGGGTCGAGCAGGGGGCGTTTCAGGTCGTACTTGGTGAGGCGCTTTTCGAGTGCGGTGGTGAACATCTGCAGGAATTCCGCTCCGGAGAACATGCCTCCGGAGTACGACACGGGTACGGTCTCGTGTTCGGTGAAACCGACCAGCCTGGCGGTGGTGTCGACCAACTCGACGAGTTCGTCGACCGCTGCGGAGAGGATCTGGGCGGCGGCCTCGTCCCCGTCGCGCGCGGCGTCGCACACGGTCGTCGCCAGTGCCGCGATCTTGCTGCGGTTGCCCGACCACTTCTCGATGACGAGGCTGACGACGTCGAGGTCGCCTGTCAGTTCCAGGCGCTCTTTGAGCATCGCATGCAGTGGGCCGCGCGGGAGCCTGCCGTCGCTCATCCGGGTGAACGCGTTGAGTCCCTGTGTGGCAACCCAGTACGCGGAGCCTTCGTCACCGAACAGCTCACCCCAGCCACCTACGCGGTGTCCGACACCCTGACGTTCGCCGTAGGTCATGGACCCGGTGCCGCTGATGACATTGATGCCGTCAGCGCAGGCCAAGGAGCCGGCCCAGCCGCACACCATGTCGTTGTCGCAGCGGTAGCGGTCATGCCCCAGCACTCGTGCGGGCACCGCGTCCAGTCGGGCGATGTCGGCGCTGGCCTCACCGTAGCCGGGTATTCCGAAGAACGCGGCGTCGATGTCGGCGGAGGTACACCCCGCTTGTGCGCAGACCTCGGAAACACCCTGCGCCAGAACACGTTCCACGACGTCGAAGCCGTCGTTGAAGTAATACGACGTCGGTGCGGTGGCGCGCGCCAGGATGCGTCCCCGATCGTCGATGAGGGCGAAGGCGGTCTTCGATCCGCCGCCGTCCACCCCGAGATAGCGCGACATGTCGGTCACCGCTCCATCGGATGGATCGTCACGCCTTTGACGACACGGCTGACTTCCCCCGACGGGAACGGATTGTCCGGGGTCTTGCCGTACTCCAGAGACGAGAACAGGGCGAGATACTGGGCGAACACCAGATACGGCAGCGCCACCTGCGCGTCGTCCAGGCCGCCGAGCCCAGACAGCACCAGCGCCGGGCCGAGAGCATCCGGAACGGGCTCGGCGCTGATCACTTTCACCGCCTCCTGCCCGAGTTGCTCGCGGAGTTCGGCGATGATGTCAAGGTCGTACCGGCGCGTATAGGGGTCGGTGGACACGTACACGATGGCCAGGGTGTCGGAGTCGAGAACCGATTTGGGTCCGTGCCGGAAGCCCAGCGACGAGTCGAAGTAGGTGACCACCTCGCCCGCGGTGAGCTCGAGGAGCTTTAGCGCCGATTCACGGGCCAGCCCGGTCAGGGGTCCACTGCCCAGGTAGACGAACCGTTGCTTCTTGGCCCGCGCGAGGTCGCGGATGTCCGACGACAGACCGGAGACGTGCTCGGCCGCGGCAGCCAGCGCCTCGGCACTCTCAGGGCGCACCCCGCCCAGAGTCAGCAAGCAGGACAACAACATCGACGTCAGGCTCGACGTCATGGCGAACCCCGTGTCGTTGGTGCGTGCGGGCATGTGGACCACCCGGGAGTTGGCACGCCCCTCATGGGTACGTGCCAGCGTTCCCGCCGGATCGCACGTGAAGATCAGATGCCAGACGTCGGTGACGAGTTCGTCGGCAAGCTCTGTCGTCGCGACACTTTCCGGACTGTTCCCGGACCGGCCGAACGACACGAGCAGGGTAGGCGTATCGCGTTCGAGGTGATCCAGCGGGACCGCGACGATGTCGGTGGTCGCGATGGCCTCGACCCGGCGCTTGAGATTGCGACGCAGGGACGCCGCGACGATCTCCCCGATGAAAGCCGAACTGCCTGCGCCGGTGAGGATGACGCGCAGATCGGGGCGTTCGACGATCGGTCGCAGGAACTCGCTGGTCTCGGCGTCCGAACGCCCGGCGATCTCACGCCACACATCGGGTTGTTGCCCGATCTCGAGAATGGTCGCGCCACCGGCGGATTGGGCGGGGATCTCCGCGTGGTGGGCCTGCGGGCTGGTCATCGGGCAACTCCAGTGGTCAGAGCGGTGGCGTGGTGGTCGGTGGTGCGGCATGCCGCGGCATAGGGCCGAAGCGCATCGCGTATTCGATCGATCACCAAGGATCGGGGATCGGGATCGAGTTCGCCTGCGCGGAAACGTTCGTACTGCGTGGGCAGGAACTGGCTGATGAGCGGTGCGGGGATCCCGGTGCGGTCGAGATTGGCCAGCAGTGTTCGCCGCGCGGCGTCCACCTCGGCGTCGGCCCAGTAATAGCGCAACCGGTCGCTGTAGCTGTACCGGCGCGCGGTCCGCTGCGTGACCGGATCGCCCTCGTAGTAGCTCTGCCAGTACCGCGGCTCGGCGAGCATGCGCCGTTCGACGACGTCGATGAGGTTCGCGCGAGATGCCGGGTCGACGAGTTCGGCCTCGATGTGACTGAGCGCGAACAGCGCCTCGCGCATCGCGAAGGTGAGACCGGGGCCGACTTTGAGGATGGCCCAATGGTCCTCCACCAGCTCACGCAGTTGGTCCGGTTTCTGGTAATCCGTCGAATGCGCCTCGAACACCATGTGGTCCTCGGTGTCGAGGACCCGCCGCAGCTGCGCGGTCGCGGTGCGCTCGTAGTCGATGACGTTGACGTGGTCGAACTCCACCCCTGGCTGCACCACGAGCGCGGCGATCCGCGGCCACACGTATTCGAACCCGGCTGCGGCGAAAGCCGCCTGATGCGCCTCGATGGTCCGGCGTGCGTGCTCGGCCGGGGTCGGCGTGAGCCGTGTCAGCGTCTCGTGGGCGCCGCCGGGGACCGGTACCTCGGTGCCGATGACGTAGACCGGGGGCTCGATGCCCAGGCGGTTCGCGGTCTGTTCGGCCACCCGCAACAGCCGTGCCGAGCGATCGGCCACAACCTCGTCGGACAGGACCTCCGGATCGTCGGCGCACCGCATGCTGCAATCGAGGTGGATCTTGCGGTAGCCGGCTTCGACGTAGGCCGCGATGAGCGCGTCGGCGTTGGTCATAGCCACCGCTGCCGGCTGGTCCTGCCAACGGTTGGGGCCCAGATGGTCACCGCCGAGGACCACACGGTCGCGGTCGAATCCCTGCTCGTCGGCGATGCCGTGCACCAGGTCGCGGAAGTCGGCGGGCCGCATGCCGGTATAGCCGCCGAACTGGTCGACCTGGTTCGACGTCGCCTCGACGAGCACGAAACTGTTGTCCGCGGCGGCCTGCATGACGGCTGCGGTCACCACGGTGGGATGCGCCGAGCAGACCGAGTACACGCCGACCGGATCGCCGGTCTTGTGCTGCGCGATCGTTTCGCGAATCCAGTGTGGCGTCATGGCTTCTCGGCCCAGAAGGTGAACAACATGCGTAGATCATGAGAAGCTCGCTCAAAGCGCGCAATACAAAGCCGTGAAGCGATCAGTAAAACTGATTGTTTGACGGGCGCCGCAAAGAACACCGAGGAGTTGTCAGCGATGTCGATCAAGCGCACCGACCGCATGCGCGAGGTGCTTTCCCTGCTCCGCGAACGCGGCGAGGTGACCTCTCAGGTGCTGTGTACGGAGTTGAAGATCTCGGCGGCCACGCTCCGCCGCGACCTCAGCGAGCTCGAGGAGCAGGGCCTGCTGGTGCGCACCCACGGCGGCGCGCGAGCGGTCGATCCGAGCGACAGCGAGATCCCCGTGCGGCTGCGCGACCACCGGATGGTCGCCATCAAACGACGCATCGCCCAGCATGCGGCCGCACTGGTGCCTCCGGGTCAGCAGGCCGTCGCGCTCACCGGCGGCATCACCACCGGTGAGGTGGCGCGGGCGTTGCGTGGCAGACCGCAGATCACCATCGTCACGAACTCGCTGACGATCGCAGCCGACTGCGCCGTGGACGCGCACATGAAGGTGATCATGACCGGCGGTGTGGTGCGCTCGAAATCCCTTGAGGCCGTGGGCCCGATGTCCGAGCATGCATTCCAGGTGATCACGGTCGGGACCGCGGTGCTCGGCGCCGACGGGATGTCCGCCGGCATCGGGGCGACGACTTTCGACGAGGGTGAGGCACGCACAGCGATTGCCATGGCGTCCAACGCGCAGCGCGTGGTGGTGGCTGTCGACGGTTCGAAGATCGGCAAGGTGACACTCGCGAAGATGGTGCCGCTCGACCAGATCGACCATCTGGTGACCGATTCGACCGCAGACCGCGCTGAACTCGACCGCATCACCGCAGCCGGTGTCCAGGTGCACGTCGTCGACGTCAGCGACGGGTGAGTTCGGATCCCGCCGTGCGTAACGCAGTGGCGGTCCTGAGCGCGTTTTTCCGCCGTGGTGTTACGAGCGGCGCACTGCTGCAGCCTAATTGAGCCGCACGCCCGTTTCGTTGTCGAACAGGTGGATCGCGTCCGGGTCGGCGGTGACGTGCACGGTGTCGTCGGCGCGGATACCGTCGCGCGTGCTGACGCGCACGACGACGTCGACGTCGGCCCCGGCATGGATCGCGGTGCCGTACAGATACGAATCGGCGCCGAGTACCTCGACCACACCGACCTTCACGGCGATGCCGGCATCGGGTGCGGTGAGCCGCCATCCTTCCGGGCGCACGCCGATCAGCACGGGGCCACGCAAGTCGGCAGCGCACTGCACGGCCATGTCGTGCCCGGCCACGCCGACCGTGCGGTCACCGAGCTGGGCGTCGAAGAACTTCATGGCCGGCGACCCGATGAAGCCCGCGACGAATGCGTTGGCCGGCCGGTCGTAGAGGTCCATGGGTGCGCCGACCTGTTGCAGAACACCGTCTTTCATGACGCCGACACGATCCCCCATCGTCATGGCCTCGGTCTGGTCATGCGTGACGTAGATGGTGGTGACGCCGAGTTCGCGTTGCAGTTTGGCGATGTCGGTGCGGGTCTGCACACGCATCTTGGCGTCGAGGTTGGACAGTGGTTCGTCCATGCAGAACACCTGCGGGTTGCGCACGATCGCGCGGCCCATCGCGACGCGTTGCCGCTGCCCACCCGACAGCGCCTTGGGCTTGCGGTTGAGATACTCGGTGAGGCCGAGGGTTTCGGCGGCAGCAGCCACCCGGCGGCGGCGTTCGTCCTTGGACAGGCCCGCGTTCTTGAGGCAGAACTCCATGTTGCCTGCCACTGTCATGTGCGGGTACAGGGCGTAGTTCTGGAACACCATCGCGATGTCGCGGTCCTGCGGCGGTGTCGTGGTGATGTCGCGGTCGTCCAGGTAGATCGAGCCGCTGGTGAGGTCCTCCAGGCCGGCCAGCATGCGCAGCGTCGTCGACTTGCCGCACCCGGACGGGCCGACCAGCACCATGAATTCACCGTCGGCGATGTCCAGGTTCAGCTCTGCCACCGCCGGCGTGGGGGCGTGAGGGTACCGAAGCTGGGCCTTCTCGAATCGGATGGCAGCCATGGGTTGTGCTCCTGTTGGTGAAGAGGTCAGCGCACCGAGATGCCGCCGACCATGCCGTTGATGAAGCGCTTCTGCAGCGCGAAGAACAACACCGCGATGGGCAGCGCCACCATGACGCCTGCGGCAGCCAGCAGTGAATAGTCGGTGAGGTGCTGACCTTGGAAGAACGCCAGGCCGAGCGGAGCGGTGCGCTTGTTGTCGGACACCACCATGACCAGCGGCAGCAGGAATTCGTTCCAGGTCCACATCGTGATGATCACGGCCATCGTCATCATGGGCGCCAGGCTGGTGGGGACGACGATCCGCCACAGCGCCCGCAGATCGCTCGCGCCGTCGAGCCGCGCGGCTTCGATGATCTCACCGGGGAATCCGCGGAACTGGTTGCGCATCCAGAACACCGCGAACGCCAGCGATTGCGCGGTCTGCGGCAGGATCAACGCCCAATAGGTGTCGGTGAGGCCCACGGTCCGCATGTTGAAGTACAGCGGGATGATGAACGCCTCGGTCGGCAGCGTCAGCCCGAGCAGCAGCAGATAGAACAGCACGGAAGATCCGAAGAACTTCATGCGTGCGAACGCGTATCCGGCGAAGGTCGCCAGCACGACGCTGAGGATCACCACGGCGACCGTGACGATCACGCTGGACAGCAGGTAGCTGCTGAAGTTCCCGCGCGTCCAGGCCGCACCGTAGTTGCCCAGGTCGACGCTGCGGGGCACCGCGAAGCCGCCGTGGTTCTCACTGGGCGGTGTGATCGACGAGAACAGCACGCCCACCAGGGGAATCACCGCGAACAGGGCGAAGACCCCGAGGATCAACTGGTTGACGATCCGCTCGGTGCGGGTGAGCTTCACTCTGCCTCCCGGGGAGCGATACGGCTGATCAGAACCGTCAGCACCACGATGACGATCGTCAGCACCACGGCGATGGCCGAGGCCAGCCCCACCTGCCCGGTGTTGAAGGCCCGGTTGTACGCCTCGTACGCGGGCACCGACGTCGCGTTGCCGGGGCCGCCGCGCGTGGTGATGAACACCAGGTCGAAGGTCTTCAGCGCGGACACCACGGTCAGGGTCAGTGCCACGGCGATCTGCCCCCGTAGCGACGGCAGCGTGATCGCCACGAATTCGCGCACACGCCCGGCCCCGTCGAGGCGAGCGGCTTCGAACAGTTCGGGCGGGATGTTGCCGATCCCCGACAGGAACAGCACCAAGCACAGGCCGATGTTCAGCCAGGTGCCGATCAGGCCGATCGCGATGAGCGCAAAGGTGTGGTCCCCCAGCCACACCCGCGTGATCGAGTCGAGGCCGACCAGACGCAGGGTCTGGTTGAACAGCCCGTCGCGGGAGTAGATGGAGATCCAGATGGTGGCGATCACGACGGTGGCGATCACCTGCGGCAGGAACAGCACCGTGCGGAAGAACGACATGGAGCGCAGGCCGTGTGCGCGCGAGATCAGCGCGCTGAGCACCAGACCGATGAAAACCGGTGCGGCGGCGTAGAACAGCATCAGCACACCGGCGTGCAGGAACGAATCCCGTAACCGTTCGTCGCCGAACACCGCGACGTAGTTCTTCAGCCCCGCAACGGTTGCGACGCCCAAGCCGTCCCAGTTGTAGAACGAGTACTGCACGGTCTGCAGGACCGGCGCTCCGAGGAACACCGCGAACACCACGAACGCCGGGGCGACGTACAGATAGGGCTTCACCGACCGGCGCGAGCGCCGCCGCTTCGGCTGTGCGACCCGCCTCCCCGCCGCGGTGGTGTCACCGGGCGGGGACGCGGGCTCGTTCGGCTGACGAAGCGCCACGGTCACTTCTGGCTCGCCAGGAAGTCGGCGTAGTCCTTCTGCAGTGTGTCGACGAATTGCTCAGGGGTGGCCTGCCCGCCGACCAGTTCCTGCATCGCGGCGGTGATGGTGTCGTAGAACGTGGGCGTCGCGTAATCCAGGTACGGCACCTCACCGTTGGCCTCCTGCACGTCGCGGTACTGCGTCGCGATGTCGGCGGCGACGGTGCCTGCCTCGGGCTCGTACCCCGATGGCAGCACCGTCGGCAGGTTGCCGGTGTCCAGCAGCAACTGCGAGGCCTTGGCGTTGGTGATGAAGTCGATGTACGCGGCCGCCACGTCGGGATGCGCCGACTTCGATGTGATCGCCCACGCCAGGCCCTGACCGCCGGTGGTGGCGGGCTCGCCCTGGTCGGAGGTGAGCGTGGTGAAGCCTGCCTTGTCGCCGAGAGCATCCTGCAGCGGCTGCTGCATCCAGGTGCCGGTGATGGTGAACAGGGCTCCGCCGCGGCCGAATTCGGCGATGGCGTCGTCACGCGAGACGCCGTTGGCGCCGGGTGTCAGATAGCCCTTCGTCGACCAGTCGGCGATCTGCTGTGCGGCTTTGAGCGACGGTTCGTCGGTCCAGGCTCCGCCCTTGCCACTCACCAGGTCGTTGACCGCGGGCGCACCGGCCAGCGCGGCCTGCACCACGCCGTAGAGATGGATGCCGGGGCTCTTGTCGAGGTTGCCGAACGCCATCGGCAGGATGTTCTTGGCCTTCGCGGCCTCCATCGCGGCGTTCAAGTCGTCCAACGTCTTCGGGACTTCGAGGCCCAGTGAGGAGAGCAACTCGCGGTTGTAGAAGATCCCGACAACCTCGCCGGTCTGCGACACCCCGTAGAGCGTGTCACCCTGCCAGGTTTTGCCGTCGCTGCTGAAGCTGTTCTGCTTGAGCAGCGCCTCCGGGTAATAGGTGTTCCACCCGTAGAGTTCGGCGTAGTCGCTCATCGGGCGCAGCATGCCCGCCGCCACGAACGCGCCCATGTCGGGGTAGCCCTGGTTGGCCTGCACCACGTCGGGTGGGGTGTTACTCGACAAGGCAAGGCGCAGTGTGGTCTTCAGGTCGCTGAACGACTCGACGGTGCGTTTGATGGTGACGTTGGGGTACATCTCCTGGAACTGGGCGTTGAGCTTCTCTTGCGCCTCTCGGATACCACCGTCGGTGTTCTGGTCCCAGACGGTCAGCGTCACCGGGCCCGCCGAGGCGATGTCCTTGGACACCTCGCCTGTGGGGGCGGGTGAAGAACCGGAGTCACCGGATGGGCCGGGCGCACAGGCGGACAACGCCAGCGCCGCGACGGTGAGGGTGGATGCGACGGCGGAACCGAATCGGAAGAGGCGCGTTCTGGTCATGACGTCAGGGCTCCTGGGGTTGCGGGGACAGTGGATTGGCGATGTCGGCCGGCCCATTCCCGGACCGGCGTCCAGTCCGGGTCGGCACAGCAGTCGGCGAGCAGGTCGGCGATGTCGGCCGGGTGCGGCGCGCTGCGCGCTCCCCCGGCGCCCCGCACGGAGCACGTCGCGCAGGCGCTGGCGAGCCTCAGCCGGTCGGCCAGTTCCCACTCCCACGCCGTGGCGACCATGAATGCCGCGGTGAACGCGTCGCCGGCCCCGGTGGGGTCGACGGCCTCCACCGCGATGGCGGGTACCCGCAGGCGTGTCGCGCCCTGGGCCGCGATCGCGCCGTCGGGGCCGAGGGTGATGACGGCGGTCTCGACCGCGCCGGCCAGGACCTCCAGGGCCTCTTCGACGGTGGCGGCCCGGGTGTAGAGGAGCGCTTCGATCTCGTTGACGATGAGCACGTCGACGCCCGCGAGGTGATCGAGCAGTTCCTCGGACCACTCACCCGACGGGTCCCAGCCCACGCCACCGACGAGCAGGGTGCCTTGCGCGCGAAGATGCGCTGCTTCGGCCGGGACCGGACCGCGACCGAGCCCCACGTGTGCCACCCGTACCGGGATGTCTTCGGGCCAGGACGGCAGATGCCCGGAGTGTTCGTAGGTGACGAACGACCGGTCGTGGCCGTCGGTGATGGCCACCGAGATGGGGATCTGATATCCGGGGTGCTGGACGGCGTAGCGCAGGTCGAGGTTCGGTTCTTTCTGCAGGCTGCGCGCGACGATGCAGCCTATGGGGTCGTCACCGAGTTCGGTGACCAGCGCGGTGTGTGCGCCGAGTCGCGCGGCCGCGACGGCCCGGTTCGCGGCGCCTCCCGGCGAGATCGCGAACCCGTCGGCGTAGACCTCCTCGCCGGGGGCCGGGGCGTTCACACCCGTGAACACCAGGTCGCTGTAGACCCGGCCTGCGACCAGGACGTCGATTTCGCGCTCGGTCACGCGCGGTTCCCTCCCCATTGGTGACGTAGTTTGACGTACTTGCGCGGTCAGCGTGCATGTACCGGATGACAATAACGTTTCAAAGCCGTCTCCAGGGAGTTATTTCGAGAAATTTCCGCCAGAACCAGTCAGAGTCGCGCAAACTCTGTCAAATTCTGCGTAAGATTCTTCCCATGTTCCTCGCCGAGCGTCACGAACGGATACTCGCCGAGCTGGCCGACGGCGGACAGTCGGTGGTTCAGCTCGCCGAGGCGCTCGGCGTCAGCGAGTCGACCATCCGTCGCGACCTCGACATCCTCGCCAAATCCGGCCGGTTGAAGCGGCTCTACGGCGGGGCGATGCTCACCTCGGGCAGCCGCGCCAACATCACCGACTCCGGCGCGGTCGAAGAGCCGTACACCTTCGAGAGCCGTCCCGACTTCGCGGTGCGTAAGCGGGTCGCCGCGGAGGCGGCACGGCTGGTCTCCGACGGTGACGTCATCGTCCTGGACATCGGGTCGACCACCCCGCTCGTGGCCCGTGAACTGCGCGGCAGGCCCGTCACGGTCATCACTTCGAACCTCGCGGTGCTCGACGAGATCCGCGACGACGACACGGTCGAGGTGGTGCTCCTGGGCGGCGTGCTGCGGCGCAATCAGCAGTCGCTGGTGGGCCCGCTCACCGAGCAGCTCATCGGACAGCTCAGCGCCGATCTGATGTTCCTGAGCTGCACGGGAGTTCGCGGTGGCCGTGTGGTGGACAACATGGCCGTCGAGGCCCCCATCAAGCAGGCGTTGATCGCCGCGTCACAGCGAATTGTGTTGCTGGCCAGCGAGGTCAAGTTCCCCGGGACCGGCGCACTGCGCCTGTGCACGCTCGACGAGGTCGACGTGCTCATCACCACCTCCGGCACCCCGGAGGACGAAATCGCCAAGCGCCGTGAGGCCGGCAGGAAGGTCATAGTCGCATGAAACTCGCCATTCTCGGTGGTGGTGGATTCCGCACCCCCTACGTCTGGCAGGCGCTGATCCGCGATCAGGGCACACCCCGCGTGACCGAGGTGGCCCTGTACGACGTCGACGAGACCCGGTTGGCCACCGTCACCACCATCTGCGAGCAGTTGGCCCTCGGGTTCGACGACACCCCCGCACTGCGCACCTACACCGAGCTCGAACCCGCTTTGGAGGGCGCCGATTTCGTGTTTGCGGCGATCCGCGTCGGCGGCGTCGAACAGCGGTGCTGCGATGAACATGTCGCACTCGACCTCAACGTGCTGGGGCAGGAGACCACGGGCCCGGGCGGGATCGCCTACGCGCTGCGCACCGTTCCGGTGATGCTCGACATCGCCGAGACGGTCAAACGGGTCGCACCGCAGGCATATTTCCTGAACTTCACCAACCCGGCCGGCATCATCACCGAAGCGCTGCAGACCGTTCTGGGTGACCGTGCACTCGGGATCTGTGACACGCCTTCGGGTTTGGGACGCCGGGTGGCGGGCGTGCTCGGCTACGATCACACCCGCATCCAGATGGACTACGTGGGCCTCAACCACCTCGGCTGGATGCGGCGCGTGCTGGTGGACGGCGTGGACGTGCTGCCCAACCTGCTCGCCGACGAGCACCGGTTGAGCCGCATGGAGGAAACCCAGATCTTCGGTGCCGAATGGATCCACTCCCTCGGCGTGATCCCGAACGAATATCTGTACTACTACTACTTCAACCGTGATGCGGTGCGCCGCATACTCGAATCCCCCCAGACCCGTGGTGACTTCCTGCTCGAGACCCAGGGCAAGTTCTTCACCGAGGCCGCGGAGAATCCCGACACCGCTGCCAAGCTGTGGGGCGAGGCGGTCGATGAGCGCGGTGCGAGTTACATGGCCGAGGCCAAGGGCGGCGTGCAGGGCAACCCGACCGTCGAGCGTGAGCGCGAGACCGATCCGGCGCATCTGGGCTATGCGGGTGTGGCTCTCGGTGTGATGGCGGCGATCAGCCGCGACGAGCGGCGCACCATGATCCTCAACGTCCGCAACCGGGGCACCATCGCCGGCCTGCCCACCGACGCGGTCGTCGAGGTGCCGACCACCGTCGACGCCAACGGTGTGCACCCGCTGACCCTCGACAGCCAGCCGGACCTTCACCAACTCGGTCTCATGCAGCAGGTCAAAGCCGTGGAGCGGCACGCGATCTCGGCGGCCGTCAACGGCTCCACCGATGAGGCGCTCAAAGCGTTCGCACTGCACCCGCTGGTGGATTCGGTGACCGTGGCCCGCCAGTTGCTGGCGGGCTACATCGCCGCCAATCCCGATCTGGCCCGGGTGCTGGCGAAGAGCTCACTGGCCGCATGACACCGACGGTCGACATCACCGCCGATACCAGGGCCGCGGGCGAGGCGGTCGCCGCGCGCATCGCGGCGCTGATTCGCGCCACACCCGGCGCGGTGATCGGCGTCGCGACCGGGTCGTCACCGTTGCCGGTGTACACCGCTCTGGCCAGATATGTCGATGCGGGCCTGGACGTGACGCGGGTGACCTGGTGCGCGCTCGACGAATATCTCGGTCTGCCAACACATCATCCACAGTCCTATCGGGTTGAGTTGGAACGTGCTCTGGTCGCGCCACTGCACCTCGATCCCGCGTCGTTGCGGGTTCCCGACGACGCCGCCGATGATCCGGACAGGGCCGCCGCGGACTACGAAGCGTTTCTGGCCGAGCGGGGTGTCGATCTGCAGATCCTGGGCATCGGGCGCAACGGGCACATCGGGTTCAACGAGCCGGGCACGTCGTTCACCTCGACCACGCACCGGGCCCGACTCACCGAGTCGACGCGAAAAGCCAATGCGCGGTTCTTCTCCGGTCTCGACGAGGTGCCTCACGAGTGCCTGACACAGGGACTCGCCACGATCATGCGCTCGCGACGCATCGAGCTCATCGCCGGCGGAGAGCAGAAAGCCGACGCGGTCGCACGGGCACTGCACGGCCCGATCACCGAACAGTGCCCGGCCAGCATCCTGCAGCGTCATCCAGACGTGCATGTCACCCTCGATGCCGGCGCCGCGTCGCTCCTGGTCGAGCACTCCGCACGTCGCTGAGCGCGTACCTCAGGTCGTGAGCCGCGCAGCGCGGCCTGCCGTGGTGCGAGCCTCGTTGATCTGGTGTACGCGCACACTCACCTCGAGCTGGAACCGGTCGGCGGGGTTCTTGAGCGACAGACCCGTGAGTTCCTCGATGAGCTTGATCCGGTACAGCAGGGAATGCCGGTTCAGGTACAACGTCCTGGCCGCCGCGCTGATGTTGGTGGCCTCGTTGAGCAGGACCTCCAATGTGCGGACGAGTTGTCCGCGGCGCGTGCGGTCGTAGTCGATCAGCGGTTGCAGCGTCTGCAGCACGATGGCCATGCACTGCGGATGCTGGCGCAGCACGTCGGCGAATTGCACTGGCCCGACGGGGCCTTCGGGGGCGGGCGTCCGCGGTGCCGTGGTGGCGGCCGCGTTGACCGCCTCCTGAGGAGGCAGCAGCACCCAGCTGACCGCGGTCTGCTGAATTGCGTTGAGCCGCTTGGCCGCTTCGACAAGGGCGGACACCGTCGACGACGACGGGGCCGGCGAGAAGTGACTCATCACGAGGTCGTCGGTCACCGAGGATCTCACCGTGACCCCCGCCGCGAGCGCCAGTTCCTGCAGATTCTTTGCGAACACCTCGGCAAAGTCGTTCCACCCCGCGTCGTCGCGTTCGCGACGACCGATGACCATCTGGACCAGTTCGTCGGGCGCCAGGGGCGTCAGAAGCGGCAGCAGGCTTCGCTGGACCGCGGAGAACGCGACCTCCCACGGCAGCACCACCACCGGGAACTCGTGTTGCTCGGCGTACGGGACCAGCGTGACGAGCAGTTCGTCGACGGCGGCCTCGGGTGGCGGGCTGATCACCACCCCGGCGGCTGCAGATGTGACGACGTAGGTGAGGAAGTCCAACACTCCGGGCTGGCGGACATCGGCGCCGGTGGTGAGCACCAGGTCGCCGGGACGGACGAAGGACTCCGCAGGTGCGTGCATGATGTCCACCCACAGGACCTCGCGGGTCAGCCCGCGCTGCCCGGCCACCACCGATCCCAGGTCGAGTGGCGGAACAGTCAAGGCCGCCGCCACGGTCAGCGGCAAATCCCGAGACATCTCATTCCTCACTCCGTGATCGGTTCGGCGTGCGTCGCCACCCAGTTGCCGGAGGAGCCGCGAAGGGCGCTGACGCCGCCTGGTCCGACGGTATCAGCGCCCTTTGCGGCGATTTGCGAGCGGTCCGCTCGTTCTACTCGGATTTCGCTTCGGAAAGCGTTCCTGTGGCCCGTCGGCTCAGCACCATACCGATGCCGAACACCACCACAGGCGCGATGCCGAGGATCACGGCGAGAGTCGGGCTACCACCGACCACCAGAGGAAGGTTCGACACGATCAGCACCAGGCCCGCGCCCAGCGCGAGCGTGGCGGCCGAGGCCAGCACGACGATGCGGATCGCGCCGCCGCGACGGCGGAAGAAGATGACCACAGCGATCGTCGTCAGCAGCCACAGGATGGCCAGCGCGAGAACACCCACGCCGCCGAGCGGACCGAAGATCTGCAGAACCGGGTCCAGACCCAGCCCGGCCAGGATGGCCATGATCACGAAGGACGCCACGGTGACCGCCAACGACGCGTTGGACGGGGCGCCGAAGCGGTGGTGGACCTTGCCGAGTTGCTTGGGGAAGACGTTGTTCTGCCCCAGGACGAACGCGTACCGCGCGGTGATGTTGTGGAATGCCAGGGCGCAGGCGAACACACTGACGAACCAGAAGAGCGTGGTGAGGTCGCGGCCCAGCATGCCGAGGTATTGCTGAGCGGTGTTGACCATGAAGTTGTCTGGGTCGTCCTTCGCCACCTGGATGGCGTCGTGACCGCCGTTGCCCTCGATGAGGGCCCAGCTCGAAAAGGCGTAGAAGCTGGCGACGATGCCGACGGCCCAGTAGGTCGCGCGGGGCACGGTGCGGTCGGGGTCCTTGGCCTCGTCCCGGAACACCGACGTCGCCTCGACACCGACAAAGCCCCACAGCGCGTACAGCAGGGCGATACCGACGCCACCGGCGAGACCCTGCGGGGTGAAGGAGTCACCGGTGATGCCCTGCTCGCCGCCACGCAGGACGATGACCAGGTCGAGGACCACCAGGATCGCCACCTCGGAGACCAGGAAGACGCCGAGCACCTTCGCGCTCAGGTCGATGTCGCGGTAGCCGAGCCACGCGACGGCCGCGAGCACGAGTGCGGTCAGGATCCACCACGGGATCTGCGGTCCGCCGAAACGCTCGATCAGACCGCCGAGGATCACACCGTCGTACGCCGAGACGCCGAGCAACGTGCACATGTAGGCCGGCAGTGCGAGCACAGCCGCGCCGGTGCCGGCGGCCCGCCCGAGACCGCGCTGGATGTAGGCGTAGAAGGCGCCGGCATCGGTCACGTACTTCGACATGGCCACGAAGCTCGCCGAGAAGAGCAGGAAGATCACGCCCGCGACGACGAACGCGACCGGGATGCCGGTGGTGTCGCCCAGCGCCATACCGATCGGCACGTTGCCGCCGATGGTCGACAGCGGCGCCGCGGCCGCCACGACCATCAGGACGATGGCGGGGATACCGAGATTCCCGCGAAGTTTTTCGCTACCCGGCGGCGCATCGCTTCCGGGCCGGTCGTCGACGACCTCAGACATGGGTTGGTCCTCCTGTGCCAGCGGGACCGCGATCGGCGGCCCCGTCAGATTCCGGGAAATCTTGCGAGAAGAAACGCCGCTGCGGCCAGAGGAGAACGCCGGTTTCCAACATCTTGTTGAAGATGTCGCGACCGAACCGGCCCGCCCGGACGGCCGCTCAACAGGTTGTTGGAAGCTGCCCGCCCGCCATTGTCGGAGGCGCGTGTTCCCGTCGATGCTGGCTCGGTCACGCAACAAGAGAGGTACGGCAGTTGCCATGCACCTGAACAGCACCGAGGTCGACAGCAGGTTGGGACGCATCCGTCTGCTGGATCGGCAGCGCGTCAATCTCGACGGGTTCGCCGACGTGGACGCCGAACTGGGGATGATCTCGCATCTCTCGCCCAACGACCCGGAGCCGTCCTGGGTGGTGGCCGACGACGGCACGGTGCTGGAGATGGACTCGAAACCGGCCGAAGACTTCGACACGATCGACGAGTTCATCGTGAAATACGCCATCGACCACGAGCAGGCGCCGCGTTCGATGGCGATGACCGACCTGGACCTGGCCCGGATGATCGTGGACCCGGGCCGGCCGCGTGAGGAGATCCTGCGGGTGTGCTCGGGGCTGACCCCTGCCAAGATGGCCCGCGTCGTCGCGAGCCTGCAGCCCGTCGAGATCCAGATGGCGATGATGAAGATGCGTGCCCGGCGCACGCCCGCCAACCAGGCCCACGTCACCAACCGCCTCGACGACCCACTGCTGATCGCGGCCGACGCCGCCACCGCGGTGGTGTACGGCTTCCGCGAACTCGAGGCCACCGTGCCCGTGCTGGACGACGCCCCTGCGGTCGCCGTCGGCCTGTTGATCGGCTCGCAGGTGCCCGCCCCCGGCGCGCTGACGCAGTGCTCCGTGGAGGAGGCTCGCGAACTGGAACTGGGTGTGCGCGGCCTGGTCTCGTACGCCGAGACGGTGTCGGTCTACGGCACCGAGCAGGTCTTCACCGATGGCGACGACACGCCGTGGTCCAAGGCGTTCCTCACCTCGTGCTACGCCTCGCGCGGAATCAAGATGCGGTTGTCCAGCGGCGCAGGCTCCGAGGTGCTCATGGGACAGGCCGAGGGCAAGTCGATGAACTACCTGGAGGCCCGCTGCGTGGCGCTGGCCAGGGGCATCGGTGCCCAGGGCGTGCAGAACGGCGGCGTCGACGGGGCGGCGATCACCGCGTCCGTACCCGGCGGCGTCAAGGAACTCCACGCCGAGAACCTCATGGTGATGCTGCGCGGGCTCGAATCCTGCAGTGGCAACGACTCGTTGATGAGCGAGTCGACCATGCGCCGCACCAGCCGGACGTTGCCCACACTGCTGTCGGGTTCGGACTTCATCTTCTCCGGGTTCGGCTCGGTCGTGTCCTACGACAACATGTTCGGCCCGTCCAACTTCAATGCCGCCGACCTCGACGACTACCTCGTGCTGCAGCGCGACTGGGGCGTCGACGGCGGTCTGCGGTCGGTGGATCCGACCACCCTGGAGTCGATGCGCCGCGAGGCTGCCGAGGCCACCCGCGCGGTGTTCGAGTACCTCGGCCTGGCCGATTTCGACGACGACCACGTGGAAGCCGTTGTGGGAGCCGAAGGTTCGAAGGACCTTCCGCAGGACGACGGGGTGAAGGTGCTCAGCGCCGCCCGGATGATCGACCAGTCCGGGCTCACGGTGCTCGACATCGTGTCCGCACTCGCCGAGACCGGGTTCACCCACATCGCCGACCGGGTGCTCGGCATGGCCCGGGCCCGTGTCACCGGTGACTACCTGCAGACCGCCGCGATATTCGACGAAGAGATGAATGTGCTGTCGGCGCTGCACGATCCCAACGACTACCGGGGCCCAGGAACCGGATACCGGCCGACGCCGGAGCGTCAGGCGCAGATCGACGCCGTGCGCCAGGCACGGTCGGTGGCCGACCTGGTCAAGGAGCAGGCCACCTCCGCGCAACCTGACCGATTGAGGGTTCTGGGTGCCGCCACGGTCGGCGAGGATCCGCGCGAGGTCGTCATCGGGGTGTCACCGGCGTTCGGCACCAAGCTGTTTCGCACTCTGTCCGGGATGACCATCTACGACGTGCTTGAGCAGATCCTGGCCGGCCTGGAGGAAGAACACTGCGTGCCGCGCCTGGTGCGGATCACCGACAGCATCGACCTCGGTGCGATCGGCAAGTCGGCGGCGCAGCTCTCCGGCTCCGGCATCGGGGTGGGCCTGCAGGCCAAGGGCACCACGCTGATCCACCGTCGTGATCTCCCGCCGCTGGCCAACCTCGAATTGCTCAGCGTCGCACCGCTCATCACGCCCGAGATGTACCGGTTGATCGGTATCAACGCCGGCAGGCACGCCAAAGGCGCGACACCGTCACCCATGCGCAACGCCTACACCGACGAGGCGATCACCGCCCGCTACCACACCAAGGTGGTGTCGATGGTTGCCATCGAACGTGAGGAGTCCGAGCGCCGCGACACCGGAAACGTCGAACTGGAGATCACCCGATGACCATCACCTCACACTCCGGCCGCAGCATCGACGAGGTGACGGTCGAGGCCGCCCGCGGCGGCGACCTGACCCTCGACGACATCCGGATCAGCCGGGACACCCTGATCTCCCAGGCCGAGGCCGCCGAACGCACCGGGTCGGAGCAACTGGGCCTCAATCTTCGGCGCGCGGCCGAACTGACCGCGCTGAGCTCTGATGACATGCTGGCGGCATACGAGGCGCTGCGGCCGGGACGCTCCACCTTCTCCGAACTCGAAGCGCTCGCACAGCGCCTCGCCGCGCAGGAGGCGCACACGTGTGCCCAGTTGGTCCGTGAGGCGGCCGCGGCCTACCGGCGGCGCGGCCTGCTGCGGTGACCGTCTGGGCGGGCGTCGACATCGGGAACGCCACCACCGAGGTCGTGCTGTGCGGAGGAGACACCGGACTCGACGTGCTCGCGAGTGCACGCACCCCCACGCGTGGCGGCAAGGGATCGCTTCGTGCCGTTCACGGGGCCGCGCAACTGGCCCGCCGCCTCGCGGACGCCCACGGGCTGGTGATCGACCGGGCCGCGTTCGCGCCGACCCCACCCGTGCACTCGACGGTGGAACGCGTTCTGCTGGAGTCGCGCCGCACCGGACGACTCGCCATCGTCACGCGGGCCGCGGCGACCACCGCTGGTGACGGCGCCGGCGTCGGCACACCGGTACCGGTCGAGCAGCTCGCCGTCGCCGGTCCGGACCGCCCGGTGGTCGCGTGCGCGACCCGGCAGTGGGGCTACCGCGACGTCGCCGGCCTGGTGAACGCGGCTGTCGAGGCGGGCACGAACGTGGTCGCCGTGCTCACCGAGAACGACGAAGCGGTGCTCGTGTCCAACCGGTTGCGCGCGCCGGTGCCCGTGGTCGACGACGTCGACGTGCCGCAGGTGCTGTCGACGACGCTGGTCGCCGTCGAGGTGCGCCAAGGTCCGACACCGCTGCAGCGGCTGACCGATCCCTTCTGGCTCACCGACACCTTCACGCTGGACGGCGACGAACGCGTCGACGCCCGTGTGGTGGCGGACCTGCTCTACGACAGCGCGTGCGCCGTGGTGTGCCTGAACGATTCCGCGGCCGTCGACGCAGCCTCGTCCCCGTCTGGCGTCCCTGCCCCCGAAGAATCCGACCGCACCCATGTCGTGGATCTGACTGAGATTGCCGCACAGGCGAACTCACGCCGCGGCTCGGTGGTGGTGGACAACCTGGTGCTGGCCACGATGGGCGGTGACGCCGACACACCGGCCGACGCCGATGCTCTCGCAGAGGCCCTTGGGGTCCCGGTCACGCGGGTCGACTCGGAGGCGGCCGCGGCGCGCGTCGGCGCACTCACCACGCCCGGGGTCACCCCCGATGTCGTCGTGGTGGATGTCGGCGGCGGCACCGTCGACGTGGTCGCCGACGGTGCCCGCGTCGTGCTGCCCGGAGCCGGGCAGTTGCTGACCACCGCGACAGCCACGGCGCTGGAGATCTCGCGAAGCGCCGCGGAGTATGCGAAACGCGCCGAGGCGGTGACCGCGGTCACCGCCCAACTCGTCGAGGACGAACACGGCAGACGGCGGTTCCTCGACCGGCCCATCGACGGCCGGTGCACGGGCTGGTTGCTGACGACCGCGCCCAGTGGACTGCTCCCCTTCACGTCGAGGCTCTCGGGTGCGGAATGGCGCAGTTGGCGGCATGCCGCAAAACGCCTGGTGATCGGCACCAATGTGATGCGGGGCATCGCGCAGGTGGCACCCGGGGCCGCAGGGGTGCTGCTCGTGGGCGGCGGCGCGAGCGACGACGAGCTCGTGCGGGCGGTCAGTGAGCAGCTGGGACACGACGTCACGGTGGGACGCGGGAACGTGTGCGGCCAGCTGAGCCATCGGTTCGCGGTGGCCTACGGATTGGTGTCGCTGGCCGTCGATCGGTGAATTGCTGCCATCTCGCCGTCAATCTCTGCCATCAGAAATTTGCCGGCGCGGGCCTCGGTTGTGGGTGTCAACAGGGTAGGAACACCGACACAGAAAGGTTCGGACCATGAAGAAGTTCGGATTCGCAAGCGCCATCGCCACCGGTTTCGCCGCCGCCGTCTTCGGACTGGCCGCGCCGGCCCAGGCCGATATCTCCCACCACGACTGGGTCCACAACACCCAGCAGCACGCCACCGTCGGCAGCGTCCAGCCGGTCTTCGGCAACGGCCGCTGACACACAGCGACACAAGAGGGGCACCCATGCGGGTGCCCCTCTTTTCGTTTCTGCCAATGGTTTTGAGAGCGCGGTCACAGCGCAGCGACCAGTTGCTGCCATCTGGCGGTCAATCACTGCCAGCGGAAATTACCGAGCACCTGGCCTCGTTGTGTCTGGCAACCGGGTAGGAAACACCGACACAGAAAGGCTCGAATCATGAAGAAGTTCGGATTCGCCACCACCATCGCCACCGGCTTCGCCCTCGCCATCTTCGCCCTGGCCGCACCGGCACAGGCGGACTCC
>Ga0164243_10004225_pt1 | contig 22630 bp, 23 predicted proteins | sample OricompcompostOP_FD_108781 | JGI IMG/M metagenome (GOLD analysis project Ga0164243, IMG submission 108781) | Organic Plus compost microbial communities from Emeryville, California, USA - Original compost - Organic plus compost (OP) | ecosystem: Engineered > Solid waste > Mixed feedstock >...
ACGACGCGACCAACGATATTCTGGCGCGGGCGAAGGCGGCGCGGCCTGACGCCCGCATCGACGGCGTGACGATCCATCCGATGATCCTGCGGCCGAAAGCCCGCGAGTTGCTGGCTGGTGTCGCAACCGATCCGAACTTTGGCCCCGTCGTCGTCTTCGGCCACGGCGGAACGGCGGTCGAGGTGATCAACGACAAGACGCTCGCCCTGCCGCCGCTCGATCTGCCGCTTGCGCGCGACATGATCGCGCGAACGCGGATATCGCGCATCCTCAAGGCCTATCGCGACGTACCGGCAGCGGACGAGACGGCTGTCGCGCTGGTGCTCGTCAAGCTCGCCCAGATGGTCGCAGACATTCCCGAGGTCGCGGAGCTTGATCTCAATCCCATTCTCGCGGACCAGACCGGCGTCCTTGCCGTCGACGCACGCGTCGCAGTTCGCGCCGCAGCCGCGACGCCGACCCGCCACTGGCGCCTCGCCATCCGGCCCTATCCCAAGACGTGGGAAAAGCGGACCAGCCTGAGCGACGGCAAGCAGGTCTTCATCCGGCCCGTCCGGCCGGAAGACGAACCGCTGTTCGTGGAGTTTTTCAAACATGTTTCTGCCGAAGACCTGCGCCTGCGCTTCTTCGGCCGCGTCAAGAGTTTCGACCATACATTCATCGCACGGCTGACCCAGATCGATTACGCGCGCGCGATGTGCTTCGTCGCCATCGATCCGGACGACGGCGCGATGCTTGGCGGCGTGCGCCTTCACTCGGATTCGAAATATGAATCGGGAGAATACGGAATTCTTGTCCGCTCGGACTTCAAGGGCCGTGGGCTCGGCTGGCTGCTGATGCAGTCCATCATCGACTACGCGGCCGTGGAGGGCTTGAGCACGATCACCGGTTACGTCCTCGACGAGAACACCACGATGCTGGCGATGTGCCGCGAACTGGGCTTCGATGTGCGCCGCGATCCGGCCGAAGCAGGTGTTTACAGCGTGACGCTGGCCATTCCCAAGCGCGCTTGAGGTTATTTCTTCTGCCTGTCGCGGCCCGGCCTGTCCCAGCGGGAGGACTGATCCGGCGCGATGTCTTCGTCGCTCAGGATGCGCAATGCGGCGCCGTCGAGATCTTCATACTGGCCGGACCGAAGCGACCACAGAAACGCGAACAGCCCGATCAGGCCAAGCCCCAGCGCCATCGGCAGCAGATAAACGAGTACGTTCATCGCATCCTCAACAGCATAACGGCCGGAACATGATCTCCGACATCGGCTCTACGGTTTCGAGGCGGCGGCGCGCGCGCAATGCATTCACGGTCACCAGAATGGATGAACCGGACATGGCCGCTGCGGCGATCAGCGGCGTTACAAGGCCCGCAATCGCGATCGGCACCGCAATCGCGTTGTAGATCGCGGCGAGGGCCAGATTCTGCTTCATGAGCGACCGGGCCCGCCGCGCCACGACAATCGTATCGAGCACCGGCTGCAGCCGCTCTCCGATGAACATGGCATCGGCCTGAGCCTGGGTCACGTCCGCCGCGCTGATGGGCGATATCGACACATCCGCGGCGGCCAACGCGGGCGCGTCGTTGATGCCGTCGCCGACCATCAGCACTTTCTTGCCCGCTGCCTTGAGCGCTTCAATGGCGGCGATCTTTTCGGCCGGCTTGAGGCCGGCCTGCCACGACGCAACCCCAAGCGCTTCCGCGACAGGAGCCACCGCGCTTGCGCGGTCGCCGGACAGGATGCGGATGTCCAGCCCCTTGGCCGCCAGCGCCTGCACGACCTCGACCGCATCCGGACGCAGCGCCTGCCGGATGCGGAACACCGCCTTTCGTTCTCCATGCGAGAACGCGATCACCGATGTCGCCTCATCCACAGGTGCGGCCTGCGCCTCGCCCACGCCGCAGAAGGCCGCGCTGCCGAGCCGGGCTTCGCGGCCATCGATGACGGTCCGCATGCCGCGCCCGGGTTCTTCGGTGACATTGTCAAACGGCGTGCGGATCCGCGCCTGATGGGCGACGGCCGCAGCCAGAGGATGGCGGCTGGAGAGGCCAAGACGCGCGGCAGTTTCGAGAAGGTCGGGTTCGATCTCCATGACGTTGGCCTCGCGCGGTTCGGGCAATGTCAATGTGCCCGTCTTGTCGAAAACCACGACGTCCACGTCGGCGACGCGCTCCAGCGCATCGGCGGCGTTCAATATCGTGCCGCCGCGGAACAGCGTTCCCGACGCCACGACCTGAACCGCCGGAATGGCGAGCGCAATCGCGCAGGGGCAGGTGATGATCAGAACCGCAATCGCGGTGACGACGGCGTCGTGCAACGAGGCGCCGGCGATCAGCCAGCCGATCGCCGTCAGCGCCGCCGTCACATGCACGACCGGCGCGTACAGACGCGCGACGCGATCGGCAAGACGCGTGTAACGCGACTTGGCCGCAATGGCTTTCTCCAACAGGCGATCGACCTCATCGATCAGCGTGCGCCCTTCCGCGGCCAGCACCTTCAAGGTCAGCGCGCCCGAAAAATTCATGCTGCCCGCATAGACCGTCGCGCCCGCCGCCACCTTGCGACGCGCTGTTTCGCCGGTGACCAGGCTTTCGTCGATTTCAGACGTCCCGTTGACGATCACGCCATCGGCGGGCACACGCTCGCCCGGCCGCACCAGAAGCCGGTCGCCGGCCGTGACGAGATCGGCCGGAATGCTGGTGATTTCGTTGCCTTCAAAGCGATGCGCCACATCACCTTTCAGCGCCGCGAGATTGCCGGCGACCGCCCGCGTCTTGCGGCGCAGGGCATGATCGAGGTAACGCCCGCACAACAGGAAGAACAACAGCATGATCGCGGAATCGAAGTACGCGTGCGAAGCGTGGTTGGCCGTCTCGACCACGGACATCCCGAGCGCCAGCAGGACGCCGAGCGAGATCGGAACGTCCATGTTCAGTTGCCGCGCGCGAATGGCGCGCAGCGCGCTCTGGAAGAACGGCTGTCCTGCATAGGCCGCCGCCGGCAGTGCGATCAGCGCGGAAGCCCAATGAAACAGGTCACGCGTTTCGGGCGTGATATCGGTGACATTGCCTGACCACACCGACACCGACAGCAGCATGACGTTCATCGCCGCAAAACCGGCGACCGACAGGCAACGCAACAGCCAGCGCGCCTGCGCGGCTTCGCTTTCCTCGGCCTTGAACGCCCTGAACGGATGACCGCGATAGCCGAGCTGTTGCAGCGCGGCCAGCACGTCGTCGGGCCTGGCTTTTCCATTCGCCCACGCGACGTTCAGACGCCGGTTGGTGAAATTAAGTCTGGCGTCGGTGACGCCAGGCAGACGCTTGACCGCCGTTTCGATGCGGCTGATGCAGGCGCCGCAGGTCACGCCATCGACGGCGAGTTCAAGCTCCGCGCCGCCGTCGCTGCGCGGTCGGGTATAGGAGGAGAAATCGAGTGTTTCCGTCATGGCGATCACCGGATGACGACACGGCTTCGCGAGCGGAACATCCGCACGCCATTGCGGTCGATATCGAGCAGCACATTCCAGTATCCCGGCTCGGCATAGGCGACCCCGCGCGCGGTCTCCGGCCCCGTACGGATCATGCTGAAGTGCTGATCGAGACGAGAATCGATCGGATGCGACAGGATTGCCGTCGCCGTCCATCCCGGCACGACCTGACCCACGCTGTCGCGAACCCTGATATCCAGCGCCACTTCGCCGGACTTGGTCCGGGTGACGGCCCCGTCCACCACCCAGTGCAGGGCGTCCTGCTGCTCGGCGGCCTCGATGTCGTGTTTGAAGGCAAGGCCGGCCTTGTAGGAGCTTTGGGTCTCAACGCCGCCGAAGGTCGTCGACGCGACACGGATCATCACCGCATTGACGCCGACAACGACGGCGAAAAAACCCAGCAACCACATCAGGACCGCCCGGCCCGTGAGTTCCCGGGGCTTTGAAGCGATCTGAGCCGTCTTTGCCATCTTCGCACCTATGGTCCGCGGAACTGGTCGGCCGACGCCGCCCGCACGCCGCTATGCGTATCCGTGATGGTGAACATCAGCGGGATCGACGCGTCGGGCGGCAGCGGCTGATAGACGGTCACAAGCGCGCGGATTTCGCGCGTCTGGTCAGGCCCGACCACGATCTCATGTGGTCCCGCAGCGCCGGCCGGATCGCCGATGATTTCAAGCGCGGACACGGTAATGCCGCTGACTTCGAGGCGGAATGTGCGCTGCTCGTTGGTCTTGTTGAGAATGCGGATGGTGTAGCCGTTGCGGATGGCGCCGTCGGCAAGCCGCACGAACATCGGATTGCGGTCGTGAATGACGTTGATACCCGCCACCTCGCGCGTCACCAGCGTGTAAAGCATGATGGCGCCGACCGCGGCAATGATCGCCGCATAAACGATCGTTCTCGGCCGAACGATATGGAAAGAAGGCTTCTCGCCATGCTGCCGGCGGTGAATATTGAGTTCGGTATCGTAGGCGATCAGACCCTTCGGCCGGCCGAGTTTGGTCATGATCGAATCGCACGCGTCGATGCAGAGGCCGCACTGGATGCAGCCCAGGTTGGCCCCGCCGCGAATATCGACGCCGGTCGGACACACGTTGACGCATTGCAGGCAATCGACGCAGTCGCCGGCCGGCAGGCCCTTCTGGCGCAGCTGCTCGTTTTTCTTGACCGAACCGCGCGGCTCGCCCCGATCGTAGCGATACGTGACGTTGAGCGCGTACTCGTCCGTCAGCGCCGCCTGGATGCGCGGCCACGGACACATATAGAGACAGACCTGTTCGCGCATGTGCCCGGCGAGCAGATAGGTCGTGGCCGTGAGAATGCCGATCCAGGCATAGGCGGCGAACGGAGCCTGCAGCGTCGCGAGATCCTTCACGAGCGTCGGGGCGTCCGCGAAATAAAGAACCCAGGCGCCGCCGGTCCACCAGGCGATCATCAGCCACAGGAAATGTTTCGTCGCCTTGCGGGCCGCCTTGTTCAGGCTCATCGGTTCGCGGTCGCGCCGCAGGTGCTCGCGGCGATCCCCTTCCGTGAACCGCTCGATCGCGCAGAACAGGTCGGTCCACACCGTCTGGGGACACAGATAGCCGCACCAGATTCGACCGGCGACGGCATTCATCAGGAACAACGTCACGGCAGCGATGATCAGGAGCCCGGTGACGTAATAGACTTCCTGCGGCCATATCTCGATGAAAAAGAAATAGAAGCGCCGGGTCGTGAAATCGATCAGGACAGCCTGGTCCGGCGCGGTGGGTCCACGATCCCAGCGAACGAACGGCAACAGGTAATAGATGCCGAGCGTGACCACGAGCACCGCCCACTTGATGCGGCGGAACGTCCCGGTGACGGCCTGCGGGTAAATCTTCCGGCGGGCCGCATAGAGCGGCACTTCATCCTCAGGTTCCGGCGTCTCGTCCGGCACCGCCGGCGGGATCATCGCGGGAGCATTTGGATGTTGCGCAAGGTCGAACAGCTTGCAGTTCGCGTCGCTGCAAGCCTTGTTGCGCTCGGGAGTGAGCTGTTGCTCGAGCATAGCGCGCTCACCTTTCTCCGCCGCCAAGCGTGTAGACGTACACTGCCAGCGCCTTCAGCGTCACGTCGTCGAGGCGGCCCGCCCAGGTCGGCATCACACCGTTGCGGCTGTTGGTGATCGTCTCGGTCAGCGTCGGAACGCTGGAGCCGTAAAGCCAGATCGAATCGGTGAGGTTGGGCGCGCCCAGCTCGCGATTACCCTTGGCGGCCTCGCCGTGGCAGACCGCACAATTTTCCGCGAAGACTTTCTTGCCCGCCTCGATATTCGCCCGCGGCGTCGCCAGATTGTTGAGCGACCTGACGTAACCCACCACATTGTAGATCTCGTCGCTCTTCAGGATGCCGTCGCGGCCGAACGCCGGCATCGCGCTCTCGCGGGCATCTTCCGAGCCGGAGCGGACGCCGTGCCGGATCGTGAAGGCGATATCGTCGAGTTTGCCGCCCCACAGCCAGTCATCGTCGTTGAGGTTGGGGTAGCCCCTCGCCCCGCCGCCGCCGGCGCCGTGACATGGCGCGCAGTTTTCCGCGAACGCCGGCTTGCCGACTGCGCGGGCAAAATCAAGCAGTTGAGGATCGGCGACGATCTCCTGCAAGGAGGCCGCTGCAAGCTTGTCCATCAGCGGACCGCGGGTTTCCTTGAGCTGCCGCAGGTCCTCGACAACGGCGTCGCGCGACTGCCAGCCGAAGACACCCCTGGAATAAGACGACACCAGAGGCCAGGACGGATAGACAACCCAATAGCCGATCGCCCAAACGATCGTGATGTAGAACAGCCACAACCACCAGCGCGGCAGCGGCGTGTTCAGCTCACGGATGCCATCCCACTCGTGTCCGGTGGTTGGCGTGCCGGTCGCCGGATCGATTTCTGGAGCCTGCGCCATGGTTCAATCCTCCCGCAGCGGCATGCGGGCCGCATCTTCATAACGTTGGCGGCGGGACGGCCAGAACGTGTAGATCAGAACCGCGACGAAGACCGCCACGAAGTACGCGAGACCCCAGGTCTGTGCGAACTCGGCAAGAAATTTGTAAGTCGATGCCATCGTTGTCACCGAATGTTGGCTTTGTCGTCGTAAAGTTTGAAATCGACCTGCGTGCCGAGCAACTGCAGGTAGGCGATCAAGGCGTCCGCCTCGGTGATCCGCTGCGGCTTGCCGTCGAAGTCCCGCGTCTGCGCGCGCGGATAGCGCTTCACGACGTCCTCTGCGCCCGGATGATCGGGCGTCGCCTGCGCAAGAAGATCGGTCCTGGCATTGGCGATCATCTCGTCCGTGTAAGGCACGCCGAGATCGGCCTGCACTTTCAGATCATCGGCGATATGATCGAACGCGAGATCGTTTTCCGCGAGCCACGGATAGGCCGGCATCACCGTCCCGGGCACGACGGACTTGGGCTCGTGCAGATGATCGCGGTGCCAGGCGTCCGAATATTTTCCACCGACGCGGGCGAGATCGGGGCCCGTCCGCTTGGACCCCCATTGGAACGGGCGGTCATACATGCTCTCGGCCGCGAGCGAGTAGTGGCCATAGCGTTCGACCTCGTCGCGGAGCGGGCGGATCATCTGCGAGTGGCAATTGTAACAGCCCTCGCGCACATAGATGTTGCGGCCGGCAAGTTCGAGCGGCGAATACGGCCGCACGCTGCCGACCTGCTCGATCGTGCTCTTGAGATAGAACAGCGGCGCGACTTCGACGATGCCGCCGATCGAGATGACGACAAGGACGCCGATCAACAGAATGATCGAGTTCTTTTCGAAGATCGCATGTTTCGACCAGATCGACATGTCCATTACTCCGCAGGAACCAGCGCGAGCGTTTCGGCGGGCGCGGGCTCGGCAATCGTCTTCCAGAGATTCCATGCCATCAGCAGGGCGCCCGACAGGAACAGGAAGCCGCCCAGTGCCCGGATCACGTAGAAGGGATGCATCGCCTCCACCGTCTCGACGAACGAGTATTCGAGGAAGCCGAGGCTCGTGTAGGCGCGCCACATGAGACCCTGAAGGATGCCCGACACCCACATCGCCGAGATGTAGAGAACGATGCCAAGCGTCGAAATCCAGAAGTGCCAGTTAACGAGCTTCAGCGAATACAGCGGCCGGTTCCACAGCCACGGCACCATGCAATAGAGCGCGCCGAACGAAACATATCCGACCCAGCCAAGCGCACCCGAATGCACGTGTCCGATCGTCCAGTCCGTGTAGTGGGACAGCGAATTGACGACCTTGATTGACATGAGCGGCCCTTCGAAGGTCGACATGCCGTAGAAGGCCACCGAAACCACCATCATGCGCAGGACCGGATCGGTGCGCAGCTTGTCCCACGCGCCCGACAGCGTCATGAGGCCGTTGATCATGCCGCCCCATGAGGGCATCCACAGCATGATCGAGAACGTCATGCCAAGCGTCTGCGCCCAGTCCGGCAACGCCGTGTAGTGGAGATGGTGGGGCCCCGCCCAGATATAGAGGAAGATCAATGCCCAGAAGTGGATGATCGACAGCCGATAGGAATAGACCGGCCGCTCCGCGCGCTTCGGGATGAAGTAGTACATGATCGCAAGGAAACCGGCTGTCAGAAAGAAGCCGACGGCGTTGTGCCCGTACCACCACTGCACCATGGCGTCCTGGACGCCGGACCAGACGATGTAGGACTTCGGCGAGAACAGCGACACCGGGATTGCGGCGTTGTTGCCGAGATGCAGGACCGCGATCGTCACAATGAAAGCGAGATAGAACCAGTTGGCGACGTAGATATGCGGCTCCTTGCGGCGCATGATCGTGCCGAGGAACACCAGCAGATAGACGACCCAGACGATCGTCAGCCAGAGATCGGCATACCATTCCGGCTCGGCATACTCCTTCGATTGCGTGATACCGAGCAGATAGCCGGTGCCGGCGATGACGATGAAGAAATTGTAGCCCAGGATGACGAACCAGGGCGCGATGTCGCCGACAAGGCGCGCGCGGCAGGTGCGCTGCACGACGTAGAACGAGGACGCCAGCAGGACGTTGCCGCCGAACGCAAAAATCACCGCCGACGTATGCAGCGGCCGCAAGCGGCCGAACGTGATCCAGGGAAGATCCAGATTCAGCGCCGGAAATGCGAGCTCCAGTGCGATCCAAAGTCCGATGAGGAAGCCGGCGATGCCCCAGAACACGGCCATCACGGCGCCGAACTTGATCGGCCCAAAGTTGTAATTGGGCTTGCCGTCTATTTCGAGCGGCACAGGCCCGGGGTCACGTTCATAGTAGCGGCTAACAATGGCGATCACGGCCGCGACAGCAGCCGCTGAAAACAGATACGCATGAAAGGCGTATTCCTCGGCGTAGGCGTTGGCGGCGACGACGATCGAAAGACACGCCAACAGAAAAAAAGCGAACGCGGTTCCGCCTTCGCCGAAAGTCATCCACTTCTGTCCGGTGATCTGGGCATTCATAGTTGATCTCGGGGGGATCTGGAGAGTTGATTTCATTCGACTTGTTGACGTTGCCTCGGCGCGCGGCCGCGCGTATTGCGCCAAGTCAAGAAGCCGCTCAAGAAATGCAACTCGAGAAACGCGACGCGCCGCACTTGGCGGCGCGTTGCAATCGATGCAGGAAAGATTCGCGATGCAGGAAAAATTCGGCGCGAGGCCCTGGCGGAAGCGACGACCTAGCGGTAGGGCGAAACGGAGACGACGCGGAATGTGTGTTCCTTGGTGTCCTGTCCCTTGATCGTTACGTACTCTCCGGGCACGAATGCGTGCGCACCGAAATGATATCCGCGTTCGTCGTCATCCGTGGCTTCACGGTCATAGTCGAACGCCCAGAAAGCATGTTCGTCGCCGCCCGGCTTGTGAACCAGCTGGCCAAACTGATCCTCTTCGCCAAACCAGAACCGGCGCACATTGCAGAACGGACGGGCGTCCCGCCACTGCTGCAAATCGATATGGCGGCGCCCATCGAGCGGCGCGACAAATTCATATCCATGCCGGTGCGAACCCGCCGGAAATTCCGGCGACCGCGCAAGCTCCAAACGGATTCTCCGCAGGCTTTCCGGAACAATGACGTTCATGCTGTTCGACGCTTCCGGCCTTGTGCCCGTCCGCATCTTTATCTCCACCGTAAATCAGATATCGAATACATATCGAACGCCTTCGCGCGATTGCCTATGACCCCCGCGCATCCGATCCCGTGTCCGGGCCGATAACCATTCCCGACATCGGCTCGACCCACACCGTGTGATCGTGCACGGCCTTCACGCCGGGTACATTCTCAGCCAGAACGGTGAGCGCGCCGCGGGTTCTTTCATCCGTAATCGTGCCCCACAGATCGACGTTGCCATCATGGACGACAACATTGATGAGACTCGGCATGGTCCACTTCTGGCGGTCGAGCTCGCCAAGAATGCGCTGACGGATATCGTCGTCGCTCTTGACTTGCGGTTTGACGTCGCGCGCCATGCTCGCCAACGCATGCAGAAAATTGGCGCGGCTCACGATGCCGACGACTTTCTTGTCCCGCACCACCGGGAGCCGCTTGATGCGATAGTGTTCCATCAGCTCGACGGCTTCATTGAGCGGCGCCTCCTCTGTCACGGTATGGACAGGGGTGGACATGACCTCGGAAACCTTGCGGCCGCTCAAGTGAACGTATTCTTCCGCCAGCCGGCCGGGTCCGATCAAAAATTGCAGGAAGCGGGAGCGCTGTTTCTGCGTTCCGGTTTCGACCCGGCGCATGAAATCTCCTTCGGTGACAAGCCCGACCAGGTCACCGGCGCTGTCGACCACAACGAGTCCGCTGATGCTATTCTGCAGCATCAGCCGGATCGCGTGCATGATGTCATCTTCGGGGGCGACCGAGATCACATTGCGCGTCATGATATCCTTGACAACCATGGTCAGAACTCCCGATTTGCCTAACTTGTCAGCTGCTCAGCTCGGTCAGCGCCACACGATCACGCAATACGATCCGGCGCGCGGACGGCAACGCAATCGCGGAAGCGTTTTCAAGACTCGTAAGCGTTCGCGACACCGTTTCGATGGTGAGACCGAGATAGTCGGCGATGTCCTGACGCGACATCGGAAGATCGAACTCGTTCCGGGCCGGTGAGCGGTCCGCCATCTCGAGCAGGAAGCCGGCCACGCGTTCATGCGCGCTCTTGATCAACAGCATGATATGGCCCTGCATGCGCCGCAGTTCACGGGTGGTCAGATTCCAAAGCTGGTTTGCCACGTCGTTGTTGCGGGCGGCGAGCGCAAAAACGGCGCTCCGTTTAATGACCAGCACCTTGCAGTCGGTTACGGCCTCGGCCGAAAACGTGTGCTCGTCGCCAGCCTCAAGGCCAAACAGGTCGCCGGCGAGGTAGAACGCCCCGATCTGGCGGCGGCCGTCGGCCAGGACCTTGTAGGTGCGGACCGTCCCGCTGACCACTTTGTAAAGAAATTCGACCTGCTCTCCCTCGCCGTAGATTTCGGCATTGCGCGCGAAGGACATTACGGTTCCCATCATCTCCATCGCGCCTATTCCGCTTTCGGTGCTCGACGTCTGACGGGCCTTGATTACGCTGATTGGCAAAGAAGCTTGGGTTAACATTGATCATTCCCCAATTTGCATCCGATGCCATGGAGTTACGCCGGCCTTTGCGCGGTGAAAATTCAGGCAATGTACATAAGGGGAATCCCGTACTCATTAAGATATTGATTTATCTAATATTTTGTAATAAGCGAACGCTACACGCTACATTCTCCAGGCGTGGCCTGGCCGATAATCGCCCATGATCAACAACCGGACCCCTAAGGCAGCCGTGGCGAACTATCTCGTCGCCGTCGTGCTGGTTGCGGCCGCTGCCGCCCTCCGTTTTGCGCTGTCGCCCTATGTCGGCGACCAGCTGCATTTTCTGTTCTTCGTACCCTCCGTACTGATTGCCAGTGGGCTTGGCGGGTTGGGATCCGGTCTCCTCGCAACCGCCTTGTCACTTGTTGCCGTGTTCGGGCTGGCGCCGGAGCTTGCGACCGGATCGCCGGCAGACCTTGTCGACGCCGTTATATTCGCGGTCATCGGCGTCGGAACCTCGCTCGCCGGGTATTTTTTCTACGAGATGCGCGATCGGATGGGCGTAAGCACCGAGACCGCGCGGGCGCGCGAGGCCCATCTCGAGTCGATTCTCGATACGGTGCCCGACGCCATGATCGTGATCGACGACAAGGGCATCATGCAATCTTTCAGTTCCGCCGCGGAACGCATGTTTGGCTATGACGCCAGCGAAATGATCGGCAAAAACGTAAAGGTGCTGATGCCCTCGCCGTATCGCGAAAATCACGATGCCTACCTCAACCGCTACAAGGCGACGGGAGAAAAGCGCATCATCGGGATCGGACGGCTCGTCGTCGGGGCCCGAAAAGACGGCTCGACCTTTCCGCTCGAACTCGCGGTCGGCGAGATGAAAACCGGCAACCAGCGGTTTTTCACCGGGTTCATCCGCGATCTCACCCAAACCCAGAAGCAGGAAAAGCGCCTGCAGGAACTGCAATCGGAACTCGTTCATATTTCCCGCCTGACCGCGATGGGCGAAATGGCGTCGACGCTCGCCCACGAGTTGAATCAGCCGTTGTCCGCGATCTCCAACTACATCAAGGGCTCGCTGCGCCTGCTCGAGGCCGAAGCGGGCGAGCGAAACACGCAAGTAATCGGAGCGATGCAGGCAGCCGCCGACCAGGCGGTGCGCGCGGGCCAGATCATTCGGCGGCTGCGCGACTTCGTCTCCCGCGGTGAAAGCGAGCAAACGGTAGAGAGCGTGGCCAAGCTCGTGGAAGAAGCGGCTGCGCTCGCGCTGGTGGGCGTGAAGGACCAGAACGTTCGCGTACACTACAAGCTCGACCTGTCGGCCGATCTGGTGCTGGCGGACAAGGTCCAGGTCCAGCAGGTGCTGGTGAACCTCATTCGCAACGCCGTCGAGGCGATGTCCGAAGCGCAAAAGCGCGAGTTGACGATCGCCACCGACCTGACCGACGCGAATGTGCTGACCGTCAGCGTGACGGATAGCGGACACGGCATCACGCCGGAGATCAAGGAACAGCTGTTCCAGCCTTTTGTGACCACGAAACGTCACGGCATGGGGGTCGGGCTTTCGATCTCACGCACGATCATCGAGGCTCACGGCGGGAGAATCTGGATCGAAGACAACCCGGCAGGCGGGACGATTTTCCGCTTCACGCTGCGGGCCATGACCAAAGAGGAGTTGCAGGATGCCGTCTGACGCCATCGTACATGTGGTGGACGACGACGAAGGCGTGCGCCATTCGCTCGAATTTCTGCTGTCCACCGCGGCCATCAAGGTCCACTCCTACGACTCGGCGGAAGCTTTCCTGAGCGCCCTGCCGCAGATCGAGACCGGGTGCGTGGTGACCGACATCCGCATGTCCGGAATGTCCGGGCTCGACCTGATGAAACATCTAAAAAGCCAAGACGTGAAGATCCCGGTCATCGTGATTACCGGACATGGTGACGTGCCGCTCGCCGTGGAGGCCATGAAGAACGGCGCCGTCGATTTCCTCGAAAAGCCGTTCGATGACGAAACGCTGCTGACCGCCGTGCGCAGCGCCCTGAACCAGCGTCATGAGCGGAATACGCGCGAAGCCGAACGCTCCGACATCGTCGAAAGACTTCAAAGCCTCTCAAATCGTGAACGGCAGGTGCTGGAAGGCTTGATTCAGGGCCATCCCAACAAGACGATCGGCTTCGACCTCGGAATCAGCGCCCGCACGGTGGAAATCTATCGTGCCAACGTGATGACGAAGATGCACGCATCCAGCCTGTCGGACCTGGTGCGCATGGCGTTGATTGCAGACTTCACCCACTTCTCCGATAACGGACGCAAGACCGCGTCCTGACCCGATTCTTCCTCCGACGGTTGCCTATTCGTCCCCGCCCTTGCGCTAGGTCAAGGAAAAACGTTGGTCTTCCCGCAATGTGGGAAGATGGATCAATTTGCCGAGATCAATAAGAACGTTGTGGCTGTTGTGGATGACGACCCGGCAGTCCGAAACTCCTTGAAATTCTCACTGGAAATCGAAGGATTGACCGTGCGCGCCTTTGCGGCCGGCGGGGAGCTGATCGAGATTCTTGGCGACGAGCCGATCTGCTGTTATGTGATTGAATATCGATTGCAGGACATGACCGGCATCGAACTCGCCGATCGGCTGCGGGAGAGCGGCGAGCGCGCTCCGATCGTCATGCTGGCGAGCCATCCCACCAGAATGATGAAGCGGCAGGCGGCGCAGCGCAATATTCCGATCGTCGAAAAGCCGCTGATCGGGAACACGCTAAGCGATGTCCTGCGAAACCTTCGCGGACAGTAGGCGCGCGACCGCGCAAACCGCGATCGGAAAAATATCCTGCGTTCCTGAAAAAACCAGCCTCACTCGAGCGTCTTGAGGAAGGCGATGAAATCCCCGATCTGATCCCGCTCAAGCCGAAACTCGGGCATGTTCTGATGGGCTGTTATGATCCCTTCCGCAAGGGCTTCCTCAAGCGATTCCACCGGATACTTGTTGTGCAAGGTCCTGAACGGCGGCGCGATCTTGAGCGGACTCGGGCTCACCTTGTCGATGGAATGGCATCGCGCGCAGTTGGCGCGCGCGAATATCAGTCCGCGCTGGGCGCTCTGGGCGTGCAACTGACCGCCCGTGAAAAGCCACAACGTTGCCGCAGCGACTGCCAATAGGCCTAAGCGATGTTCGGACCGCATATTCACCCCTTCAACGAAACGAAATTACCCGATTGATCCGCAAAATCCTTGATGGGAATCAATCGTATACCGAGTGGGCGGCGCTGTCGCCTTCTACGTGGAAAATGTGAAGCGCCGCGGCCGGCCGGCCGCAACGAGCCGCCAGCATGGTGACCGCGCTCGCGCGCATGCGCGGCTCCATGGGCGGTTGATAGCACACCGACCCAGGCTTCATTTTTGCAAAGGGAACTTCTATAGGAGTTCAGGCTGCCCGCTTTGCCCTTTCAGGGGCACGGCAGCATGGGCAGGCAAGTGGGTTTATGAGCGAAACGATTCACGCCTTTCTTCTCGTGTTCGCCGGTTTGTTTCCTGTTGTGAACCCGCTCGGATCGGCGCCGATATTTCTAAGCCTTACCTCCACCTGCAGCACGCCGGAGCGCAATCGTCTGGCGCGCGGTGTTGCGTTGAACGGCTTCTGGCTATTGCTGGGCTCGTTGCTCTTCGGTTCGGCCCTTCTCGAATTCTTCGGCATCACGGTGCCGGTCGTGCGCGTCGCAGGAGGTCTGCTCGTCACGGCAATGGGATGGAAGCTCCTCAACGAAGGCAGCAACCCGCCGGAGCGCGAGGCCGTCCACCAGGAAGGGCAATCGCAACAGGTCCATGACAGCTTCTATCCGCTGACGCTGCCCCTGACTGTTGGGCCGGGCTCGATCTCCGTTGCCATTACGCTTGGCAGCCACCGGCCCTCAACCGCCTCACCAGAGCATCTGATGTCACTGTTTGGCGCCGCCTTTGCCGGCATCGTCGCCATTTGCGTGACGGTTTATGTCTGCTACCGCTTCGCCGCCCAGATGGCGCGCTTCCTCGGCAAGGTCGGCGTCAACGTCATGGTCCGGCTGTCGGCGTTCATCCTCGTGTGCATTGGAATCGAGATCGCCTGGAGCGGCATCCGCGCACTCGCCGGGACGCTCCCATCCCTGTAAGACGAACGCACACCGCCTATGTTCACTCCGCCGCGATATTGGCGGACTTGATGACCCCGGCCCATTTGTCGATCTCGCTCTGCCAGAATTTCCCGGCGGCATCGGAATTCATGTAAGTGACGTCCAGCCCCTGCTTCTGGATTTCCTGCCGGAAGCCGGCATCCTCCGCGATCGCCTTGAAGGTCCGGTCGAGGACCGCGATCACTTCTTTGGGTGTGCCTTTTGCCACCATCAGGCCAAACCAGGAAACGACTTCGGCATTGGTGACACCGACTTCGGCGAAGGTCGGAACCTGCGGCAGAGCCCGGTTGCGCTCCGGACCGGCGACCGCCAGCGCGCGGATCTTGCCGGCCCGCACATTCGGCAAGCTGGTCGAGAGGTTGTCGAACATCAGATCCACCTCTCCGGTAGTCAGAGCACTCATGGCGTCGGCCCAGCCGCGATAGGGCACATGCGTGAATTTCGCGCCGGTCCTGATCTGAAACAGTTCGCCGGTCAGGTGAAGCGAGGTGCCCACGCCGTTGGAGCCCATGTCGAGCTTGCCGGGACTCGCTTTCGCCAGCGCGATCAGTTCCGCAACCGAGTTGGCCTTGAGCCGCGGCCCCGCCACCAGCAGATTGGGGACGCTGGCAAATACCGCAACGGGAACGAGATCGGTGCGGGGATTATAAGCGGGCGTTTTGTGCAAAAGCGCGGTCACGGTCGTGAATGCGCCACCCACGACCAGCGTGTGTCCGTCCGGCGGCGACTTTGCGGCGGCCTCGGAGCCGAGATAGCCGCCAGCGCCGGGCTTGTTCTCAACAATGACCGTTTGCTGGAGCTTCGCCTGCATCAACGGGCCGACGGACCGCGCGATGATGTCCGTGCCGCCGCCGGGCGGCGCCGGGGATATGATCCGAATGAGCTTGCTCGGATACTGTTGTGCAAAGCCGGCGCCGGGCGCGGCAAACAGGGCGAACGCCAGGGCAATAGTGCCGGCAAAGCTGCGGGCCATCTCTTCCTCCCTTGTTTTTTCTCGCGCCGGGCAGTGTTGCAGCCTCGGCGAAATCCGTCAGTTCAAACGCGCCAGCTTGAGCGCATTGAGATGATCCGCCAGCACCTCGGGCATTTCTTCAGGCTTGTGGCGTCCGAAGCCGCAATAGGCGGCAAAACCGAAGTCGCCCAGAAACTTCCGTGCGACGGCCAGGCGTTCCTCAAAGTTCGGCATGCTGTGGATCATACCGAGAAAAACGCGCGCACCTTTGGCGTCGAGTTTTGCAAGCGGCGCGTAGAACGCCTCATCGGTCCGATCGAGTGTTGGAATGTGCACCCAGTCGACGCGACGCCCGGCGGCTTCAACCGCACCATTCGCCAACTCAATGGCGCGGCCGAGATCGGCCGGCGCAAAGCGCGGCCAGCCGCCAAACGTTCCGAAGCAGAAATGAAAACCGAGCCCCGCCTTGTCCGGGATGAGCTTTGACAGCCGGCGCACCGGCGCAACATGGGTTTCTATTTCCCGCTCTGCCGGGTAGCCGTCGAGCCCGTCGTAAACCGCCGCGATCTCCCAGGCCATGTCCCATTGTATGGCCACGTCCTCGGGCGGAATGTTCTCAAAGATCGCGGTGAGTTCCGCGGCGATAGCCTCTTCGTAACCGGGGCGGATTTTCTGCAGGTCGCCGGGAACGGGAAAGGTCAGCGCACGGATGACGCTGTTCACCATCGGCATTGAAATCTGGAATTTCAGGTCTTTGGGAATTTCGCCGCGCTCGCGCAGCGTCTTGAACACGAAGTAGGAGTTCACGGCGTCCTTCGCGTAGCCGAGTCGATAGCCCGGATTGCCGAAGCGGACGATATCGACACCGTCCCTGACCTTGAACTGCCAGATATCGTCGCGGCTGCGCGGCATCAATTGCTCGACGCCGTTGACCCGCTGCGGCCGCTTGATGGTCTCGAGATCGATATGCCCGTTGAAGACCTGATAGGACAGCCGCAGCACCCACGACTTACGTTCGCCGACTTCGCCATCGGGCAGGGCGGGCAGATACGGCCCGAGCTTCCCCCCAAACATGCGCATGACCTCCTCGACGGACTTCAGCGGCACGCTTCCGACCAACAACAAATCCCGGCCCATTCACGTTTCCTTGTCCTTGTTTCCCCCGATCTGACGGCCGGGGCCGGACAGCAAGTTATGGGACTCTGCATCCGGCAGCAACATGTCGCCGACGCATGCTGATGCCGCTCTGGCGCCTGCATCCGGCCGGTAGAACTATGGGGGTAAATCAAGGTATGATGGATTGCTTTACATATTTTTCAGTTAGTACTTGCACAGATAGCAGCGGATTGCGGCGCCGGCACTTCGGCGACGCTCCCAGATAACCGGAGGCACCCTATGAAACTCACCCTTCTGCCTATCCTTGTGGGGCTTCCGCTCGCCACGCCGGTCGCGGACGCGGTGCCGAAACTCGCGGTCGAATCGAGCTGCAAGGCCGCCATGTCGGCCGACTCGGCGCTTGGCGCGGATCGGGATCAGACTTATTCGTCCTGCATGAGCGATGAAAATCAGGCGCAGACCGAACTGACCAAAATCTGGATGAACTATCCTGCGCCGCTCCGGACGCGCTGCGAAGAGGAAGCAGCGGCAGGCGGCTTGCCGAGCTATGTCGATCTCCTGGTGTGCCTGCAGGTTGCAAGCGAATCCTCCACCCCGGGCGCACCGAAGCAGCCCGTGACGACGCTCAGAGGCGCGAGCAAGCGCAACGCCAAGAAGCCAGCCACGAACCACTGAGCGCACGCATCGCATCTGGCAATGGCGCGAATGTTCTGCCCTGCGCCCCCGAAAGCGTTCTCGCGCCGTAAACTCCGCCAGCAGGTGAAAGATGACCGCCAAGCACGTCCGCTATGAACTTTCCGGCAAAAAAGCACTGGTCACCGGCGCAGCGTCGGGCATCGGCCTTGGCACCGTGACCGCGCTGGCAGCGGCTGGCGCGAAAGTCGCGCTCAATCACCTGCCGGACGATCCCCGCGGCCCGAAGGAGATCGAAGCGCTGAAGGCGAAAGGTTATGACGTGATCGGCGCGCCAGGCCGCGTCGGCGTTCCAGGCGAGACCGAAAAGATGGTCGAGAAGGCCATTGCCGATCTCGGCGGTCTCGATCTTCTCGTCAACAATGCGGGCACGCCGGGCGTGACGTCGTCCATCCCGGTCACCCGGCTTGACCTCGTCACCGACGAACTCTGGGACGTAATCCTCTCGACCAATCTCGTCGGCCCGTTTCGCTGCGCGAAGACGGCAGCGCCTGCTTTGAAGGCGTCACGCGGCGCGATCGTCAACACCGCATCGATTGCAGCGCTCGGCGGTTCGGGCAGCAGCATTCCCTATTCCGCGTCCAAGGCCGCCGTCCACAATCTGACCCGCAACCTGGCGCGCGCGCTGGGACCGGAAGTGCGTGTCAATGCGATTGCGCCGGGCGCCGTGGAGAGCCCGTGGCTGCAGTGGACGGAGCAACAGCTCAAGTCCCACGCCGAGAAGCCGCTCTTGAAGCGGATCGGCAAGCCTTCCGATTATGCCGACGCCATCCTGTTCCTCGCCTTCGGCAACGAATATGTCACCGGCGAACTGCTGGTCGTCGACGGCGGGCTGACTCTGTAAGAACCAGAGTGTCGCGTCTGATTGGGGAGCATCCCCAGGCACAGCGTGCTTCATAACTGCGTGACAGGCGGCCAGCGGAACGGCTGCATATGCGCCTCGTATTCCCTGGCGAACGATAGAAGTGCCGCGTCGCCATTGCGGTTCGCGACGAGTTGAAAGCCGATCGGCATGTTCTGCGGCCATGAACGCGCCGGCAGGCTGATCGCGGGCAGTCCGAGCGCATTGGCGAACGGCGTAAACACCGCATGACCGCGTGGGCCGACCCTCTTGCCGGCGATGACGTCGGGATGGCTAAGTTCCGCGGGCCACGGCATGGCAGCCGTCGCCGGCGTCAGCAGCAGGTCGAAAGTCTCGAACAATGCGTCGAAATCCCGCGCAACTTTTCTGACGACGTCGAGCGCATTCACATAGTCGGATGCGCTGTAGCGTTGGCCGTTTGCCGCCATCTCCGCGATCGCGGGACCGATCAGATCGTGAGGTTCGCCATGTTGCGTCATCAGCCAGGCGAGCCCGGCCTGACTGATGACCGGCCAGATGTCGGCGATCGGCTCGGCCAGTGCAAAATGGTCATCCTGTTCGACCTGGTGTCCGAGCCGCGCGAGGTCGGACGCGATATCGGCTACACTCGAGGCAATCGCCGGGTCGACCGGCGCATTGGAGAACGTCGGGATGTAGAGAATGCGGCGCGCGACATTCGGCGCGGCACTTTGCTCCCGCCATTTCGGTCCGGCCATTACCCATGTTGCCACGACAATATCATCGACGCATCGGGCGATCGGGCCAACAACTTCGAAATCATGCAGGATCGCCGGAAAGCCTCCCGCGCGCGGGACGGTGTCACGCGACGGCTTGAACCCGACAAGACCCGTATGCGCCGCAGGCCGGCGGATCGATCCGCCTCCGTCGGTGCCGATGGCGATGGCGCCCATGCCCGTCGCGGCGGCCGCAACGGCGCCCCCGCTGGAGCCGCCCGGCGTCAGCGCGAGAGCCCACGGATTGCGCGTCGGCCCGAACAGCAGATTATCGGTGTAACCGTGCAGCGTGAATTCCGGCACGTTGGTTTTGCCGAGAATCACCGCGCCCGCCTCGCGCAGCCGCGCGACCGGCGCTTCGTCGGCCTCCGGCACGAAATCCGCATAAAGCCGGCTGCCCCAGGTCGCGCGCAAGCCGCGCACCAGAATGTTGTCCTTGACCGTGATCGGCACGCCATCGAGCCGCCCCAACGGCTGGCCCGCACGCCAGCGCTGGGTGCTGACGCGGGCGGCGTGACGCGCACCGTCAGCATCGAGGGTAATGATCGCGTTGACGCGCGGATTGACCGCCTCGATACGGTCCAGCGTGGCTTGCAGCACCGCCTCAGGCGTGGTCGCGCCGTCTCGATAGGCTGTCGCGAGATCGGTCGCTGAAAGTTGCCAAAACTCCGGCACGGACGTCATCGCGAGAGCGGCACGTTCCGCGCTCACGCGGCTCCCTGAAACTGCGCAAGCTTTGGATATTTTTCGCGGTCGAAGAAACTCGCGCCCGCGACATAACCTCGCCCGGGCGACATGTCCGGCTTTTGGGCGCCTTCGATATTCCCTTCAAACGTCAACTCAAGCTGAATGCCGCTCGGATCGTACACGAAGAGCTGCCACAGCGTCGTGCCGGGCACGAGGAACTCGCGCCAGTCGAGTCCCGCGGCCTTGAAGCGCGCGATGTAATCGCGATAGCCGGAGCACGACAGCGAGATATGATCGATTGCGGCCGTACCCGACGGCGCCTTGCCGTCGGCCCCCAGCGCCGGTCCGCCGGCATAGACATGGATGATGCCGAGCCCGCCGGGTTGCGGACATGCGAGCCATGCACCGGGATAGCCGAAATCCGGACGCGGCATTTCACGCAGCCCGATGACGTCGCACCAGAACCGGCACGTCGCCGCGAGGTCGGACGTCTTGATCGCGATGTGGAACAGGCCGTGAATGGTCGCCTTTGGCAGGTCGGCGGTCATGCGATGGTCTCCGAGGTTGTGAGCGCTGCGGATAAATCCGGAATGTCGCGATAAAGCTGTTTCAGCCTGGATTGAAACTCGGGCCCGGTCTTGTGCAAAGTTCCGGCAACGGGATCGGCGCCGGCCAGCATCGTGTCGGTCGCCTCGAGCGAAAAATCCATCACGAAGCGCATTCGCGCGGTGCGCCAGGCGCTGATGCGGTCGAGACAGGCGCGGATGTTTTTTGCACCGGCATCCAGTTCGCCCGCCAGTATTTTTGCGGCAAAACACGCGTCTTCGATCGCTTGCGTCGCACCCTGCCCGAGCGTCGGCACCATGCCATGGGCCGAATCGCCGAGGTACAGCACGTTGTTCGCGGGATCCGCATAAAGAATTTCGTGCTCCTGCAGCCGCGCCCAGTGCATCTCCGGCGCATGCGCGCAAATGGTGTCAACCAGCCAGCGGGTCTGCGCGGTAAAACCGTCGCCAGGCGGCGAATAGGTTTTGCGCAGCGCGGCGGCCTGCTTGAGATGTTCCGGGATCGGCTGATCCGGCGCAATCGGGAACGCGCAGGCGATGTAGATGAAATCCGGCGGCACACGGAAAGCCAGCAGGCGGTTCGGCCCGTTGAACCATTGCTCGTAGTCGTCGACCATGCCGCGGCTGGTATCCGGAACAATGACGCGCGAAATCGCAACGCCGACATGACGCACCGCCGGCTCACCGGAAAAACTTTTGCGCATCTGCGAATAGCGCCCGTCGGTCGCGATCAGGAGATCGATATCGTCGAGGCGATGCGTCGATCCTTCCCGAGTCCATTCGATAAAGGTCTGGGCCGGATTTCGCGAGCTGCGGTCGACGCCGGTGATGACGCAGTCATAAGAGACGTTCGGCGCCGCCGCCCGCAACACGCGATAAAGCTCGGACCAGCGGATGCGCCAGCCATCGTTGTCAGCGACACGCGACAGCGGAAGGTCGAACAGGACCGTTCCGTCCATCAGGGAGATTTTCCAGGTGTGCCACGGCAAGGCCGCACCCGTGATCGCGCTTCCGAGAAGCGCGTCCTGCGCGGAGAGCGCTTTGACGGCGTTCGGCCCGATGTTCAGCCCGGTGCCGGATTCCGAATGATCGTCCCGCGCAACGCGCTCGAGACAATGCACGTCAAGACCGGGCACGCGCGCCAAAGTCCGCGCCACGATGCAGCCTGCAACGCCGGCACCGACGATCACAACACGCATCACCTGCTCCCACCTTCCGCACGCTCGGCAATAACGGCGATCAACCCGCCGCCATCCGGCCCCTGATGCTCCGCACCGCCGGATACGAAGATACGTCCGTCGCCCAGCACACCGGCAACGAGCCCGCCGACCGCGCCGCGGATATGCCGCTGCGCATTGATGTCCGTATCGTCGAGCATCGTATGACGATGGCCGCGCACCTTGCCGCGGCGATCCGGCTCGCATTTCACCAGCACGCCGCGCAGGCGCGCGTGTTCATTTGCGGAAACCTGCGGCGCGGCTTTGACGCCAAGATCGTCCAGCACGCCGTAGACCGCACCGATATCGAGCGCGTCCTGCATCGGCCGATGCGCGATCTGAAGCCCTCCAGACCATTGCGGGCTGTTCCCCAAAACGATCACCTCATTGCATTCCACCTCGACTCCCGACGAAATGCTCGCGCGTGATGAGTAAATGGAGAAATCCTGCAGCAGCGCCTGCGCGTCGAGGTCTTTCTCGCGACGCTCGCCGAGCGCAAGCGCCACGCCAAAAGCGCCGGCGGCGCGCGCAAAGGCCATCGACTTGTTTGAATCCGCCGTGAGAACCGCCTTGCCTGCCGCTTC
>Ga0164243_10004226_pt1 | contig 22630 bp, 17 predicted proteins | sample OricompcompostOP_FD_108781 | JGI IMG/M metagenome (GOLD analysis project Ga0164243, IMG submission 108781) | Organic Plus compost microbial communities from Emeryville, California, USA - Original compost - Organic plus compost (OP) | ecosystem: Engineered > Solid waste > Mixed feedstock >...
CAGCACCTGATACGTCGCGATCGTGACCGGCCGGATCTCCTTGACCGATCCCGAGTACTCACCGATCTCGTCGGGGGTCAGCGTGGTACGGCGGACGAGCGCGTCCTTCCACTGCCGCGCGAAGACGGTGTTGGTGACCAGGATCAGCGTGGTCGCCTTGGCGTGCGCCATGGCGGCGGCGCCGACGAGGGTCTTGCCCGCCCCGCAGGGGAGCACGACGACCCCCGACCCGCCATGCCAGAACGACTCGGCCGCCTCCGACTGATACGGCCGCAGCTCCCAGCCGTCCGGGGTCAGCTCGATCTCGTGTGCCTCCCCGTCGACGTAGCCCGCGTAGTCCTCCGCCGGCCAGCCCAGCTTGAGCAGGGCCTGCTTCAGGTTGCCCCGCTCGGAGCCGTGCACGACCACGGCCCCCTCGGCCTGAGGCACCGCGTCGTCGACACGCACGCCCAGCATCCCGGCGACCTTCTTCGACCGCACCACTTCCTCGAGCACCGCCAGGTCCGAGGAGACCAGGACCAGCCCGTGGGTGGGATGCTTCTCCAGCCGGAGCCGACCGTAGCGAGCCATCGTCTCGGCGACGTCGACGAGGAGGGCATGCGGCACGGCATAGCGGGAGTACTCCAACAGGGTGTCGACCACCTGCTCGGCATCGTGGCCAGCCGCGCGGGCGTTCCACAGGCCGAGCGGCGTGAGCCGGTAGGTGTGGATGTGCTCGGGGCTGCGCTCCAACTCGGCGAACGGTGCGATCGCCTTGCGCGCATCGCCGGCCCGCGGGTGGTCGACCTCCAGGAGCAGGGTCTTGTCCGACTGGACGATGAGGGGGCCGTCGTTCACGACGATCAAGCCTACGGGGCGGCGCGAACCGACCTGATCCGCGCCAGTGCGACGCTGCGCACGTCGTCGATGCCCCGGTCATGGGCGAGCAGCTGCCCGCCCTCGACCGCGCGCGGCTCGAGGGTCACCTCGGCAGGTACGCCGCGGGCGTCGACGTAGCTGACCACGACCGCGGTGCGCGAGTCGGCCGCCTCGCGCAGCGCCGAGAGCACGTCGCCCGGGCTGGTCGAGGTCCGGGGGCGGACTGTAGTGTCGCCGGCCTTGATGGCGGCGACGACCGCCGAGATCCGAGCGGTTTCGTGGGCCGCTGCGGCGCCGGGGGAGCGGCGCTCGCGGGGACGCCGGGCGCGCAGTGGCTCGGGCGTGGCGACGTGGATGGTGCCGTCCTCCGCCTCGACGACCGGCGACGCTCCGAGCTCCCGGAGTCGGGGAAGCAGGATGTCGATCGGGGTGGTGCTCACCAGGACCGTCGGCGCCAGCCGGCGTAGGCCCAGGCTCTCGGCGGAGGGATGTGCGAGCAGCTCCGCGAGGGTGGTCGGATCGTCGCTGCGCAGATAGCCGGCGGCGTACCCGACGCGCACCGAGCCGAAGGTCCGGGCAGTGTCGTCGACGAGGTAGGTCAGCGGCTGGGGCACCGGCGTCCGCGAGACGCGGGCCAGCAGATCGTGGAGCTCGGCCGCCGACCAGCCGCGGTCCATGGCCCGTCGGACGGAGTCCTTGGTGAAGCGGTAGACCGTGGCGCCCCCGCGGGACTCGACCTCCGCCACGATCTGGAGCGTGCGCGCCAGGTCGCCGGTGAGTGGTCCCGGGGCCACCGCGGTGAGGTCGGCCTGCAGGAGCAAATGGTCCACCGGCTCGGGCAGCAGCGCGGTGAGCAGCGGTAGCGGGTCGTCGTCCCCGAGCAGCAGCCGGGCGTACGACGACAGCCCGCCCAGTCCAGCCAGCCCGAGCGTCTCCGCCTCGCTCAGTGTCCAGGCCACCTGATCGGCCCGGGTGCGCGGTCGCCGGGGTCGCTCCCACTCCAGGCGACTCACGAGCGCCGCCGCACCGGTGCCGCTCGCCAGCACCTCACCTGCGGGCATCTCCGCCAGCACGGCGAGCGTCATCCCCCGGGTCTCCGCCATGAAGGTGCCGGTCAGCTCGGGCACGAGCGCGTTCCAGACCTTGCCGGCAGGGTCGCGCCGACCGACCAGTCCGGGCATCCGCGGGGAGACCAGCCAGGCCCGGACCAGGTCGAGCCAGCGTGCCGCGAGGGGTCGCTCGAGCCAGACGTCGACCAGCTCGGTCGGGAGCCAGGCCGGATTGCCGTCCGGGTCGGCGGCCGTGGTGACCAGCCCGGCGGCGTAGGCCACCTCGATCAGTAGCGCGGCTGTTGCCTCATCGACCTGCAGGCGCTGCGCGGTCGCCTTGAGATCGCGTACGCCGAGCCCGCCGCTGCGGAGCGCGGCCGGCGGTGTCGCGGCCCATCCGTCCAGGAGCAGCTCGACGCGGCGGCAGGCCTCGAAGGCGGCGCCCGCCGCCGCTCGGTCGACCAACGACTGGCTGCGCCGTGAGGCCGGGACCTCCGGGCGCAGGTCCACTCGCTCGATCGTGGTGTGGCCGCCTCGCAGCGCCACGCCGACCTCGCCAGGGACGAAGAGAGAGCCGTCGCTGCGGGGTACCAGTAGCCGACGGGAGATCAGTTCCTCTGCAGGGGTCGTCGCCTCGGCGGGAGTGATGGTGGTGCGCGCCGAGCCGGTGGTGGCCTGGCCACCCGCGTCCGCGACGTGTCGGAGCATCGCCTGCGCCGGCGGCGAGAGTTCCTCCAGCCGCTGGTGGATCTGCTCGACGGGAAGCGGCGTGGTGGCACAAAGCTGCAGGCCGCTGACGCCGGGTCCGCCCCGCATCGCCTCGCCCACTCCGGTGAGCGCGCGGAGCCCATCGACGGCGTGCCAGGCCAGCGCCAGATCCTCCAGTCGGGAGAGCGCCTGCAAAACGGTGCTCGCTTCCGCGTTCACCATCGCAGACAATCGTGCTGTGGTGGTTTGGCCTGCGATCACGAGGGCATCAAGCACGGTGAGCTCGCACCGGCTCAGCTGGTCGAGTGCTCGGACCAGCGATGTCCGGGTGGCCGCCCGGGCGGCCAGCTGGCCGGAGTCATGAGGGGCAGGAGTGGCGAGATCAGTACGCGCGAGCAACAGCCGGGACAGCCGATCAGCCGGCCAGGAGCGGAGCTGGTCGGCCAGCGAACGGAAGCCCTCGGACATCCCCACCACGCTAGCGTCCCCCGCCCGCGGCGAGGAGGCGCACCGGTGAAGAAGCTGGTCGTCCATCACGGTGCCGCCACCAACGTGGGTCGGGTGCGTGAGGTCAACGAGGACTCCCACCTCGCCGACCCGCCGGTCTTCGTGGTGGCCGACGGTATGGGCGGGCACGACGGCGGTGACATCGCCAGCGACATCGTCGTGCAGGAGTTCGCCCGGCTCGCCGATCGCAGCTTCGATCCCGACACCGGCAGCGCCGCCATGACGGCCGCGCTCGACGCGGCCCAGGCTCGGATCTCGGCCTTCACCGCCGGGCAGCGCGCTCGTGGGGCGCTCGACTACCAATCCGGCACGACGTGTGTCGCCGCGCTACTCGTCGAGGGCTCGGCCCAGCCGCAGTGGCTGCTCTTGAACCTGGGTGATTCACGCATCTACCGGTTCTTCGACGGCACGCTGACCCAGATGAGCCACGACCACAGCCTCGTCCAGGAACTCCTCGACGCCGGCCGGCTCACCCCCGAGGAAGCAGCCCACCACCCCGACCGTCACGTCATCACCCGCGCACTGGGTGGACTCGCGCCCGCGGAGCCGGACTTCTTCCACGTCGTCCTGCCTCCGGAGGCCCGTCTGCTGTTGTGCTCCGATGGGGTCAGCGGAATGATCGACGACTCCGACATCGCCGAGATCCTCGCCGATTCCACCGACGCCCGCGACACCGCGGAGAGGCTGGTCGCGGCCGCTGTCGATGCCGGCGGACGTGACAACGCGACAGCGGTCGTCGTCGATGTGGTGGGATTGATCGATGAGAACCCCTACGACTCGGAGCAGCAACGCGCGAGTCTGGAGCAGAAGCTGGGAGTCCTGCCGTGACAACTGACTCGACCGAGACCGGGCTGACGACCGCGGCCGCGTCCTATAAACCGGGGAGCTGGTTCGGCGTCGTCGGCGAGCACGCCACCGTGCTCCTGCCGCCGACCGAGAAGGCGCGAGCCGGTGCTATCTGGGCCCTTGTGGATGATGGTGCGGGCTTCGACGAGGTGCTCGACGCGCTGGTGTCGGACGGCCTGCGCACGCTGCCGGGATTCGTGCTCGTCGCCGCCACCGAGGCATCGGTCCGGGTGGTCGTCCGTGGCGCGGCTGTCGCCTCCTTCGAGACCGGCGACGGCGCGGTCGAGGTCGAGGGCAGCGGGGCGGCGACCTGGACCGAGCGGTCCCTGGCCGGGGTCACGAAGATGACCGTGTCACTCGGTGAAGAGCAGACCGGACCCGCACACACCCTGGTCGGCGGGCTCGTCCGACTCTCCGGGCTCGAGGTCCCACCGCCAGCCCCGGAGGTACTGGCTCCGCCGGAGCAGGTCGCTGCGGAGGCTGCCGCGGCCGTGACCGACGGCCCGACCGATACCGGGGAGGCCCACCAGGAGCCATCCGCGGAAGTCGGGCCTGCCGGGCCCGAGCAGGGTGTGGCCGAGCCCGCCTTCGCGCCGTCGCTCTCCGTCGTACCTCCGGTGCCGGCCGCTGGACCGGATGCCGCTGAGTTGGGCGCCGACGAGTTGGGCGCCGGTCAGCCGGACGCGGACCTCGGTGAATCGGACCAGGCGGTGACCGAGGCCCCGGAGCCGGAAGACGCCGAGGAAGCCGACCACACCCCGGACCCGTTGACCGACCCGATGACTGACTCGTTCTCCTTCGCCACACCACTCGTCGACGACGAGACGGATGCGAGCCCGGAGCAGGAGGAGCCGCAGGGCGAGTCCGGCCCCGAGGAGCAGCCACCGGCAGCCGCCGAAGCGGCACCGCCGCCCCCGCCGCCCGGTTTCCCGCCGCCGAACGCTCCGGCGCCGCCGATGCCGCCGGCGCCACCCGCCCCGGCCCCGCCGCCGGCGGGCGCACCGGCCACGCCTCCGCCGCCCCCGTGGGGTACGCCGCCGGCTCCACCGACCGATGACCACGACGGCCTCACCCGCGCGGGCGCACCCGTGCCGGAGATGAACAGTCGACCGGGGATCCCGGGGCAGCCCGAGGCACCCAAGGTGACTGCGTTCCCGGTGGCGCGCCTGGAGTTCTCCAGCGGCGACCGGGTCGATGTCGACCGGGTGGTACTGGTCGGTCGTGCACCGGAGGCGGGCCGGTTCACCCAGTCCGAGCAGCCCCTGCTCGTCACCGTCCCGAGCCCTCATCAGGAGATCTCCTCCACGCACTGCGAGATCCGCCCCGGCACCGGCGTGGACCACGGCGCCGCGGTGGTGACCGACCTCGGCTCCACCAACGGCACCGTGCTCGTCCAGCCCGGGCTCGGGCCGGAGGACCTGCGGCCTGGCGTGCCCGTCCAGCTCATCCCCGGCGCCGTGATCGACCTGGGCGACGGCTTGACGATCAGGGTCACCCACCCGTGAGTCACCTCGTCCAGGCGCCTCCGGCCACGCTGGTGGTCGCCGAGCCGGACCGTCGTTTCTACGCGTTCGCGCTCGACCGGCTGATCGCCGCGGTGGTCTACGCCGGCGCGGCCCTCACCGCCTGGGCGGTCTTCTTCCGTCACGGGCAGACGCTGGCCGGCATCGGCGTGATCGCCGTCGGCGTGCTCGTGGTGTGGTTCGTGGGCTCGATGCTGACCGGGGTCGGTGGGGCGACCCCGGGCAAGTCGGCGACCGGCCTCAAGGTCGTCAGCGCCACGACCGGGCGGCCGATCGGTCTGGGCAAGGCGCTGCTCCGTCAGGCCTTCCTCGGGGTGGTGACGGTGCCGACCCTTGGCATCGGGACCGCTGCGCTGGCCTGGATGGCGGCGATGGACGGCACCGGCAACCGGCGTGCGTGGCATGACCGCATCGCTGACTCGGTCGTCGTCGACGTACGTCCGCTGCCGCCGGCGACCACGGAGGCCGATGTGCCGGCACAACGCCGGATCGTCAACCTCACCGCGATGCGACTCATGCCTGCCCCACCCGAGCCGGAGCCGGTGGTCCCGGCTCGACGGGAGTCGACCTTCACCGGGTCGCGGCCGGTCCAGGTGCCACAACTGCCCGAGCCCGCCGTACTGTCACTCTCCGAACAACCCACCCAGCTCGGCGGGGCGGCGCCCGCTCCCACACCGCCTGCCCCTGCGCCTATCCCTGCTCCTGCGGCGCCGGTGCGGCAGGCTCCGGCCTCACCGGCTCCGGTTCCACAGGCTCCGCTCCCACCGGCCCAGGCGGTCTCTCCGGAGCCGCCGGCCGCCCGTGGCACCGAGCAGCACGGCCTCGGACCACCACTGGGACCGGCCGTGCCGCAGACGCGCTGGCGGGTCACCTTCGACACCGGCGAGAGCTTCGTCGTCGAGGGACTGGCGCTGGTCGGTCGTGGCCCGGAGCCACGGCCGGGGGAGCAGGTGTCGCACCGGGTCGCGTTGGGTTCGACCGACATGTCCCTGTCGAAGACGCACGCGCAGTTCCAGGTCGTACCCGATGGCACCCTCGTGGTGATGGACCGGGGCTCCACCAACGGCACCACCCTCGTCCGGCAGGGCGCCGCCCGGCCGCTCGGTGCCCGCCGTCCGACGACTCTGGTCCATGGGGATCGGGTCCGGTTCGGCGATCGGGAGATGACGGTCGTCCGCGAGGCCTGAGCTCGTACGCCGAGCGCTCCAGCACCTAAGGCGCCGGAACGTCCTTGAACGTCGCCGGTCGGTGGAGGAACCGGAAGTGGCCGGCCGGCCACACCAGGGCGACGACCTTGCCGACGACGCGGTCGGTGGGAACGAACGCGCCGTCGCACCTTTTCGCCTTGGTCGGATCGGTCTTGGCCGCCTTCTGCTGCGGTGGACTGCACAGGTGGAAGGAGGAGTCGGCGGAGTCGCCCCGATTGTCACCCATCACGAAGAGCCGACCCTGGGGGACCTTCGCCGTCCAGCCACGACAGCCGCCGCGGTAGTTGCCGTTGGCCTGCTCCATCGGCCCATCACAACCCTCCTGCTGGGCGATGAAGGAGCCTTCGTCGAGCGGTTGGCCGTTCACCTCCACGCGGCCCTGGGTGTCGCAGCAGTGGATGGTGTCACCACCGATGCCGACGACCCGCTTCACCAGGTGACCGCCGGTGGGGTAGAGACCGATCTTGGCGAGTACCTTGCCGACCCCCTTGGGGGGCGCGGTGTCGGCGTCGGCGTCGAGCCAGCCGCCGGGGTCGGAGAAGACGATGACGTCGCCGCGCTGAGGCTGCCCACTGAACCAGTAGGACGGCTTCTCGACCAGGATGCGGTCGTTGACCTTGAGCCCCGGCTCCATCGAGGTCGACGGGATGTAGAAGGCCTGTACGAAGAAGGTCTTCACGACCAGCGCCAGCGCGACGGCCACGACGACCAGCACGGCCGTCTCGACGACCACCCGGACCGGGCCGCTCTTGGTCGGGCCGTCCTTCTTCGGGCTGTCGGTCTCAGCGGCGTCGATGCTCACGTCCGGACAATATCCGGCGACGGGTGATGACAGCCGATGGCCTACTCTCGACGACATGCCGAACCTGCCGCGCCCGCCCCGGCTGGTGGTCGGGTTCGACCTTGACCTGACCCTGGTCGACAGCGCGCCGGGGATCGGTGCGGTGTTGCGCCAGATCGGCGAGGAGCTCGACCTCGACCTTCCCGTCGAGGAGCTGACCAAGCGACTGGGGCCGCCGTTGGGGCAGCTGTTGGCGCCCTACCTCCCGGCGGAGCTGCTGGAGCCGACCGTTGATCGCTTCCGCGTCCTCTACCCGCACCACGCGATCGTCCCGACCGAGGCGTTGTCAGGTGCGTACGACGCCATCGCAGCAGTACGCCGCCAGGGCGGCAGGGTCGTCGTCGTGACGGGCAAGTTCACCGCGAATGCCCGGCTGCACGTCGATCATCTCGGCTTCGACATCGACCATCTGGAAGGGACGGTGTGGGGCGCTGGCAAGGGCGAGGTGCTCCGCCGGGAGGGTGCCCAGATCTACGTGGGCGACCACGTGCATGACGTCGAGGGGGCGCTCGCTGCGGGGGCACTGAGTGTGTCCGTGCTGACCGGCGGCAGTACCCGCGCCGAGCTCGAGGCGGCCGGCACCCACGTCGTCCTGGAGAGCCTCGCGGACTTCCCGGCGTGGCTCGAGGAGCATCTGCTGAGCAACCGCCTGGCCGCCTTGGACGCCGACCTGCGGAGCCGGGGAAGTGTGCTGGTCGCCTACTCGGGCGGCGCCGACAGCGCCTTCCTGCTGGCCGCTGCGGCCCGTGTGCTCGGAGCTGACCAGGTGGTGGCCGCGACCGGTTACTCCGACAGTCTGCCGCTCGCCGAACGTGATCCCGCGGCCGAGTTCGCCCGCGACCTCGGCGTACGCCTGCTCACCCCGCAGACCCACGAGATGGACCGGCCGGGTTATCGCGAGAACGGCCCGGATCGGTGTTTCTTCTGCAAGGCCGAGTTGCTCGACACGCTCGTTCCGCTCGCCCAGGAGCTCGGCATTGCGCACGTCGCCACCGGCACCAACGCCGACGACGCGCTCGCGGGCTTCCGGCCAGGGATCCGGGCCGCACACGAGCGGGGTGCGATCGCGCCGCTGCGCGACGCCGGGCTCACCAAGACCCAGATCCGGGAGGCTTCGCGTCGGCTCGGCCTCCCCACCTGGGACAAGCCGGCCGCGGCCTGCCTCTCCTCCCGGGTCGCCTACGGACTCGAGGTGACCCCACGCAGGCTCGCCCGGGTCGAGCGTGCCGAGGCGGCTGCCCGTGCGGTGCTCGCCGAGACCGGACTCCGCGACCTGCGCGTGCGCGACCTCGGCGAACACGCCTCGGTGGAGGTGGACCCCGGCCTGCTGCCCCTCGCCGAGCCGCTGGCGGAGCAACTGCTGGCGGCGGTGCGCGCTGCCGGATTCCCCGACGCCGTGATCGATCCCCGAGGATTCCGATCCGGCTCGATGAACGAAGCCCTCTCCCGGCAGTGAGTTCGGGTCACTGGCCGGCACGATTGTGGCAGCAGGTCACCGAAACCCAGCCGATGCCGGACGCGCGGTACGTCGTCGGCGCCGGCCTGGTCGCGCTTCTCCTGGTGTGCTGGCGACCGACGTGGCGCCGGGTCCGCATGGGGATCACGGTCGTCCATGAGGCCGGCCACGCGCTGGTCGCGGTCCTGGTGGGCCGGCGGCTTGCCGGTATCCGCCTGCACTCCGACACCTCCGGTGTCACCGTCTCCCGCGGCCGCCCGCGTGGGCCGGGGATGGTCGCGATGCTGGCCGCCGGCTACCTCGCGCCCGGCGTACTTGGGCTGGTGGCCGCGCTGCTCCTGACCGCCGGACACGCCTTGGGCTTGCTCTGGCTGCTCGTCGTCGTGCTGCTCGCCCTGTTGGTCTGGGTCCGCAACGGCTACGGCCTGCTCACCGTGGTCGCGCTCGCTGGCGGCCTCGCCGCCGTCAGCCTGTACGCCGCCGGGCGGCTGCAGTGGGGGATCGCCGCCCTGGTCACCTGGCTGCTCCTGCTCGCCGCTCCGCGTCCGCTGCTCGAACTGCTCGGCCGCGGGAAGGCCGGACGACGTGGCTCCGATGCCGATCAGCTTGCTCGGATCACGCCGTTCCCGGCGCTGCTTTGGGTCGTCGCGCTGCTCCTTGCCGACCTCGCCGGGCTGGTGGTCGGCGCGGTCACGCTGGTGCCCCGGCTGGGTTAGCCCCGACGCCAGGTCGTCTTCCAGGTCGCCTTCGCTCGGCCCGCTCGGCCGATGTCGGATCGTTGCCGCCTGGAATTCACGGTGCGTACGACCACAGTCCGAGATCGCTAAAGGCGACTAAAATAGTCATGTAACGTATGTATAGAGGTTTGGTTTGAGGAGTCTCGCCAAGCCGCTTAGACGTGCTGCCTGTCGGGTCAGGCTTCCATCCAGCAAGGAGTATCAACGAATGTCCCGTAAGGTCCTGCGTCGCGGCGCCCTCGCCGTGTCGCTCGCGTCTCTCACCGCTCTCGCCCTGGCGGCCTGCGGCAGCAGCTCGAGCTCCTCCGGCGGCGCCGGCGGATCCAAGACGCTCCGGGTGGCATTGTCGTCGCTGAGCCAGTGCAACGACCCGCAGCTCGACAACTATGGCTTCGGATCGAGCATCGGCCGACAGATCGTCGACTCCCTAGTGGCGCGTGATCCGAGCGATGCCAACAAGATCGATCCGTGGCTGGCAAAGTCCTGGAAGGTCAGCCCGGACGCCAAGACCTATACCTTCCACCTGCGCGACGGGGTCACGTTCAGCAACGGCGAGAAGCTCACCGCGCAGGTCGTCAAGGACAACTTCGTCACCCTTGCGAAGTACACCGAGGCAACCGGCTCGGCGTTCGTCCAGGGCATCTCCTCGATCGACACCCCGAACGCCTCGACGGTGGTGATCAAGTTCGCCCAGCCGAACGCTCCGTTCCTCCAGGCCGCCGCGCAGTACCAGCTCGGCATCGTGGCCGAGGCCACCCTGAAGGAGTCGCAGGACGACCGGTGCGCCAACGGTGTCATCGGCAGCGGGCCGTACGTCACCAAATCGTTCACCCTCAACAAGAACTGGGTCCTGAAGAAGCGCAAGGGTTACAACTGGGCCTCTACCGCCGCCAAGCATCAGGGCGAGGGCTACTTCCAGCAGATTGACTTCACCTTCGTGCAGGAAGCGAGCGTCCGCACCGGCGCGCTGAAGAGCGGTCAGGTCGATCTGGCGCCGCTGACGTTCCAGGACGTCGAGGGAGCCAAGGCGGCCGGTCTGCAGACCCTGTCCGCGCCGAACCGGGTGCCCGCGGTGTCCTTGGAGGTGAACACCTCCAAGGGTGTTCTCCAAGACGAGAAGGTGCGCCAGGCGTTCCGTGACGCGATCGACCGGCAAGACGTCGTCGACAAGGCGACCTCGGGGCTCGCGAAGCCGGCCACCGGGTCGCTCACCGCCGCCTCGCCGTTCCACCTCGACCAGAGCGGCCTGCTCAAGTACGACCCGAAGACCGCGACCTCGCTGTTGGAGTCGGCCGGATGGACGCAGGTCAAGAACGGGATCCGGTACAAGGACGGCAAGCCGTTGAAGATCACGGTGACCTACGCCAACGACCCCGCTAACACCCAGTTCCTGCAGGTGATCCAGGCGGACGTCAAGAAGGTCGGAATCGACTTCGAGCTGCGTGCGCTCCCGACCGACGCCTTCGACAAGGCCCTCTCTACCGGGGACTACGAGGTGCACCGCTGGTCGGGTGCGCTGATCGACGGCGACGTACTGCGCACTCTCTTCTCTGCGAAGACGCTGAACAAGTCGCAGCTCCCGGCGAACAACGACCTGGAGCCGCTCTTCACCGCGGAGCAGTCCACCTCCGACCCAGCCAAGCGCACGAAGATCATCGACAAGCTGCAGCAGCTGATCGTGGGCCGCGGCTACCAGATCCCGATCTTCGACAACGTCACCTACTACGGGGCTGCCAAGGATCTGCAGGGCGTCGCCTTCGACGACTCGGCGATCCTCCTCTACGACGCCAAGCTCGGCTGACCCGAGCCACGCCGGAGACAACGAATCGGAGGGAAGAGGTCGTGGTGAAGGGGTTCTGGTGCTCCAGTACGTCCTGAGAAGGATCGGTCACGCGGTGCTGGTGTTGTGGGCGGCCTTCACCGCGACGTTCTTCCTGCTCTACGCACTCCCCGGTGACGCGTCACTGACCAGGGCCGGTATCGGATCGGACTCCAGCCAGGTCTCGCCCCAGCAGTTGGCGCAGATCCGGTCGGAGCTCGGCCTCGACCGGCCGGTCCTGGTCCAGTATTTCGAGACGCTCGGGAACACTCTGCGCGGCCACCTGGGCCGGTCGCTTCAGAGCGGGACACCGGTCAAGAAGCTGTTCGCCGAGTCCGTGCCCTCGACGCTGGAGCTGGCCGGGGCGGCGCTCCTGCTGGCGATCGTGCTCGGGTTCGCCTGGGCGGTGCTGACGGTGTATGTCCGCTGGGAGCCCGCTCGTACGGCGTTGGGCACGGTGCCGGCGCTGGGTGTCTCGATCCCGATCTTCTGGACCGGGCTGATCGCGTTGGACTGGCTCTCCTTCCGCTGGCGACTCTTCCCGGCATTCGGCAACTCAGGCTTCAGCAGCCTGGTGCTGCCCGCCGTGGTGCTCGCCATCCCGTCGGCCTCCGTTGCGGCCCAGCTCCTCACCCGCAGCCTCGAGACGACCCTGGCCTCTCCCTTCATCGCCACCGTCCAGGCGAAGGGCGCCTCGAGGCTGCGCATCCTGCTGGGTCATGCCCTGCGCAACTCTGTGCTGCCGGTACTGACCGCCCTGGGCATGACGGCGGGTCACCTGATCGGTGGTTCGGTGGTGGCCGAGGCGGTCTTCACGCGCTCGGGCGTTGGTGACATCACCGTGCGTGCCGTGGACTTCCAGGACTCCCCGGTGGTGCTGTTCACCGTCGTGTTCGCAGCCACCGTCTTCGTCGTCGTCAATCTGATCGTCGACCTGCTCTACGTCGTCATCGACCCGCGTATCCAACTGACCGCCGCGCCCCGAGCGGGTGCACGTCTCCAGAGAGCAGCAGCATGACCGAGACCGATCTCGCGCAGCAGCCCCCCGAGACGGCGCTGGTGCTCAGCGGCGAGGACGCGGTCGCCGACGCGCGACCCCCTCGCCTCGCGGTCCGTTCGGGCCGCGCCGAACGCGTCCGACGGGCTGTCGGCGTCATTGTGCGGCAACCGGGTCTAGTGGTCTCGATCCTGCTGCTGGCCGTGGTGGTGCTGGCGGCCTGGGACCCGGGCCTGTTCACCCACCGTGATCCGATCGCCCAGGACTATCCCCGGCTGTCGGGGCCGAGCGCTGCTCACTGGTTCGGTACCGACGATGCGGGACGCGACATCTATGCCCGAGTGGTGCATGGCGCCAGCGCCTCGGTGAAGGCCGTCGTCGTCGCCGTGATCGTCGGTCTCTTCGTGGGCTCGGGCCTGGGTCTCCTCGCTGCCTGGGTCGGTCGGTTGGTCGATGACATCGTGATGCGGGTCATCGATGTCCTGCTCTCGGTGCCTGCACTCCTCATCGCGCTCGCCTTCTTCACCGCGCTCGGCTTCGGCACCATCCACATCGCCATCGCGGTCGGTATCGGCAACATCGCCTCCTTCGCACGGGTGATGCGAGCCGAGGTGCTCCGGATCAAGGCTTTCGGATACGTCGAAGCCGCGAAGTTCTCGGGGATCAGCCGACTGCGGATCGTGACCCGGCACGTCGTACCCAATGCGCTCGGTCCGGTGTTCGTGCTTGCGACGCTCGAGGTCGGCCTGGCTTTGCTCAACATCTCCTCGCTCAGCTTCCTCGGCTTCGGCGCACCGCCGCCGGCACCCGAGTGGGGGTCGCTGGTCGCCTCCGGCCGTGACTTCCTCGGTGCGGCCTGGTGGATGACCACGATGCCGGGTCTGGTGGTGGCGCTCACCGTGCTCGCCGCCAACCGGGTCGCCCGCTCTCTCGAGGGGAACCGGGCGGTCGCACCATGACGACGCTGTCATCCCGGCCGGGGCGAGCGGACCTGTCCGCCGACGGACGACTCCTGGTCATCGACGGACTCTCGGTCTCCTATCGGCCTCGTGACGGGCGGGCACCGATTCCCGCGCTGAGCGGAGTCTCGCTCGATGTCGCTCCGGGCGAGGTGGTTGCCTTGGTGGGCGAGTCCGGGTCGGGCAAGAGCACCCTGGCCCACGCGGTGCTCGGTGCGCTGCCGGCCAACGCATCGGTGACCTCCGGCTCGGTCCAGCTCGGTCCGCTCCGGCTCGACCGGCTCGGCGAGCGCGCCTACAACCGGATCCGGGGCCGCCGCATCTCATTCGTGCCTCAGGACCCGATGGTCGGGCTGAATCCCCTGCACCGGATCGGCCGCCAGGTCGCCGAGCCGCTTCGCATCCATGGTCTTGCCGGACGTCAGGAGGCACGGAACCGAGCGACCGAACTCCTCGAGCGGGTCGGGATCGACCAGCCGGAGGCGCGTCTGGACCAGTACCCCCACCAGCTCTCCGGCGGCATGCGGCAGCGGGTGCTGATCGCGACTGCGCTCGCGGCCAAGCCCCAACTGCTCATCGCCGATGAACCGACCACCGCGCTCGACGTCACGGTCCAAAAGCGCGTCCTCGACGACATCGGCGAGCTGACGCGGACCGACGGCGTGGCCGTGCTCATGATCACCCACGACCTCGCAGTGGCTGGCGACCGGGCCGACCGGATCGTGGTGCTCAAGGACGGCGAGGTGGTCGAGACCGGTCCTGCCGCCACCGTCCTCCGCGATCCGCAGCATCCCTACACCAGGCTGCTGCTCGACAGTGCGCCGAGCCTGAGCGCGCCGCGGGTGCGCACGCCGGTGGTTACCGCGGCCGGCGCCGAGGCCGACCGTGTCGCCAGACCGGCCGTGGCGGTGACAGACCTCAAGAAGAGCTTCAGCATCCCGCATCCGCAGGAGAAGGGGCGCCTGCTTCCCGCCGTCAACGGCGTCAGTCTGACCCTGGAGCGTGGACGGACGCTCGCGCTCGTCGGTGAGTCCGGCACGGGTAAGACGACGACCGCACGCCTGATCCTGGGGCTCGAAGAAGCCGACTCGGGCAGCATCCGGATCGCCGGCGAGGAGGTGGTCGGCGCTTCCCGATCGCAGCTGCGGGCCATCCACGCTCGCGCCCAGCTCATCTATCAGAACCCGTACTCGTCGCTGAATCCCCGACGTAGCGTCGAGCAGATCGTCACCGAGCCCCTGAACGGCTTCGGGATCGGCACTCGCGCCGAGCGCAAGGCCCGGTTCGAGGAGCTGATGGAGCGGGTCGGCCTCGACCCGCGGTTCCACGACCGGAGACCGTCGGAGCTCTCCGGTGGCCAGCGGCAGCGGGTCGCAATCGCGCGCGCCCTCGCGCCCAACCCCGATCTGGTGGTCTGTGACGAACCGGTGTCGGCCCTGGACGTCTCGGTGCAGGCGCGCATCCTCGATCTCCTGGCCGACCTGCAGGAGCAGCTCGGGTTGGCCTATCTCTTCATCTCCCATGACCTGGCGGTCGTACGACAGGTCGCCCACGAGGTCGCAGTGATGCAGAAGGGCAGGATCGTCGAGCACCGCCCCACCGAGGAGCTGTTCGCCGATCCCCGGGACGAGTACACCCGCACCCTGTTGGAAGCCATCCCGGGCCGCCGGCTCGGCGCTACTACCGAGGGGATGGTGCACCAATGAGCACCCTGACCAGCGAGGCCGCCCGCGTGCGGGCCGCGGCGGCGGCCGATGGCGTTGCCGCTGCCGAGCTGGTGTCGACCTACGCCGAGTCCGAGCCCCCGAGCAGCGCGCACGTCGAGGCACTCCGCCTCGCGGTCGAGGTCGGGCTACTCGACGCGCTGGTCGACCACGCTCGTGAGATGGCGCTCCACCATGCCCACCCATGGCATGAGTCCGGGGCCGAGACGGCCGACCAGGACCCGCATACCCAGTCGCGGTTCGGGCAGGCCTACGCCGTGCGGTCGGCGGCCGAGGCGCTGCTCGCCGAGGCGCTGCAGGCGCTCGCCGACGCCGACCCGGACGCCGACCGGACGGTCGCTCTTGCCCGCGGATACGTCGGTCGGCGGGGCGGAGAGACCGCCAACGACCTCATCGGTGTCCTCGGCGCCTCCAGCGCATCGAGCCGCTACGGACTGGACCGGCACTGGCGGATGCTGCGCGGGTTCGCGATCGAGCATCCACCGCGCCAGATCGACGTGGCCGGCGACATCCGGCACGACCGAGGGAAGAGGCCATGACCCGCCAGCTCCACATCAACGTCAACGCGCTGCCTGCGGGTGCGCATCCCGCGGCCTGGCGCGCGCCCGACGGCGATCCGCACTCGTTCTACGATCCCCACCACTACGCCAAGCTCGCCCAAGTCGCCGAGCGGGGACTCCTCGACGCCGTCTTCCTCGCTGACAATTCGTTCTTCCGGGCCGGTGGGGGGCCGTTCTTCTCGCTTGATCCGATCGTGGTGCTTGCAGCCATGGGCATGGCCACCGAGCGGATCGGCCTGATCGGCTCGGTCTCGACGACCTTCCACCACCCGTACACCATCGCCCGTGCGTTCGCCTCGCTTGATCACCTCACCGGTGGTCGTACGGGCTGGAACATCGTCACCACCCGGGACCGCCCGGCCGGCCACAACTACGGCTACTCCGAGTTGCCCGAGCGGACCGAGAGGTACGCCCGGGCGGAGGAGGCCGCCGAGGTGGTGAGCCGGTTGTGGGACAGTTGGGAGCCGGACGCGCTGGTCGCCGATCCGGCCTCAGGAGTGCTGATCGATGCCAGTCGGATCAAGCCGATCGACTTCGTCGGGGAGTACTTCTCGGTCGCCGGTCCGCTACAGGTGCCGCCCTCGCCCCAGGGGAGACCGCTCGTGGTGCAGGCGGGCGGTTCGTCGGCCGGGCAGTCGCTGGCCGCCAAGTACGCCGACGCGGTGTTCACTCCGCAGCACGTCCTCGCGCCGGCCCAGGACTTCTACCGCGGCCTCAAGGCGGCGGTAGCCAAGGCCGGCCGCCGGCCGGAGTCCTTGGCCATCCTCCCCGGTCTCAACCCGGTGGTGGGTTCGACCGAGGAGGAGGCACGTCGGCGCCAGCGAGAGCTGAACGAGCTGATCCCGATCGAGCAGCGAGTCGCCGGCTTCGCCCGGTTCCTGGGCGTGGATCCCGCTGTCCTCGACATCGACAAGCCCTTCCCGCTGGAGCTTCTGGGCAAGACCGGGACCACCTACGGTTCGCAGGGCTTCGACACCGCGCTCCATGAGCTGGTCAAGGCGAACCGAGACAAGACGGTGCGGCAACTGGCCGACGAGGGCAACGCCGCGCACCGGTCCCTGGTCGGGACGCCGGAGCAGATCGCAAACTCCATGCAGGAGTGGTTCGAGAACGGCGCGGCCGATGGGTTCAACATCCAGTGCGACGTCTATCCGGGCGGGCTGGAGCTCTTCGTCGACCATGTCATCCCCGAGTTGCAGCGGCGCGGGTTGTTCCGCACGGAGTACGCCGGTGTGACCCTGCGCGAGCACTATGGAGTCACCCGATGACCGATGTCGAGGTGCCGTCGACGACCGGAGCCGGGCTGGTCACCCACGATCATGGCGCGCCGGTGCTGGCAGACCGGGCTGCTGCGTTGGCCGCGGCCCGCGCACTGGCCGCGGACTGGGCAGTTATGGGGCCGTTGCGTGACGTCGACCGCGCTGTTCCCCGCGCGGAGCTGGCCGCGCTCGGACGCTCGGGACTCCTCGGACTGATGGTGCCGGCGGCGTACGGCGGGCCCGCTGCGACCACACGGACCCTGACCGACGTCTTCGCGATCCTCTCAGCGGCGGACACGTCGCTGGCGCAGGTGCCGCAGAACCATTTCGGTACGGTCTATGCGCTTCCCGGCGTTGACGAGGAGCGGCGGGCGTTCTGGTACGGCGAGGCGCTGCGCGGAGCACGCTTCGGCAATGCCAACGCCGAGGTCGGTCGAGGCTCGCGCAGCAACCCGGCGACCAGGATCCGCGATGCTGCCGGTGACGATCCCGATCTCCCTAGCGGGGGCCGACCGCGCTACGTCCTGAGCGGGACGAAGCGCTTCGCCACCGGGGCGCTCACCGCCGACTGGGTGACCGTCGGGCTCGCCCATGAGGACGGCTGGCGGGCGACCGCCATGATCCCTGCAGGTACGCCGGGGGTCACCGCGCTCGAGGACTGGGACGCGTTCGGGCAGCGCTCGACGTACTCGGGGACCGTCGAGTTCGACGAGGTCGGGCTGACCGCGAGCCAGGTGATCGACCACCGTGGGCAGCCGCGAGAGAACGCCGCCTTCCGCTACTCCCGTAGCCAGCTGACCCATGCGGCGCTGCAGATCGGAGCCGCCGAGGCATCCCTGGCCGCCGCCGTCGGGTGGTCGGCCGAGGGCCGGATCGCCCGGTTGGACCGCTTCGAGAGTTGGCATGAGGAGACCACGTTCGAGGTCGCCGCGGCCCGAGCGCTCGTCGGCCGAGCCGCAGACCTCATCGACGGCCTCGCCGCCCAGCAGGAACGGGAGATTCCTCTCGACGCCGACGACGTGATGGCGCTCGGCGTCGCCGTCGACGAATCGAAGGTGCTCGCCTACGAGCTCGGCCCACTCGCGGCGGACGGGCTCGGTCGGCTCGCGACCGACCCGGACGCCTTCGCCGTCGCCGACCGGATCTGGCGCAACGCCCGCGTGCACGCGCTGCACGATCCGGTCCGATGGCGTCGTCACTACGTCGGTGCCTACCACCTGCGCGGCGAGTTCCTGCCACACGCGCAGTGGCTGCACACCTCGGCCACCACTCCGCAGTGACATCCCAATCGCCCCTCTCGGCTCACGGAGGCAGCCAGCCATGACGATCGAGCTCATCGACTTCCACACTCACGTCCGGCCCCCATGGTGGGAGGGGCTGACCAATCCGGAGGCGGGTTTCGGGTCGGACGGCGGCGAGACGGTCGCCCGCCTCGTCGATGTCCCACGTCTGATCGAGGAGTCGCGACGCGCGGGCGTGTCCCGCCGCGCGCTCTCCGTCGGTGTCGAAGGCGTCTATGGTCCGCACGGCACGGTCGCCCCCGCGGACGTGCGCCGGATCAACGAGTTCACCGCCGAGGCGGTCGCCAAGGACTCCGAACTCTTCTTGGGGTTGGCGACGGTCGACCTCTTCGCCGGTGAGGCCGGGGCGGCCGAGGCCGTCTACGCGGTCCGGGAGCTGGGCCTGCACGGGCTCTTCCTCGACTCACAGCGCGCGGGCAAGCACCCGGGATCGCCGGAGGCCAGGCCGACGCTCGCCGCGGCCGCGGAGCTCGGCGTACCGATCTTCATCCACCCGGTCTGGGCGCCCGACGACGACCACTACTTCACGGCCGCCGGACAGGCCGGGCGGTCCTTCGGTCGCGGGCTGACCAATGGGCTGGCCGCGCTCGCCCTTCTCCATGCCGACGTCTTCACCGAGTTCCCGGATCTCGACGTGGTCGTGACCGCGCTCGGTACCGGCGCTGTGCTGTTCGCGGCAGATGCGCTCGTTCGTTACGAGCGTGAACACGGCGTCAGGCCAAGGCTGCACGTCGACACGCTTCGGTTCCATCCGCCCACGATCGGCTATCTCGTGGACGCGCTCGGCGCCGACCGCGTCGTCTTCGGCAGCGACTGGCCGATCCGGCTCGATGCCTACGCCGAGCAGGTCGTCGGGGCGTTCGAGCGGGCCGGCCTCTCCGCGGAGCAGCAGGCTCTGGTCGGAGCGGGGAACGCCCGGCGGCTCTTCGCATTGGGGGAGCCCCGATGAGTGCCCCACACTTCCACTGGTTCCTGCCGATGCGTGGCGACAGCCACCACTACGGCGACCGAAGGCCGCGCGTCGCCGACCGCGCCTACATCGCAGAGGTGGCGCGAGCCGCCGAGCGCAACGGGTTCGAGTCGATGCTGGTGGCCACCTCGCATGCGAGCGGAGACACCTGGCTGACCGCGGCCGCGGCCGCCGCGGCCACCGCTCGGATCAAGTTCATCGTCGCCTTCCGCACCGGCTACTCCCTGCCGACCCTCGTCGCCCAGCAGGTCGATTCCTTCGCCGCGCTCTTCGACGACCGCATCGACATCAACATCGTCACCGGCAGTGACGTCCCCGAGCAGGCCGCTTATGGCGACCCGATCGAGAAGATCGACAAGGCCACGCGGTACGAGCGCAGCGGCGAGTTCATCGAGGTCCTGCACAAGGAGTTCGCCGGGGAGCCCTATGACTACGCCGGCAAGCACTACACCATCCGCGGCGGTGGTCGTCCGGCACCCTTGCGACGGCAGCCGACGATCTTCTTCGGCGGTCTCTCCGCCGAGGCCGCCGACGTCGGTGCCCGCCTGACCGACGTCCAGCTGATGTACGGCGAAACGCCCGAGATGGTGCGCGAGCATGTCGACCGGGTCGGGGAGCGGGCCGCCCGCCATGACCGGAGCGTCAGCTTCGGCATCCGGATCCAGGTGATCAGCCGGGACACGCACGACGAGGCCGTTGCGGAGACCGATCGGTTCCTCGGACGGCTCTCCGCGGACCAGGTCGCGGCGGCACAGGCCCGCCTCGCCGAGCGCGCCTCGATCGGGCAGCAGCGGGTCCAGTCGCTCAACCCCGGGCGGATCGACCGCGACGCGCTGTGGCCCGCGCCCGGTGTCTGGTCGGGCCTCGGCCTCATCGGCGGTGGCGGCGGCAGCACCGCGATCGTCGGCAGTCACGAGGAGGTCGCCGAGACCATTGCCGGCTATCGCGCCGCCGGGATCGAGCACTTCATCGTCTCCGGCGCTCCGCTGCTCGAGGAGGCCTACAACGTCGGTGAGAACGTGCTGCCGCTCTTCGCCGATGACCGGACCGGGATGAGGGAGGTGGTGGCGTGAGTGGCCAGGAGAGGCTGAGCCTCGCGGACCTGCAGGCACGGGCCGCCGAGCTGTTGCCGAAGATCGGCGAGGAAGCCTCGCAGCGCGAGGCCGAACGGATCATGCCCTACGAGGAGATCCGTGAGCTCGCCGACGCGGGCCTGCTGACCTGGCGGGTCCCCTCGGAGTTCGGTGGCCCCGGCGGTCGGGTGCCCGACGTCATCCAGTTCGTCATCGACCTCGCGGCCGTGGACGCCAACATCGCCCAGGCCATCCGGCCGGCCCTCGGGTTCGTAGAGGGCCTCATCAATGCCGATCCGGAGCATCAGAAGCTCTGGTACGGGCGAGTCCTGGACCGCGACATCGTCGGCGGGGCCTTCGGCGAGATCGGCGCCGCCAACGGAGTCATCAGGGCGCGGATCCTCCCCGACGGGGACCACTACGTCGCCAACGGTCACAAGTTCTACTCGACCGGATCGCTCTATGCCGACTGGATCACCATCACGGCTGCCGACGAGGACGAGAAGCCCTACTCGTTCACACTGCCCGCCGACCGGGAAGGCATCCGTCGGGTCGATGACTGGGACGCGATCGGGCAGCGCCTCACCGCGAGCGGCAGCACCTATCTCGAGGATCTCGTCGTGTATCCCGACGAGATCCTCGACCGCAAGCCGAAGGATGGTGAACGCAGCCTGGTGACGCCATTCCAGCAGTTGGTGCTCGCGGCGGTCGAGGCCGGCATCGCGAAGAACGCCCTCGCCGATGCCACTGCCTACGCCAAGGAGAAGGCCCGTCCGATCAAGCACTCCTACGCCCGGACGACGGTGGAGGATCCCTACGTCCAGCATGCCGTCGGGGAGATGGCCGCGCGCGCGTTCGTCGCCGAGGCCGGAGTGCTGCGGGCCGCCGAGGTGATCCAGCAGGCGCAGGCTGAGGGCGCCGGGCACCAGGAGCGCGTCCTCGCCGCAGTCGAGGTGGCCAAGGCGCAGTTCATCGCCGTCGAGTCGGCGCTCAAGGCTTCCGAGTTGCTCTTCGACGTCGGCGGTGGCTCGACGGCGCTGCGCAGATACAACTTCGACCGGCACTGGCGCAACGCCCGCACCGTCGCGAATCACAACCCGCGCTACTACAAGGCCGGGATCGTCGGCGCCCACGTGCTGACCGGCGAAGAACCCCCGACCACCGGACTTTTCTAGGAGACCCGATGACCAACCCTGACTGGTACCGACCGCTGGGCCGCACCGGCGTCAAGGTCAGCCCGCTGACGCTCGGCACCATGAACTTCGGCTCGGCGTACGGCGGGGACCCGGCCGAGGCGACCAAGACGATCCACGCCGCCCTCGACGCCGGGATCAACCTCGTCGACACCGCCGACGTCTACTCCCAGGGTGAGTCCGAGCAGATCGTCGGCGACGCGATCCGCAGCCGCCGCGAGGACGTCGTCCTGGCCACCAAGCTGCATGGCCGGATGGGGGAGGAGGTCAACCACGGCGGCAACTCGCGGCGGTGGATCCTCAAGGCCGTGGAGGACAGCTTGCGTCGGCTCGGGACCGACTACATCGACCTCTACCAGGTCCACCGACCCGACCCGACCACGGACCTCGAGGAGACCCTGGGCGCGCTCTCCGACCTGGTCCGGGCGGGCAAGATCCGCTACTACGGGACCACCACGTTCGAGCCACACCAGGTGCTGGAGGCGCAGTACGTCGCCCAGCAGCGCGGTCTGATCAGACCGTCGACCGAGCAGCCGCCGTACTCCATCCTGGCGCGTGCGGTGGAGCGGAGCCTGCTGCCGGTCGCCGAGCAGTTCGACCTCGGGGTGCTCACCTGGAGTCCGCTCGCAGGCGGTTGGCTCTCGGGTCGCTGGCGGCGGGATGCGGACGTGAAGGCATCGCGGCGCGCCACGAACAATGCCGCACGGCACGACCCCGAGCGGCCGGAGAACCTGGCCAAGCGGGCCGCTGCCGAGCAACTGGCCGAGCTGGCCGACGAGATCGGACTCAGCCCGGTCGATCTCGCGCTGGCGTTCGTGCTGCGCCACCCGGCCGTCACCAGCGTCATCATCGGCCCACGGACGCTGGATCAGCTTGAGTCTCAGCTGGCTGCGCCGCGGATCGTCCTGGGCGATGACGTCCTAGACGTCATCGACACGATCGTGCCGCCGGGGACCACGCTCAACGCCGCCGACGCCGGGTACGCGCCGCCGTCGATCACCGATCCGTCCCACCGTCGCCGGGCGGTCCCGGCCGGTGCGAC
>Ga0164243_10004227_pt1 | contig 22629 bp, 17 predicted proteins | sample OricompcompostOP_FD_108781 | JGI IMG/M metagenome (GOLD analysis project Ga0164243, IMG submission 108781) | Organic Plus compost microbial communities from Emeryville, California, USA - Original compost - Organic plus compost (OP) | ecosystem: Engineered > Solid waste > Mixed feedstock >...
GGAGGAACATGCCCGACGAGTAGTGCTTGACCTCGGTGTCGATGAACTGCTCGATCTCGCTGAACGCGACGATGTCGTCGAACCGCTCCTCGATCTCCTTCTTCGTCATGCCGAGGATCGCGGCGTTGAGGTAGATGTTCTCACGCCCGGAGAGGTCGGGGTGGAAGCCTGCACCGACCTCGATGAGGCCCGCGACGCGGCCGCGCGTGAGCACCTGTCCGCGGTCGGGTCGCAGGACCCCCGAGATCATCTTGAGCGTCGTGGACTTTCCCGAGCCGTTGAAGCCGAGCAGCGCGACCGCCTCGCCCTCGTGGATCTCGAAGGAGACGCCGTCGAGCGCGTGGAAGTCGGTCGTGAGAGGCTTGCGGCGCGCCGCGGCGAGGACCGTCTCCTTGATGGAGTGCGTGTGGCGGAGCTTGAAGTCCTTGTGCACATCGCGCACGGCGACGCGGACGGGCGCCGACGTATCAGAGATCCTGGGCAAAACGACCCTCCAGACGACGGAACACGGCCTGACCGAGGACGAGAAGCACCAGCGACGTGGCCACGGCGATGCCGGAGAACAGCCACAGGTCCGGGAGCAGCGCCGCGTCCTGGGGATCGAGCGGGAACCAGATGCCGTAGTGGAAGAGCTCCACGCCGATCGTGATCGGGTTCAGCCGGTACAGAGTGAACAGCCAGTCCGGGGCGACGTCGGCGACCATCTGCCACTGGTACATGACCGGGGAGGCCCACACCGCGCACATGACGATGATCTCCACGAAGCTCTGCGCGTCGCGGAACGTGACATTGACGGCGCCGAAGAGGAGCCCCAGACCGGTCGCGAGCATCGCGACGATGAGCAGACCGAGGAGGATCGCGCCGATCTGCAGCACGGACGGGGCCCAGCCGAAGAACAGCGCGATGACGATGACCACCGCGATCTGCGGAAGCGTGTTGACGGCCGCGATCATCATGCTGGCGACGGGGAACATCTCGCGCGGCAGGTAGATCTTCTTGATCAGCGCGGCGTTGTCGACGAGCGACCGGGTGCCGTTAGAGAACGCCTCGTTGAAGAAGGTGACGATGGTGATCCCGGCGAGCAGGTAGATCGGGAAGAAGTCGACTCGGTCGTTCAGGCCGAGGAACACGCCGATCGCGATGTAGAACACGGCGAACTGTACGAGCGGCTTGACGTACGACCACATCCAGCCGAGCACCGATCCGCGGTAGCGGATCTGGACCTCCTTGCGGACGATCAGCGAGAGCAGGTAACGCCGGCGGAAGACATCCAACAGACCGATGCTGCGACCGGGCTCATCGAGAGTGGAGAGCTCAGGCGACACGCGGGACATTCCCCTCCTCGGGGCTCAGGGACATCGGCCCGGGATGGGCCTCTACATCCTAATCTGCAGCGGCCTCCGGGGTTGCTGTGAGGGGCCACTGGTAGGCTCGGCGGGTCCCCTGCGCCGCTTTCCCAGTTCCGCCGTGCCGCAGCGGGCCAGTCGCATCGGATCGAGAGACGAGAGACCGCCAGACAGTGACACTTGCCACCGTGCTCGGCCAGCCGGCCCTCTTCGAACTGACGCAGTCGGACGAGCTCCCCGAGGACCTGTCCCTCCGCGAGCGCCGCCTCCTCGTCGGAGCGCTCAACTTCCACGCCCTCATGGCGCCTGGGCGCGAGCTCACCGTCCACGAGTACGGAGGGGGCTGGGAGGCCCTCCCGCGCACCTCCGACGACATGACGTTCGCCGGACTGTCCCGAGCCTTCCGGTCGCGCGAGTACTCGGTGCGGATGCGCAGCCTGGTCACCCCCGAGGACCGCGAGCCGATCCCCGCCGAGCGCACCGCGCAGGAGCTGATCGCACGTCCCTCCCGGCACATCCATGTCTCGCGCAACGACGTCCTCGACTTCGACCCGCCCCGCGACATCTCGCCGAGCCCGATCCGGCGCGTGCTGCGCGGCATCCGGGCTCGCGCGCCCCTGCTGTACGACGAGATGCGCGACCTCGAGCTGCTCAGTCACCGGCCTGCGCTCGTGCGACCCGCCCGGCGCCGCGACTTCGACGCCGAGTTCCGCCCGGGCGGCCCGCACGATGATTCGCAGATCGTGACCGTCGAACCGCGCTCCGGCGGACCGCGGGCCGTGATCCTGGGATTGCATTGGTTCGAGCTCGGCGGTGCCGAGCGCTGGGCGTTCGAGACGGTGCGCCTCGTGCGCGAGGCGGGCTTCCTGCCGATCGTCCTCACGAACCGGGACTCCCACCAGCCGTGGATCATGCGCGGGGAGCTCGACGACGCGCTGATCATCCCGTTCTCCGAAGCCACGTCGAAGTCGCAGACGCCTGGCGTTGAGGAGCTCCTGCGCGCGCTGCTGCGCACGTTCGACGTGCGCGGTGTCGTCGTCCACCACAACCAGTGGCTCTACGACCGCCTGCACTGGATCGCCCGCTCGCGCCCCGACATCCCCATCATCGACTCGACGCACATCGTGGAGTACCGCGGCGGCGGATACCCGCTCAGCAGCGTGCTCGTCGAGGAGGTCATCACGCGCCACCACGTCGTCTCGCCTGCGCTCGAGCGCTGGATGGTCGGGACGCAGCGCGTCGACCCCGCCCGCGTCGTGATGGCCCCGCTGCGCGGGCTCACGGTGGGGGAGGCGGCGGCCGAATTCCGCGAGCGCAGGCCGGAGGAGCCGTTCACGGTGGCCTTCATCGGGCGGATGGCGCGCCAGAAGGCGCCCGAGGTCTTCGTCGCGATGGCCCACCGACTGCGCCGCCAGGGTCATGACCTGCGGTTCATCATGCACGGCGACGGCGAGATGGCGAGCTGGGTCGATGACCTGCTCCGTGCGTACGGGCTCGACGACGTCATCCGCCGCGACTCGTCCGTGCCGGTGACCGACACGCTCGACCAGGCCCATCTGCTGGTGATCACGTCGCATAACGAAGGGCTCACGCTGACGACCTTCGAGGCTCTCGCCCACGGCATCCCGGTGGTCTCGACGAACGTCGGCGCGCAGTCCGACGTCGTGCCGCCCTCCGCCCTGATCCCGCGCAACGTCCACCTCGCCGTCCGGCGGGGAGCGAGTCGCGTGGCGGCGCTGGCGCGTGACGAGGCGGCGCGCAGGAAGCTCTGGCAGGACGAGTACGCCGCCGAGCGGCGATTGGAAGCGCACGAACCGGCAGGAGACTGGTTCGCGAAGGAGATCAGCACGTGGTGACAGTCGCAGCGGTCGTCGTGACCTTCAACCGCCTGGAGAAGCTGAAGAACGTGATCGCCTCGATCGAGGCGCAGACGATGCCCGTGGCGCAGCTCATCGTCGTCGACAACGCGTCGACGGACGGGACCGCCGACTACCTCGGGTCGCTCGAGACGTCGGTGCCGCTCGAGGTCGTGTCGATGGCCGTCAACAGCGGCGGTGCCGGCGGCTTCGCGGAGGGCATGCTGCGCGGCTACACGACGGGCGCCGATCACGTCTGGATCATGGACGACGACTGCTACCCGGCGCCGTCGGCTCTCGAGAACCTCGTGCGCGGCTTCGACGAGGCTGTCGCCGAGCTCGGGGGCGATGTCCCGTTCGCGTGCTCCGTCGTGGAGTACACCGACGGGAACATCTGCGAGATGAACAACCCGGTGCCGACGTGGGATTGGGCAAGGCTCCTGGTCAAGGGGCAGAACAGCGTCATGGTGACCGCCTGCTCGTTCGTGTCGGTGCTGATCCCGCGCTGGGTGATCGCGGAGTACGGCCTCCCGTATCGCGAGTACTTCATCTGGTTCGACGACCGCGAGTACACCCTTCGGCTGACGCGCCGCTGCCCGGGCGTGCAGGTCATGGACAGCATCGTCGTCCACGACATGGGCGACAACCGCGGGGTGAACTTCGCCATGGTGGATCGCAAGAGCCTGTGGAAGTTCGCCTACGGCGTCCGGAACGAGGCCTCGTATCAGCTGCATCACCGCGGCGTGCTCTACTACCTCGAGTTCGGCGCGCGGCTGTTCGTGAGCCTTCACCGCGGGCGCGTGGCGCTCCGGCTGCGCGCCAAGCTCCTCGGCCGCTGGCTGGCCGGGATCGGCTTCAACCCGAAGATCGAGTACCCGGTCATCAAGGCCGGCTGACGGGCATCCGTCCTCACTCGCTCCGTCGGCTCAGTGCGCGCACGTAGCCCTCGAGCGCGGCCGTCATGTCGGACAGCGGGATCCCGACGCTGTGCGCGCGGCCGAGGTCGAGGGTGCTGTTGCGAGGGCGCGGCGCGACGGGCCCGGATGCTCCGGCGAAGTACTGCTCCGTCGTGACGTCCGTGACACGTGCGGGATCGTGACCCGTGAGTGCGAAGACCGCCCGCGCGATGTCGGCCCAGCTGGCCGGCTCACCCGTCGACGTCACGTTGTACGTCCCGTACGGAGCGTTCGTGTCGAGGAGGTGACGGATGGCGCGCGCCAGGTCCGTCGTGAAGGTGAGCCGCCCGACCTGGTCGTGGACGACGCTCGGGTGGACGCCTCGCTCGGCCAGCGACGCCATCGTGCGCACGAAGTTGTGCCCGTCGCCGACGACCCAGGACGTGCGGACGATGTAGTGACGCGGCACGGCCGAGACGATCGCGTCGCCGGCGGCCTTCGTCTGCCCGTAGACCCCGAGCGGCGAGGGCTCGTCGTCCTCGGTGTACGGTTCGGCCTTCGTTCCGTCGAAGACGTAATCGCTCGACACGTGGACGAGCGTGAGGCCGTGCTCCGCGGCGATGCGGGCGAGCGCGGCGACGCCGGTCACGTTCGTCGCCCACGCGGCTCGTCGTCCTTCCGGGCTCTCGGCGAGGTCGACGGCGGTGTAGGCGGATGCGTTGACGATCGCGCCGTAGTCTCGCCAGCGTCGCGCGTCGGAGAGCTCCGGGTCGGTGAGGTCGAATTCCGCGCGCCCGGCGAATTCGACGTGCCCCAGCCCGGCGTACTCGTCGCGGAGAGCTCGGCCGAGCTGGCCGGTCGCCCCCAGGACGAGGATCCTGCGCGGCGGGATGGGGGAGACCTCGCTGAGCCGCGGGTGATTGCGGTCCTTGACGGAGATCTCCGCGTCGGAGAGGGGGATCGGCCAGTCGATCGCGACGGTCTCGTCGGCGAGGTTCAGGAAGCTGTACGACGTGTCGGGCGACCAGTGGTCGTTCACGAGGTAGGTGTACGCCGTGTCGGGCTCAAGGGTCTGGTACGAGTTGCCGACGCCGCGCGGGACGAAGATCGCGCGCGACGGGTCGAGTTCGGTCGTGAACACCGTCCCGAACGTCGGGCCTTCGCGCAGGTCGACCCACGCGCCGAAGATGCGGCCCGTGGCCACGGACACCCACTTGTCCCACGGCTCCGCGTGGATGCCCCTCGTGGTGCCGACCTCGTCGTTGAACGAGATGTTGTTCTGCACGGGCCCGAAGTCCGGCAGCCCGAGCGGCAGCATCTTCTCGCGCTGCCAGTTCTCCTTGAACCAGCCTCGTGCGTCGCCGTGGACAGGCAGCTCGAACACCATCAGACCCGGGATGGGGGTGGCGGTCACGGTCAGCTGCTTGCCGAACACCGTCATGCTGAAGTGGTCTTTCGCGTGGGAGGGGAACGGGGCCTGGGGGGTCCGCGAGGGCTACTGACCCTTGGTGGCGTAGAAGGCCTCGACGCCGTCCTTGACGGGGGCCCACCAGTCCTCGTGGTCGCGGTACCAGTCGATCGTGGCCGCGAGTCCGGCCTCGAAGTCGCCGTACCGGGGAGCCCAGCCCAGTTCGGTCCGCAGCTTGGTGGAGTCGATCGCGTAGCGGAGGTCGTGGCCCGCCCGATCCGTGACGTGGTCGTAGGCGTCGGCGGGCTGACCCATCAGCGTGAGGATGAGCTCGACGACGGTCTTGTTGTCCTTCTCGCCGTCCGCGCCGATGAGGTACGTCTCGCCGATGCGGCCCTTGTCGAGGATCGTGAGCACGGCCGAGGAGTGGTCGTCGGCGTGGATCCAGTCGCGCACGTTCTCGCCCTTGCCGTACAGCTTGGGGCGGATGCCGCGGATCACGTTGGTGATCTGGCGGGGGATGAACTTCTCGACGTGCTGGTAGGGGCCGTAGTTGTTGGAGCAGTTGCTGATCGTCGCCTGCACCCCGAACGAGCGCACCCACGCTCGCACGAGCAGGTCACTCCCCGCCTTCGTAGACGAGTACGGCGAGGAGGGGTTGTAGGGCGTCGTCTCGGTGAACCTGGCCGGGTCGTCGAGCTCGAGGTCGCCGTACACCTCGTCGGTGGAGATGTGATGGAAGCGGCGGTCGTGCCTGCGGGCCGCTTCGAGCAGTGTGTATGTGCCGATGATGTTCGTGTCGAGGAACGGCCGCGGGTCGTGCAGCGAGTTGTCGTTGTGGGACTCCGCCGCGTAGTGCACGACCGCGTCGACGTCGGCGAACAGCTCGTCCACGAGCTCCGCGTCTGCGATGTCACCCTGCACGAACCGGAACCGGCTCTCCGGCAGGCCGTCCAGCGACGCCAGGTTGCCCGCGTACGTGAGCTTGTCGAGCACCGTCACGTGGTGATCGGTGTGCTCGACCACGTGGTGCACGAAGTTCGAACCGATGAAGCCGGCGCCGCCGGTCACGAGCAGACGCGCCATCAGCGGCCCCTCTCCAGGATCTCGAGCAGGTAGGTGCCGTAGCCGGATTTCACGAGCTTCTCCGCGCGGGCGCGCAGCTCGTCGTCGCCGAGGAACCCCTGCCGCCACGCCACCTCCTCCGGCACGCCGATCCGCATGCCGGTGCGGCGCTCCATCGTGCGCACGTAGTCGGCGGCATCCGTCATCTGGTCGAACGTCCCGGTGTCGAGCCACGCGGTTCCTCGCGGCAGGACCTCGACGCGCAGCTTGCCGCGCTCGAGGTACGCCCGGTTCACATCCGTGATCTCGTACTCGCCGCGCGCCGAAGGCTGCAGGTTGCGGGCGATCTCGATCACGTCGTTGTCATAGAAGTACAGCCCGGGCACCGCGTAGTTGCTCTTGGGTGCGGCCGGCTTCTCTTCCAACGACACCGCCCGGCCGTCGCCGTCGAACTCCACGACGCCGTACGCGCTCGGCTCGGCCACCCAGTACGCGAACACGGCGCCGCCGTCGACGTCCGCGTAGCGCTTCAGCTGCGTGCCCAGCCCGGGCCCGTACAGCAGGTTGTCGCCCAGCACCAGCGCGACCTTGTCGTCGCCGATGAAGTCCGCACCGATCGTGAAGGCCTGCGCCAGCCCGTCCGGCGACGGCTGCACGGCGAAGGAAAGGCGGATGCCGAACTGGGATCCGTCGCCCAGCAGACGCTCGAAGAAGGGCGCGTCGTGCGGCGTCGTGATCACGAGGATGTCGCGGATCCCCGCCAGCATCAGCGTCGACAGCGGGTAGTACACCATCGGCTTGTCGTACACCGGGATCAGCTGCTTCGAGACACCCAGGGTGATCGGATGCAGACGCGTACCGGAACCGCCGGCCAGAATGATGCCCTTCACACGTCAATCGTGTCATACCCGCATGGGCGGAACCTCCGCGCGGACCCTGTCGCGCTCGGCCGCGCGATCGCCAGTCACAGTTGTCCCACGTGTCACGCTGGTACCGATGCGTATCTTCGAGGACAATGAGCAGGTGATTCGACGAAACTGGCACCGTGCCTTCGGCATGCTCGCGATCGTCCTCGCATCGGTCGTCCTCGCGACCGGGGCGATCGTGGCGACGCCCGCTGAGGCGAGCGCGCAGACCGGCGGCTCGGCGCAGGCCGGCGTGGGCCAGCCCGCGCTCACGGCCGACCTCACGCAGTTCCGTCCGGGGAACATCATCTCCAACGAGGTCTTCTTCGACACGTCGACGATGACGGCGGCGGACATCGACTGGTTCCTGCGGCAGCGGGTGCCGACGTGCCAGTCGGGCTACACGTGCCTCAAGGACTTCCGCGAGTCCACGTTCAGCCGCGCGGCGGACAGGTACTGCGGCGCGTACAACGGCGTCGCGAACGAGTCGTCCGCGCAGATCATCTACAAGGTCGCGGAGGCCTGCGGGATCAACCCGCAGGTGCTCATCGTCACGCTCGAGAAGGAGCAGGGGCTGGTCACCCACACGTGGCCGTCCGATTGGCGGTACACGATCGCGATGGGCCAGGGGTGCCCCGACACCGCGGCGTGCGACACGCGCTACTACGGGTTCTACAACCAGGTCTACGGCGCGGCGCGCCAGTTCAAGATCTACACGGAGGGCCGCTACTTCACGTACTACGCGCCCGGTCGGACGTGGAACCTCCGCTTCCACCCGAACACGGCGTGCGGCACGTCGCCCGTGTACATCGAGAACCAGGCCACGGCGAACCTGTACTATTACACGCCGTACCAGCCCAACGCGGCCGCGCTGCGCGCGGGATACGGCACCGGCGACTCGTGCTCGTCGTACGGCAACCGCAACTTCTACCAGCGCTTCACCGACTGGTTCGGAAGCACCCAGGGCAAGGGGATCGTGCTCGCAAAGCTCTCCGGCGACCCGGCGGTCTATCTGCTGTCGGGAGCGAGCCGGTGGCACGTGGTGGACGGCGACGACTTCGGCGAGCTGAACGCGGCGTTCGGCCCGACGCACACCGTGAGCGCGACCTTCCTCTCCAACTACGCCCTCGTGGGGACCACCTCCGCCGTCCTGAGAGACCCTTCGACCGGCGTGATGTCGCTGATACAGGGTGGTCAGCGCCACCGGCTGCCCACCTGCGAGGCCGTCGCCATGTTCGGCGGATCGTGTGCGTCGCCGACGAACGTGAGCGTGTCCCTGCTGGCCAAGCTCCCTCAGGGCGCCGAGGTCGGATCGTTCGTGCGGGTGCGCGGGGAGAAGACGTTCGCGCGCGTCGAGGACCCGCGGACCGTCACGCCGCTGTACAACGACGCGGCGGCGCGTGCGGTCAACGGCGACGTGCGGACCACTCCGTACGCTCCCTACCTCGCGCCCTCGCGGTACAGCACCCTCACCAAGCGGCCGATGCTGTTCGCGCCGGCGCAGCTCGTGAAGAGCTCGACCGACTCGAAGGTCTACCTCACGCTCGGCTTCGACCGCCTGGCCTGGGTGCGCGATTGGGCTGTCGTCGCCGACTACAACAGGAAAGCCGCCGACCTCGCCGTCGTGGCGCCGACGGACCTCGCCGCCTATCGCGCGGACGGTGACGTGGCGCCGATCCTCACGTGCGACGGCGTGAGCTACTTCCCGGCGGCGGGCTGGCTCTATCGGCTCGCGGATCCGTCGAAGGCCGGTCTGAACTCGATGAGCGGCGGTGCCGACACCTGCCGGCAATTCTCGACCTCCGGGACGGTCATCACGGGCGATCTCGCCGTCGTCGGCCAGTCCTCGCCCGATGTGTCCGTCATCGAAGAGGGGTCGCGCAGGGTCGCGCTGTCGTGGCAGCTGCTCGTCCAGCACAACGGAGGCAGCGCCCCCCCGATCATCCGCGTCGCCGACAGCACGCTGAACGGGATCGCCGAGTCCGCCCCGATCGCGGACGGCATGGTCGTGAAGTCCTCCTCGTCGCCTGACCTGAAGCTTGTCAGCGGGAAGTCTGCGTCCTGGATCACGTCCGCGGGGATCGCGAGCGACATCGGGCTGGACCTGCGGTACACACTCCTGTCGGATGCCCGCATGTCGGGCTACCAGAGTGGTCCGCAGGTCGGCGCGTGGCTGAAGTGTGCGGACCAGACATACTTCGCCGCGTCGGGCAGGCTGTGGCCGCTGTCGGCATCCGCCGCCTCGGCTTCGGGGTTCACCGCGCTGGAGTTGACCGGGGCGGCGTGCGCCGCGCTGAAGCGTGAGACGGCCGTCCTGTCGATCGTGGCGGTGAAGACGGCCGACTCAGCCACCGTCTACGTCGCGTCCGGTGGGACGCTCCGCCCCGTCGCCTCCTGGTCCGCGCTCGTCGCCGCGGCGGGCGGCGCAGCGCCCCAGGTGCTCACGGTGACCAAAGCGACGCTCGACAGCGTGCCCAAGGGCGACACCATCTCCTGATCCGGATGCGCCGACGGGTCAGCGCGTGTCGGGAACGCGCCAGAGCGTGATCGTGCCGGGGCCCTGGCTGCCGCGGTGGATCACCTCGCCGTCGGCGAGGGTGTAGTCGACGGAGTCGACCCGCTCCAGGTCGTCGGCGTAGGCCACCTCCCAGGCGGACTCGCAGTTCGAGTCGGTGAGAACCCACACCGTGTCGCTCCGCTCCATCGCGTCGAAGTCGAGCTCCTGGACAGCGCGGGCTTCGACGATGTCGTCGATGTCGTCGCGATCGGCGGGCCACGCCATACCCATGTGGTAGTTCGCGACGGGGGCGCCGGATATCACTTTCGCAGTCCGGTTGTCGATGCACAGCTCGGTCGTGAGCAGGCCGTCCTCGGACCGGATGCCGGCCTCGCGCGCGAGGCTCTCGATCGCCTGCTCCCGCTCGGTCTGCGGGTCCCACGCCGCCTGCAGCGCGGGGTCGCGCAACGAGTTCACCCAGTCGGGGAGGCTGGCGGCCCACAGCGCGGTGACCACGATGAGGGACCAGATGAGTGCTCGGCGAGGTGCGGCGGGCTCCGCCAGGGCATCCGCATCCGCGGGCTCCGCCGGGGCATCCGCATCCGCCGGCTCGGCAGGGGCATCCGCCTCCGGGGCGTCCGGATCCGCGGGATCCGGAGCCACGGTGTCCGGGTCGGCCGTGTCGGCTGCGCTCCGCGGTGGGAGGACCCGCCCCGCAAGGCGCGACAGCGCGAGCATAGCGAGCACCCCACCCAGCAGGATGCCCTCGATCCAGAACCTGTAAGGCTCCGCGTTCGCCCCCCACACATCGTTCAGCGCGAGGAGCGGATAGGCGGTGAGGGCACCCGCGGAGACGCTGGTCGCGACCGCATCCCTCGTGCGGAGGGCGAAGACGAGCGCGACTCCGAGCGCGATGAGCACGACCGCCGCACCGGTCAGCGCCTGCCATGATGTGACGCCGAGGTCGTGGTTCGACGCCACCCGGTAAGTGAGGAAGGCATCGCCCTGGAGCATCCCGATGAATGTGTACGCGACCTGCGGGATCGCGGTCGCAACGGCCGCGACACCCGCCCACGCCACGACACCGCGGCTTCGCAGGATCGCCGCCACGAGTCCGGGCAGGGCCGGCAGGAGGCCGAACAGCAGCGTCGGCAGCTGTCCGAGCCGCGCTGCGAGGAGGGGACCGACGAGGAACACCACGACGATGAGTCCGAGGCTCGTCCACAGCAGAGGCGCCTTCCGGCGCGCCGTCACGATCCCCGCTGCGGCCGCGCCGAAGCACAGGAGATACGTCGTGCCGAGGAACGAGTACGTCTGGAAGCTGGAGAGCGCGCCTACCGCAGCGGCCGCGACGATGGTCACCGTGATGCGCGTCGCCCGTGAAACCGGCCTCGACCAGGACCAGATGATCGCGCTGACGGCGATGATCCCGACGCACAGGCCCGCGGTCTCGGCGTTGTTGGAGAACAGCACGCCGAAGGGACCCCACAGCACGGCGTGCGCCGCGAGGATGTCGTACCACGCGCCCGGAGTCGAGAGGTACGCGAACACGCCCGTGAAGAACGGGAGGGGAGCGAGCAGGCCGACCCACCACCGGCGGCTGAGCGACGCCGCCACGAGGCCGACGGCGAAGGCCGCCGCGAACTGGAGGACGAACGACAGCAGGTTCCACGACGTCACCGTCGGGATGCCCAGAACGCGGGCGACGAAGCCCACGATCGAGTAGTAGAGACGTGGGTAGTGACTGACCCCGGTCATGGTGACCGGCTCGGTGAGGTCGAAGTGTCCGTTGGCCACGTTCGCCGCGATGGCGAGATAGCCCAGCTGATCGTGCCAGAAGTCCGTCCGGAGGTGCGTCAGCGGGTTCCGTCCGGCGCGCAGCTGACCGGCCTGCTGCGCGAGGACCATGAGGGCGGCCCCGATCAACGATGCGACGATCGCGGGCCATCGGCGAGGCGTGTATTCACGAGGCACCAAGTCATCCTATGCGGGGGCCGCGGTGGCGCCTCGACCCGGGACACGGGGGCCGCCGGCGGTTGATAGCCTCGTTCGGTGACCGTGAGCACCGAGACAGCGCCCCCCGATTCGAGTGCGGATTCTCGGGAAGGCGCGGGGTGGGTCGACCGCCTCGGGGCTCGAGGCTGGTACCTGATCACCCTGCTTGCCGTCGCGCTCGTATGCGCCGCGCGCATCGCGCGCGAGCCGCGCTTCTTCTTCTGGGACGACACGCAACTGGGAGCCTTCGGCCAGTGGTACGGGCTCGGGACGGAGCTGCTCTCCGGCCGGCTGCCGATCCTCGCTCCGGGCTTCTGGCAGGGCGGCAACTACCTCGCCGAGGGTCAGTGGGGGATCTGGAACCCCGTGACGTGGCTCATCGCGCTCGGCACGCACGCGGTCGGCAACGCGACGATCTACTCCACCTTGATCAAGGTGCTGTTCCTGCTCGTCCTCGCGACGGGCGCGTACCTCCTCGCGCGCGAGTACGGCGCCGCCCCCTCGTGGTCGGCGCTCGCGGGACTCTCTGCGGCGATGGGCGGGCAGACCATCTTCATGGATGCCCCCTCGTGGGTCACCGGCCTTCAGAACGTCGCCCTGTTCGCCCTGTGCTGGTGGGCGCTCAAGCGCCACGTGGACCGGGGGACGAGTCCGATCCCGTTCTTCGTCTTCGCCTACCTCCTGGTCACCTTCGGCTACGTGTTCGGCGTGATCGAGCTCGCAGTCCTCCTCTTCCTCTACCTGATCGTCGCGCTGCTCGGCCGTGCGTGGGCGCTGTCGCTTCGCGTGCTCGTCCTCGGCGCGTTCTCGGGACTGCTCACCGTCGTCGTCTACCTCCCCGGCCTCCTCACCTCGCCCGTCACCGCGCGGGCAGGGTCCGAGATCATGAACGACCAGTTCCTCAACATGGATCTCGGGGACCTCGCCACGTCGACGATCACGACGGCGGCCAGCTCGGTGCGGGGCTACTGGGGCGACCTGGTCCCGGTTCCGCTGCAGTACGTGAGCTGGCTGCTCCCGCTGCTCGTGCTCTTCCTCCCGGTCGCGCGGCGCGCCCTCCGCGACCTCGCGATCCCGCTGGGCGTGCTGATCGTGACGCTGGCGTTCGTCCTCGGCCCCAGCGTCATCGGCCCGATCCGCTACCCGGCGCGCATGATGCCGTATGCGGTCCTCGCGATCGCAGTCGTGTTCGCCGTCGTCGCATCCCGGAGTCCGCGCATCCGCGCCGATCGAGGGCGCGTGTGGCTGGCGATCGCCCTGACGGCGGTCGCGGCCTGGCTGTCGTGGGCGGCCCAGCCGGCGTCGTGGCCGTGGGTCGTCGTCGCCACCGTGCTCCAGATCGCCGTCATCCTCGTCGTCGCCCGCGTTGCGAGGCGCCCGTCCGTCGCGCGCGCGCCGCAGCGCGTGGCGGCCCTCCTGCTCGTGGGATCGCTCGTCGTCCTCGCTCCGCAGGTCATCCGCTACGGCTCGAGCCCGCTCGGGAACTTCAACGTCCCGTCATCCGTCTCGGCGATGAACGCCGTCGGCGGCGACCTCCGCGACGGCATCATGACCGTCGGGGACGTCTACAGCCTTCAGGCGCATCCGGACTCCTATCAGGAGACGCTGCTCGCGAACCTCTGGTACCTCACGGGCAAGGAGACGGTGGGCGTCTACACGGTGCTTCCCTTCCGAGCGCTGTCGGAGGACCTGTGCCTCGATCTGCGAGGCCGGACCTGTCCGGAAGCGCTCGACACGCTGTTCGAGGACGACGATCACCCCGTCGCGGACGACCTCGCCCTCAACGCGCTGATCGTCATCAAGGGCGCGGGCCTCGACGAGGAGCCGGAGGCGCCCGAGGGGTGGACGGTCACGGAGCGCGAGCACACGTGGCTCCTGGAGCGGACCGAGACCGTCGAGAGCGCGGGCGGCATCGCCCGGATGTCCGACGGCGTCAGGGCCACGGTCGTCACGCGCGATGACACGAGCGTGACGTTCTCCGTCGACGAGGTGCCCGAGGGCGGCGGTGAGGTCGTCTTCAGCCGTCTTGCGTGGCCGGGCTACACGGCATCCGGCGGCGACATCGTGGATCCCGAGCGCGGCTACCTGCTGACGGTCGAGCTCGACGAGGCGGACGAGGGGACCGAGATCACCGTGCGGTTCCTTCCGCCGGGATGGGTCGTGGAGGCTGCCGCCGCGGTGCTGGCGGCAGTGATCGGCGTCGGCTGGACAGTCTGGTTCCTGGTCCGGCGGCGTCGGGCGGATGCTGCGGCGACGACGTCAGCCGGGGAGCATGTGGGCGGCGAGCTGGGCTCGGTAGATCGCGCCTAGCCCTTCCGGGAGCGTCGTCGCGACCAACCCGTCGAGGTCGGTCCACACTTCGGACCGCACGCGCAGATCGAGCGCCTGCCCGGCCGCGTTCCCCTGACCGAGGACGATCGGGACGGGCTTGCGCCGCAGCCGGGAGACCTCGCCGATGATCGCTCCGACGGAGAGCGCATTCATCGCTCCCACGATCTTCGTCACCGTGGTCCCCGCGGGCTCCTGTCGCACGCGCCGCATGCAGGCGTCGATGACGCGCGCGCAGTCGTCCGCGTAGACGTAGTCACGGAGCGTGTCGAGGCTCACGAAGATCGACACGGGGCGCCCGGTGACATAGCTCTCGACGATGACCGAGATGAGCCCCTGGCCCTTGCCGAGGTCCTGGCCGGGGCCGTACAGGTTCGTGACGCGGGCGATGACCCCGCGTATCCGGTCCGCCTCGACGGCCTGACGGAGGGCTGCCTCCATGCGCAGCTTGACCTCGCCGTAGGGCGAGAGCGGGTGCGTCGGGGTGGATTCCGTGAAGGGCGGCGAGCTGCTGCCCGCATACGCGCCGCCGACGCTCGATGCGAGGAAGAACCGTCCGGAACGCAAGCGGTCGCCGAACGCTCCGGGCAGAGCCTCGAGGAACCGCTCGAAGACCTCGGCCTCGGCCTCCATGACGGAGCGCGGCGTCGACGTCACGCCGCGGCCCGCGCACCAGTAGATCTCCCAGTCGTCATCGTCGCGGACCCGATCCGCGAACTCCTCCAGAGCGGCCCTCAGGTCGCGGCCGGCGCTCTCCGGGGTGCTCCAGTCGATCCGCGCGCGGAACGGCTCGTCAGCTCGGGCACGAGCGACCGCGGACCCCAGGAGTCCCCGGCCGACGATCCACCTAGTCACGGCTCGCGCCGTGTCGCTGGCCGAGCGGCCCGCTCTGCGGGTCGCGCACGATCAAGTAGGCGGGCTTGCCGAGTGCCATGTTCACGGCGACGCCCAGGTACTCGGCGATGATCCCGAGCGCCACGAGGATGGCACCCGTGCCGAGCGCGGTGAGGACCATCTGCGACGTCCAGCCTTCGGGGATGTCGCCGCCCACGAACCGCATCACGATGAGGTAGATCGCGAACGCGATGCCGCCCACGGCGAACAGGACGCCGATCCCGGTCACGAGCCGAAGGCCCCGCGTCCCCGAGGTCAGGATCATGCGCCAGAAGTGCGCCATGAGCCGGCGATACGAGTATCCGGAGCGACGGTCGCCCTCTTCACGAAGCCGGACGGGCGACGTGACGATCCGCGCGGCGACCCACGAGAGCGCCACGTCGAGGTACACGCCGGTCCCCGAATACGCGGCGACGCTCCGTCCCACCTCGCCGAGGATCAGCCGGTAGCTGTTGAAGTGCGAAGCCTTTCCCCCGCCGAAGACCGTCTCGAGCAGGCGCTTGGACACGCGGGAGGCGGTGTTGCGGAGATAGCCGTGCGGAGGCTTGTTGATCGGGTCGGCGTAGACGACATCCGCCCCCTCGCGCATGGCGGTGTCGAGCAGCGAGCCGATCGCGGCGGGGTCGTGCTGACCGTCCTCGTCGAGCGTCACGATCCATTCGCCGCCCGACGACGCGATGCCCGCCAGCGTGGCCGCATGCTGGCCGAAGTTGCGGCTGAGCCACACCGGCTTGACGTAGGGGCGGCTCGCCGCGAGCTCACGGATGACCACGGCGGAACGGTCCGGACCGTGATCGAAGGCGAGCACGACTTCATGCACGATCGCGTGGTAGCCGTCCGGGGTGACGAAGCCCAGCGTGAGGGGCTCGATCTCGGCGAGCACGTGAGGCAGCGTTCGCTCGCCCTGGTAGACCGGCACGACGACCGAGATGCGGTGGACGTAGGGCTCCGGCGAGGGGGAATCGGCGGTCATCGCATTCTCCGTTTGAGAATCTGGTAGCTGAGGCGGCGGGCACGCGCCATCAGGATGGCGCGGACGTCTCCGATCGCGACGTCGGTCCGAGAGATCGTCTCAGGATGGTTCTCCCGCAGCCAGTGGTGGAAGTCGCGCGCCTGCGAGGATTGGTCCTTCGTCAGGGCGACGCTCCACTGGCTGTTGCTCATGCGGAAGGTCGCGCCGATCTCCGGGTCGGGCACGAAGTCCCCCGTGAGCAGCACCCGCGAATACGACGCCTGATCGATCAGGTACGGGAAGTCTCCGAACCATCCGCCGGTCTCGCGCAGCGCGGCGGTGCGCATCATGACGGATGCCGGCTCGCCGAAGAGGTTCGACCCGGCACGCACAGCGGCACGCACGGCCTTTCCGCCCGCGATCCTCCTGCCCAGTCCGCGGAGGCCCCATCCGGCCATGAGCACGCGGCCGTCGGCATCGACGATGTCGCGCCGGCAGGCGGTGAGCGCCACGGTCGGGTCGGACAGGATCGCCGCCTGGCGCGCGAGTACGCCGGGACGGAGCACGTCGTCGCCGCACACGAGCTTGAGCAGCTCGCCGATGGCGGCATCGGTGACCCGGTTCCAGTTCCTCGGTGCGCCGCCGCCCGCCGGCGTGTCGAGGAGGCGCACGCGCGGGTCGTCGGCGAACTGCTGGATGACCGAGCGCGTGTCGTCGGTCGAACTGTGGTCCGCGATGACGAGCTCGAAGTCGACACCCTGCTGGTCGAGGACGGAGCGCACGGTCTCGGCGATGGTCCTGCCGTTGTTGTATGCGGGGATGACGACACTGACAGTCGGCGCGGTCACGTTGCGCTCTTCTTCCGCCGGAACGAGAACCTGCTGTGGCCGACGTAGCTCACGATCGTCGTGACGAACACGATCAGAGCCTGCGCGACGATCGGCTGGAGATGCGCGAGCTCGACCAGGAGCGGGAGCAGCACCGCGTTGATCCCGAGCGACACGAGGTAGACCGACTCGAACCTGATCAGGTCGAGCCACACGTGCCCTCGCACGCGGAACACGAACCGACGGTAGAGGACGAACGCGCAGAGCACCGCGGCGATGTGGGCGAGCAGGAGGGTCACCATGTACCCGTAGTCGCCGAGCCACTGGCCGACCGCGAACTCGAAGAACGCGAACCACAGGAACCCGACGACGGTGTTGATCCCACCCACGATGAGGAAGGCCACGCGACGGTCCTTGATCAGCCGCAGAAGCGGACCGTCCGGTCCGCTGACTCCGCCGATCGCGTCTCGCACGGCCTCGGGCAGGACCTTGTCGTCCGCCTCAGGTGAATCAGTCAAGTGGGCGTCACCTTTTCCGTCGGGAATGTCGCGTTTGTCCCGTCGCGATCGGGCTGTAACAGGTTACCCCAGCGTTCCTGGGAACCCGCGGACATCGGATGCCCCGGCCGCCCGCCCCGGCTCGGGCGCCGTTCCGGTCGCGCGTGCGCGGTCGTTAGACTCGAAGTTCGTGCCCGCGCTTCGGCTGGCATCGACAGGGATCCATCGAGGATCGACAGAAAGATGGAGAACCATGGACCTCCTCATCGTCGGCTCCGGCTTCTTCGGCCTCACGATCGCAGAGCGGGCGGCGGCATCCGGCCGGAAGGTGACGGTGATCGAGCGCCGTCCGCACATCGGCGGCAACGCGTACAGCGAGGACGAGCCCGAGACGGGAATCGAGGTCCACAAGTACGGCGCGCACCTGTTCCACACCTCCAATCCGGGCGTGTGGGAGTACGTCAACCGCTTCACGACGTTCACGAACTACGTCCACCGCGTCTACACGAACCACAAGGGCGTCGTGTACCCGCTGCCGATCAACCTCGGCACGATCAACCAGTTCTTCCGGGCGGCCTACACGCCCGATGAGGCACGCGCGCTCGTGCACGAGCAGGCGGGGGAGTTCGACGCCAAGGAGGCGACCAACCTCGAGGAGAAGGCGATCTCCCTCATCGGGCGGCCCCTCTACGAGGCGTTCATCCGCGACTACACCGGCAAGCAGTGGCAGACCGACCCCAAGGAGCTTCCCGCCGAGGTCATCAGCCGGCTCCCCGTGCGCTACAACTACGACAACCGCTACTTCAACGACACGTGGGAGGGTCTGCCCACCGACGGCTACACGGCGTGGCTGGAGCGGATGGCCGACCACCCGAACATCGAGGTCAAGCTCGACACCGACTTCTTCGACGAGTCGCAGCCGCTCAACAAGAGGGCGACCGTGGGGCAGGTCCCGATCGTCTACACGGGCCCCGTCGACCGGTACTTCGACTACTCCGAGGGCGCGCTCTCGTGGCGCACGATCGACCTCGAGCAGGAGGTGCTGCCGGTGGGCGACTTCCAGGGCACGTCGGTCATGAACTACGCCGATGCGGATGTCCCGTACACGCGCATCCACGAGTTCCGACACTTCCACCCCGAGCGCGCCGACCGGTACCCGGCCGACAAGACGGTCATCATGCGCGAGTTCTCGCGCTTCGCGGGTCGCGACGACGAGCCCTACTACCCGGTGAACACGCCCGAGGACCGCGCGGGGCTCCTCGCGTACCGCGAGCTCGCCAAGGGCGAGAAGGACGTGCTCTTCGGCGGGCGCCTCGGCACCTACCAGTACCTCGACATGCACATGGCGATCGGGGCCGCCCTGTCGATGTGGAACAACCAGCTGGCCTGACCCGGGTTCGGGGCTGCGGCGCGGCCGCCCCCCGTTCAGCGGTTCAGCGACTCGGTGAGCCGCGTGCCGATCAGCTCGGTGAGGCTGTGCGCGTACGACCGCGTCAGGTGGTTGTCGTCGGAATACACGACGAGACCGCCGATCCGGGCCAAGCACGCCTCGCTCGTGCAGAACGCATCGTCCAGGTCGATCGCGGGGACGCCCGTCTGCCTCGCGCCCTCGACCATCGGATCTGCGAAGTCCGCCTCCGCGCGCGGGAGGGCGCAGTCCTGCGGTGACGACGCGTTGGCGAGGCAGTCAGGGGCGCTGCCTCCGCCCTGCGGCGGGACCGCGTTCATCTCCGGCGGGTCCTTGAGCACGACGACGCGCTTCCCCGCCTCCGTGAGCCGGGCGATGCTGTCGGCGACCATCGTCGCGGTCAGCGGGTGGAACTCACCCCGGTCGGTCACGTACAGGCGCGTGCGGTTGGTGAGCACCACGACGTCGATGTCGGGGTCTGCGGCGACCTCGTCGTGCACGCGCGTCGAGACATCGCGGCACTGCTCGCCGTAGACCTCCTCGAACCCCCACGCGCTTCCGGTGAGCTCGCGGGACATCATGGAGCAGCCCGACACGAGGAAGGTGCTGAGCGTCCCGCGCTCGGCGAGGACCGCGTTGCGGAGGGGCTCCACCATCCGCGTGCCGTGCGAGTCGCCGATCAGGGCGACTCGCGGCCCTCCCTTGCCAGGCTCGCCGAAATCGCAGCGGCGGTAGTCGCCTGCGGTGGTGGCCATCTCGCAGCCCCGGACGTCGGCGGGCGGGATGTCCATCGCGAAGGAGGACAGCGAGGCGGCGAGGGGGATCTCGTCGACCGGGCCGCATTGCGCGTCGAACATCGCGTTCGCCCCGTAGCAGTCCGGCTCGGCGTCGGCGCTGGGGAGGGACGGCGGTTCGATCTTGTAGGCGGCGAGCGGCAGAGCGGCCGCGACGACCACCAGCATCGCGATCGCGGCGCCGGCGAACGACCAACGGGACCGACCGGAGCTGAGGGGGCGGAAGGTGCGGACCGGGTCTTCGACGAACTTCTTCGACGCCCAGCCGAGCGCGATCGAAGCGAGGAGGATCGCGAGCGAGATCGGCAGCGACAGCGGCGCCCCGAGCGCGTAGGGGAGCAGCACGATGATCGGCCAGTGCCACAGATACGTCCCGTAGGAGACGTCGCCGACGAACTGCACAGGGCGAAGCGACATCAGCCACGACGGCGCCAGCCGATGCCGCGGGGTGCCGCACATGATGACGAGCACCGTGCCGACGACCGGGAGGAGGGCGGTGAAGCCCGGGAACGGCGTCGTCGCGTCGAACGTGAGCATCGCGACGGCGACCATGGCGAAGCCGAGCCACGACACGATGGCCGTGGGGGTGTCGCGAAGCGGCTGCGGCACTCGTCTCAGGAGGATCGCGAGGAGGGCGCCGGCGCCGAACTCCCACGCCCGGGTGAACGTCGAGAAGTAGGCGATCGACGGGGTCGCGACCGTGGCGTAGACGGAGAAGGCGAGGCTCGCCGCCGTCACGATCAGCAGCGCCGTCGCGATCGCCCGGCCGCGGCCGAGCTTGACGAGACCGGCGAGGATCGCGGCGGATGCGATGAGCACGGGCCAGATGACGTAGAACTGCTCCTCCACGCCGAGGCTCCAGAAGTGCTGCACGGGCGACTTGACGTTCGACAGCGCCATGTAGTCCACCGACTGCGCTGCGAGGGCCCAGTTCTCGACGTACAGCGCCGACGCGATGATCTCGCTTCCGAACTGCGCCCACCGGGAGTCGGGGGCCCAGAGCCACACCGCTCCTGCGGTGACGAGGAGCACCAGGAGGGACGCGGGGAGGAGACGGCGGATGCGCCGCGCCCAGAACCGCGCGAGCGAGATGCGGCCGTCACGCGCGAACTCGCGCAGCAGGTGGTCGGAGATCAGGTACCCGGAGACTACGAAGAAGACGTCCACGCCCACGTAGCCGCCGGGGAGCCGGCCGGGCCAGAGGTGGAAGAGCAGCACACCGAGCACGGCGACGGCGCGCAGCGCCTGGATCTCCTGGCGCACCGGGGTCGCAGTCCGGGGCGGCGCGACCGTGGGTGCGGGCGCAGTCTGGGTGGTCACGGGGGTGGGGCTCCTCTGCGGTAAACCTCTACAGAGTAGCCGGTGCATCCTGAACGTGACGGGAGGAAGAAACCATAGACTCGACTCCGTGACCACAGCCGCCGTCGGTGCTCCCGGATCGCCGCGACGCTATCTCCACTCGCTGTGGCTCCTCTCCGCGCGGGACCTGCGCGTCCGCTACGCGACGAGTGCGCTGGGCTATCTGTGGTCGATCCTCGACCCGCTCGTGATGAGCGTCATCTACTGGTTCGTCTTCACGCAGGTGTTCGGCCGGGACGTGGGCGACGAGCCGTACATCGTCTTCCTCATCACGGCGCTGCTGCCGTGGGTCTGGTTCAACGCGGCGGTGACCGACTTCACACGGGCGTTCAGCAAGGACGCGCGACTCGTGCGCTCGACCGCCATCCCGCGCTCGATCTGGGTCAATCGGATCGTCCTGAGCAAGGGGATCGAGTTCCTCCTCTCGCTCCCGGTGCTCGCGGCCTTCGCGATCGCCTCCGGTGCGACCGTGGGATGGGGCCTGCTGTGGATGCCGGTCGCCGTCGCCCTGCAGGCGATACTCCTCGTCGGGCTCGGCCTGCTCGTCGCGCCGCTGTGCGTGCTGTGGAGCGACCTCGAGCGCACCACCCGGCTCATCCTGCGCGCGCTCTTCTACGCGACCCCCATCATCTACGGCGTGGGCGACCTGCCCGGGATCTTCCCGCAACTTGCCGCCTTCAACCCGCTGTCGGGCATCTTCACCCTGTACCGCGTCGGGTTCTTCCCGGACCAGTGGGACACGCTGACCGTCGTCGTCGGCGCGCTGCTCTGCTTCGTCGCGCTCGGCCTCGGCATCCTGGTGTTCCGCCGCCTCGAACGGCCCGTGCTGAAGGAACTGTGATGAGCGACGATCTCGCCATCGAGGTGAAGGACCTCGGCGTGCGCTTCCGCCGCAACCGCCGCGGCCGCCGCAGCATCAAAGACCTCTTCGCCCAGTCCTCGCGCCGCTCGAAGCCCGACGAGTTCTGGGCGCTGCGCGGCGTCACGTTCGACGTGAGGCCGGGCGAGTCGATCGGCGTGGTCGGCCGGAACGGGCAGGGCAAGTCGACGCTGCTGAAGCTCGTCGCGGGGGTGCTGCTGCCCGACGAGGGCAGCGTCACCGTCCACGGCGGCGTCGCGCCCCTGATCGAGATCACCGGGGGCTTCGTGGGCGATCTGACGGTGCGGGAGAACGTCCGCCTGACCGCGGGGCTGCACGGCATGTCGCGCGCAGAGGTCACCCGGCGGTTCGACGAGATGATCGACTTCGCCGAGATCGGCGGATTCCTCGACACCCCGTACAAGCACCTGTCCAACGGGATGAAGGTGCGCCTGGCGTTCTCGGTCGTTTCGCAGCTCGACGAGCCGATCCTGCTCGTCGACGAGGTGCTCGCCGTGGGCGACAAGGCGTTCCGCGAGAAGTGTTATCGCCGCATCGACGAGCTGCTCGCGGCCAACCGGACGCTCTTCTTCGTCTCGCACAACGAGCGCGATCTCCGACGGTTCTGCCGTCGCGGTCTCTACCTCGACGGGCACCGTCTCGCGATGGACGCCCCGATCGACGAGGTGCTCGATCGCTACAACGCGGACCACCCCACGGGATGACCATCCACAGGCAGTGCC
>Ga0164243_10004229_pt1 | contig 22625 bp, 21 predicted proteins | sample OricompcompostOP_FD_108781 | JGI IMG/M metagenome (GOLD analysis project Ga0164243, IMG submission 108781) | Organic Plus compost microbial communities from Emeryville, California, USA - Original compost - Organic plus compost (OP) | ecosystem: Engineered > Solid waste > Mixed feedstock >...
CAACCAGCCCATAACACGGGCTACCTCACAGCCGTCCAACCCCTGACTGTTAGAGTCGGGCGACGCGCTTCGGGGACTGTTGTGCCCTCGGAGCGCTGCTGGCTTGCCAGCGACATGGTGTTCCTGCCGGCCAGCGTGCCGGCCAAGCCGATCGCCGGTGACACCCACCGGCGACGCCGAGGAGGTCCCCCGCGTGCTCAGCGCCTTTCGCTCGGCTCTCGCCACGCCGGACCTGCGCAAGAAGATCCTGTTCACGCTGTTGGTCGTGGCCGTGTACCGGATCGGTGCGGTCACGCCGGCGCCCGGGATCTCCTATCCCAATGTGCAGGCATGCCAGGCAGGTGCCGACCAGTCGGGCATCTACTCCCTGCTGAACCTGTTCAGCGGCGGGGCGCTACTGCAGCTGTCGATCTTCTCGACCGGCATCATGCCGTACATCACGGCCAGCATCATCATCCAGCTGCTGACCGTCGTCATCCCGCGGTTCGAAGAGCTGAAGAAGGAAGGCCAGGCCGGCCAGGGCAAGCTCACGCAGTACACCCGGTACCTGACGATCGCGCTGGCGATCCTGCAGGCCACCGGTGTGGTCGCGCTCGCCGACCGAGGTCAGCTGTTCCCCGACTGCGCGCAGTCGATCATCCCGGACAACAGCATCTTCTCACTGGCCCTGATCGTCATCACGATGACGGCGGGCACCGCGATCATGATGTGGCTGGGTGAGCTCATCACCGAGCGCGGCGTCGGCAACGGCATGTCGGTCCTGATCTTCCTGAACATCGCGGCCCGCATCCCGGCCGAGGGTGTCAACATCCTCAACACCCAGGGCGGCCTCGTCTTCGCCCTCGTCTGCATCTTCGGCCTGGTGATCATCGCCAGCGTCATCTTCGTGGAGCAGGGGCAGCGCCGGATCCCGGTGCAGTACGCCAAGCGCATGATCGGCCGCCGGATGTACGGCGGCACCTCGACCTACCTGCCGATCAAGGTCAACCAGGCCGGTGTCATCCCGGTCATCTTCGCGTCGTCGCTGCTGTACCTGCCCGACCTGATCAGTCGCCTCTTCGGTGATCCGACGAGCGGTTCCGGGTGGCAGGCGTTCTTGCAGACCTACGTGGTCAACCAGTCGAGCTGGTTCCACATCCTGCTGTACTTCGCGCTGATCATCTTCTTCACGTACTTCTACATCACCATCACGTTCAACGTTGATGAGCGCGCGGAGGAGATGAAGAAGTTCGGCGGCTTCATCCCGGGCATCCGGCCGGGCAGGCCAACCGCCGAGTACCTGAGCTTCGTGCTCGGCCGGATCACCTTCCCGGGCTCGCTGTACCTGGGCATCATCGCGATCCTGCCGAACTTCTTCCTGTCCATCACGCAGGAGGGCAACAACCAGAACTTCCCGTTCGGCGGCACCGCGGTGCTGATCATGGTCGGCGTCGGCCTCGACACGGTGAAGCAGATCGAAAGCCAGCTGATGCAGCGGAATTATGAAGGGTTCTTGCGATGACGCGCCTGGTTCTTGTCGGCCCGCCCGGAGCAGGAAAGGGTACTCAGGCGGTAGCGCTATCGCAGCGGCTTTCCATCCCGCACGTCTCCACCGGTGACCTCTTCCGCGCGCACGTCGCGGAGCAGACGCCGCTCGGCGAGGAGGCGAAGCGCTACATGGACTCGGGCGAGCTCGTGCCGGACAGCGTGACCAACGAAATGGTCCGCGAGCGCCTGGCCGAGGCCGACGCCAAGGCCGGCTTCCTCCTCGACGGCTTCCCGCGCAACACCAAGCAGGCCGACGTGCTCGGCGAGATGCTCGCCAAGGCGGACGCCCGGCTCGACGCCGTCATCCAGCTCGACGTGCCCGAGGACGTCCTGGTCGAGCGGTTGCTCGGTCGCGGCCGCACCGACGACACCGAAGAGGTCATCCGTCGCCGCCAGCAGGTGTACCAGTCGGAGACGGCGCCCCTGCTGGAGTACTACGCCGGCATCCTGGTGAAGGTGGACGGCGTCGGCGAGGTCGACGAGGTGTCCTCGCGGATCGTGAACGCACTCGACTCGCGCGCGTGAACCTGGTGCCCTCCGTGCTCCGCCGCAATCGCGGCATCCAGGTCAAGACGCCCGGCGAACTCGAGGCGATGCGGGCGGCCGGCATCGTGGTCGCCCGCACCCTCGCGGCGGTCACGGAAGCCGCCAAGCCCGGCGTCAGCACCGCCGACCTCGACGAGATCGCCGAGGAGACCATCCGGGCCGCCGGTGCGGTGCCTTCGTTCCAGGGTTACCACGGTTTCCCGGCTTCGATCTGCTCGTCGGTGAACGAGCAGGTCGTGCACGGCATCCCGGCGCGGACCGCGGTGCTCGCCGAGGGCGATCTGCTGTCGGTGGACTGCGGTGCGATCCTCGATGGCTGGCACGGCGATTCCGCCGTAACGCTGGCCATCGGCACCGCGTCGGCCGCCGACCAGGCGTTGTCCGCGGCCACCCGCGCCGCGATGCTGGCCGGGATCGAGGCGGCCGTGCCCGGTGCGCGACTCACCGACATCTCGCACGCGGTGCAGTCCTCGGCCGAGGCGTCCTCCGCGGCCGACGGGATCGAGTACGGCCAGATCGTGGAGTACGGCGGGCACGGCATCGGCACCGAGATGCACATGGAGCCGTTCCTGCCGAACGTGGGCAAGCCCGGCCGCGGCCCCCGGTTGAAGCCGGGCATGGCGCTGGCCATCGAGCCGATGCTCACCGGCGGCAGCGCCGAGACGATCGAGCTCGACGACGGCTGGACGGTCGTCACGGCCGACGGCTCCCGCGCCGCCCACTGGGAGCACACGGTGGCCATCACCGACGGGGGCCCGCGCGTCCTGACCCTCCCGGAAGACTCCTGACCTGCGGTTTCGTGCACCGTGCCGCGCGCGGGAGTATGGTGGACGGCGGGTTCGCCTACCACACATCACCCCGCCTCGCGAGGGGTGACACGGGCTGCGTAAACTATCCAGTCGGCGTACTCATCACGCCGGTTCCTGCGTGCTCGTCAATGCTCGGGTCCCTGGGGAGCGGTGTGCCGTGTGTGCCGGAACGAAGAGAAGCCACTCGCTGCTCTACCGAGTCACGAAACGCGGAGGATATGGCTAAGAAAGACGGGGCCATCGAGGTCGAGGGTCGGGTCATCGAGCCACTCCCCAACGCGATGTTCCGAGTCGAGTTGGAGAACGGTCACAAGGTCCTGGCGCACATCAGCGGCAAGATGCGGCAGCACTACATCCGCATCCTCCCGGAGGACCGGGTTGTCGTCGAGCTGTCGCCGTATGACCTGTCGCGCGGACGGATCGTCTACCGCTACAAGTGACACCGGTGAGCAACGTACAAGGAAGCAGGAAGACGTGAAGGTCCAGCCAAGCGTCAAGAAGATCTGCGACAAGTGCCAGATCGTCCGTCGCCACGGACGCATCATGGTGATCTGCGAGAACCTGCGGCACAAGCAGCGGCAGGGCTGATCACCGCTCGCACGCGCAGAGCGGACGGACAGCTGAATACCCTCCCCGCACCTGCCGGGCCGCGCACGCGGTTCGGCCGACCCCCGGACTCCAGGCCGGGGCCGGGACACCGGACACGCAAGTGCTCCGGACGACACGCGAGTCGGTCCCGGAACCGGGCGGGGAGCACACCTGGGGCAACGATTCACCAGAAGGAGCATCAAGCGCCATGGCACGACTCGCCGGCGTCGACCTCCCCCGCGAAAAGCGGTTGGAGATCGCGCTGACCTACATCTACGGCATCGGTCGCACGCGCTCGAAGGAGCTCATCGCGGCCACGTCGCTGAACCCGGACACCCGGGTCCGCGACCTGTCCGACGACGACCTCGTCAAGCTGCGCGACCACATCGAAGAGAACTTCAAGGTCGAGGGTGACCTCCGCCGCGAGGTGCAGGCCGACATCCGTCGCAAGATCGAGATCGGCTGCTACGAGGGTCTGCGGTGGCGCCGCGGTCTGCCGGTCCGCGGTCAGCGGACCAAGACCAACGCCCGTACCCGCAAGGGCCCGAAGAAGACGGTCGCCGGCAAGAAGAAGGCTGGCAAGAAGTGAGCATCCAGGGCAGGAAGGTCGTTGCCGGCGCGGGGCAGCTGCGCCGCCGCAACAATTCGTGCGTTTCGCCGAAGGCCCTGTATGCCCGCCCGATGGCGCTTCGCCAGCTCTACACCGACGCCGGTTCGCTCATCCGGCGTGGCCAGCAGGAGGCCTGCGAGGCCGCCGCTGCCGCCGCCAAGACCGACAACTCGCGCTAGGAGAAACACCGCACCATGCCACCCAAGGCTCGCGCCGGGGCCAAGAAGGTCCGGCGGAAGGAAAAGAAGAACGTGGCCCACGGCCACGCTCACATCAAGAGCACGTTCAACAACACCATCGTGTCGATCACCGACCCGAACGGTGCTGTGATCTCGTGGGCCTCGTCCGGCCACGTCGGCTTCAAGGGCTCCCGCAAGTCCACCCCGTTCGCCGCCCAGATGGCCGCTGAGAACGCCGCCCGCAAGGCCGCCGAGCACGGGATGAAGAAGGTCGACGTGTTCGTCAAGGGCCCGGGTTCCGGCCGGGAGACGGCGATCCGTTCGCTGCAGGCCGCCGGGCTCGAGGTCGGCACCATCCAGGACGTGACCCCGCAGCCTCACAACGGCTGCCGCCCGCCCAAGCGGCGCCGGGTCTGAGGAACGGGGAGGAGTAACAACACATGGCTCGCTACACCGGCCCCGCGACTCGCATCTCGCGGCGCCTCAAAGTTGACCTCGTCGGCGGCGACCAGGCTTTCGAGCGTCGCCCCTATCCGCCCGGCCAGCACGGCCGTGGCCGGATCAAGGAGTCCGAGTACCTGCTCCAGCTGCAGGAGAAGCAGAAGGCTCGTTACACCTACGGTGTCCTGGAGCGGCAGTTCAGCCGCTACTACAAGGAGGCCGCGCGGCGTCCCGGCAAGACCGGTGAGAACCTGCTGCAGATCCTCGAGTCGCGCCTGGACAACGTCGTGTACCGCGCCGGTCTGGCCCGTACCCGTCGTCAGGCGCGGCAGCTGGTCGCGCACGGTCACTTCACCGTCAACGGCGTGAAGGTGACCATCCCGAGCTACCAGGTCGAGAAGTTCGACATCATCGACGTGCGGCCGAAGTCGCTCCAGATGCTGCCCTTCGTGGCGGCCAAGGAGGCCTTCGGTGAGCGGCCGATCCCCGGCTGGCTGCAGGTCGTGCCGAACAACCTCCGCATCCTGGTGCACCAGCTCCCCGAGCGGGCGCAGATCGACGTTCCCGTCCAGGAACAGCTGATCGTCGAGTACTACTCGAAGTGATCGGCAGCGGCGGCGCGCACCCGCGCGTCGCCGCTTCGCCATCCCTTTCGGCGTCATATGGCGGGCGCCGGCAGGAAAGGAAGAGAAGAAAGTGCTGATTTCCCAGCGACCGGCCCTCGGCGAGGAGCCGATCAACGAGACCCGGTCCCGGTTCACCATCGAGCCGCTGGAGCCCGGCTTCGGGTACACGCTCGGCAACTCGTTGCGGCGCACGCTGCTGTCGTCCATCCCGGGCGCGGCGGTCACGAGCATCCGCATCGACGGCGTGCTGCACGAGTTCACCACCGTCCCCGGGGTGAAGGAAGACGTCACCGACATCATCCTGAACCTCAAGGAACTGGTCGTGTCCTCCGAGGAGGACGAGCCGGTCACCATGTACCTGCGCAAGCAGGGCCCTGGTGAGGTCACCGCGGCGGACATCGTGCCGCCCGCCGGTGTCACCGTGCACAACCCGGATCTGCACATCGCCTCGCTGAACGGCAAGGGCAAGCTGGAGATCGAGCTGGTCGTCGAGCGGGGGCGCGGCTACGTCCCGGCGCAGCAGAACAAGCAGGCGGGTGCCGAGATCGGCCGGATCCCGGTCGACTCGATCTACTCGCCGGTGCTGAAGGTGACCTACAAGGTCGAGGCCACCCGTGTCGAGCAGCGCACCGACTTCGACAAGCTGATCCTGGACGTCGAGACCAAGCCGTCGATCACCCCGCGCGACGCTGTCGCTTCGGCGGGCAAGACGCTGGTCGAGCTGTTCGGCCTGGCCAGGGAGCTCAACGTCGACGCGGAGGGCATCGAGATCGGCCCGTCGCCGCAGGAGGCGGACACCATCGCCGCCTACGCGATGCCGATCGAGGACCTGGACCTCACGGTCCGGTCGTACAACTGCCTCAAGCGCGAGGGCATCCACACGGTCGGCGAGCTGGTCTCGCGCAGCGAGGCCGACCTGCTCGACATCCGCAACTTCGGCGCGAAGTCGATCGACGAGGTGAAGATGAAGCTCGTCGGTCTCGGCCTTTCGCTGAAGGACAGCCCGCCCGGGTTCGACCCGACCGCGGCTGCCGCGTCCTACGAGGGCGGCGAGAGCTGGTCCGCCGAGGGTGTCGGCGGTCTGTCTGACAACGGCCACGACGACGGCCAGGACTACGCAGAGACGGAGCAGCTGTAAGGACGGTGGCCCGCTCCGCCGAGTGATTCGTGCGGGGCGGGCGCCGGCCTGAAAGCGGCCGGAGTTACGAGGAGAAGCAATGCCCACCCCCACGAAGGGCCCCCGTCTCGGTGGATCCGCGGCCCACGAGCGGCTGATGATGGCGAACCTCGCCACGTCGCTGTTCGAGCACGGCAAGATCACCACGACCGAGGCCAAGGCCCGCCGGATGCGGCCGCTCGCCGAGAAACTGATCACCAAGGCGAAGCGCGGCGACCTGCACAACCGGCGTCAGATCCAGCGCGTGATCCGCGACAAGGACGTGGTTCACAAGCTGCTGGCCGAGATCGGCCCGTTCTTCGCGGACCGCAACGGCGGCTACACCCGGATCACCAAGACGCTGCCGCGCAAGGGCGACAACGCCCCGATGGCGGTCATCGAGCTGGTGTCCGAGAAGACCGTCACCTCGGAGGCCGAGAAGGCGCGGAAGACCAAGTTCGCCAAGGACGAGGCTGCCGCGGCTCCGGCCGAGGAGACCAAGGCTGACGAGGCCAAGGCCGAGGAGAGCGCCGACCAGGACGCGGAGGCGCCCGAGTCGGCCACCACCGAGGCCACGGCCGAGCCGGCCGAGGGCGCTGACGAGGCCGCTGACGAGGCCAAGGACGAAGCCGACGCCAAGAAGGACGAGTCCTGACGGCAGAAGTTCGACGCGACGAGCCCGCCGCTCCCTCCGGGGAGGGCGGGCTCGTTCGTCTGCGCCTGGACGTCAGCTACGACGGCACGGAGTTCTCCGGCTGGGCTCGCCAGCCGGGCCGGCGGACGGTACAGGGCCTGCTGGAGGAGGCGCTGGCGAAGCAGCCGCCCGGGGCTTCGGTGCCGAAGTCGGTGGTGGTGGCGGGCCGCACGGACGCCGGGGTGCACGCGACGGGTCAGGTCGTGCACGTGGACGTGGAACCGGCGGCCGGCCCGATGGGGCGGATGCCGGTGAACGAGCGGGGTATCCCGGACCTGGAGCGCATGCGGCACCGCTGGAACCGGTTCCTGCCAGGCGATGTGCGGGTGCTGCGCGCGCGGGTCGCCCCGGACGGGTTCGACGCGCGGTTTTCCGCGGTGCGGCGGCACTACCGCTACCGGGTGTCGGACGCGCCGTGGGGTGTCGACCCGTTGCAGCGGTTCGACACCCTGGCGTGGGGCCGCGCGTTGCACGTCGAGGCGATGAACGCGGCGTCCGATGCGCTGCTGGGGCTGCGGGATTTCGCGGCCTTCTGCAAGCAGCGCGCGGGCGGTACCACGATCCGCGAGTTGCAGCGGTTCACCTGGCGGAGGGTGGACGCATACCTCGTCGAGGCGTCGGTGTCGGCGGACGCGTTCTGCCATTCGATGGTGCGAAGCCTGGTGGGCGCGGTGCTTCTGGTGGGGGACGGTCGCCGCGCGGTGGAGTGGCCCGCGGACCTGTTGAGCCGGGGTGTGCGCGACAGCGCGGTGGCCCCCGCGCACGGCCTGACGCTCACCGGCGTGGACTACCCGCCGGATGAGGAACTGGCCGCCCGAGCGGAGCAGACGCGCAACGTGCGAGCCGCCGAAGAGGCCACGTAGTTATCCACAATCCACAGGAGTTGTCCACAGGCGGCGGGGCGCGCTGTGGACGAACTCCTGCAGCTGGTGACAGAACGCTTCAGGTGGGCCCGCCATCTCATCGAGGGGCAGGTTCGGCACGACCGCCGATCTCTCCTGGGGTCAGTCGCCGCGGCGGACCGGACCCAGCAGCTGCTGTTCCTTCGGCGTGGTGACCAGCCGGAGCGGCCGCCACAGGTTCTGCCCCAGTGCCACCACCTGGTCGTCCTTCAGCGTGGTCAGCTGCCGCACCATCTGCGGCGGCAGGCGCCAAATCCGGGCGGCCAGCTCGGCTTGTCCCGCGGGCAGGCGCTGCATCAGCACGACATCCGCGGCATTGGCGATCGTCGTGGCCTGGGGGTGCAGGTAGGGCAGCACGTAGACCGTCGTGTGCCAGGGGGAGCGCGGCGGGAACAGGTCCTGCGGCGTCGGGCCGCCGTCGGTGACCACCACCAGCGGTGCGTCCTCCGACGGGCGCGGCAGTTCGACCGGGGACAGGCGCCGGATGTTCACCAGCGGGGACGGACGGCCGTTCTGGCTGCCCGCCGCCTTCGGCAGCACCTGCCACGCGGCGGGCCGTCCGGTCGCGATCGTCACCCACGCGCCCACCGCCATCGCCCGCAGCGCGACCTGCCGCGCCAGGTACAGGCCACCGACGAGCACGATGCGCGTCGGTTGGGCGCGCAGCGCCGAGATGGTCAGTGGTTCGCCCTTGAGACCCGACCCGACGACGATCCCACCGCGGTCGCCCGACGGGCTGACCGCGTCCAGCAGCACCGGGTCGACCACGAACTCGGGCGCCACGCCCGTGTTCCGGCCCGGGTCGCGAAGCCGCAGGCTCATGCCGTGCCTCCCATCGGCATTGTCGCGGCGAGCGCGTCGATCTGCATGCCGCGCAGCGGGGTCAGGGACACGCCGACGCGGTCGGCGAGGGTGGTCAGCCGCTCGTCGGCGGTGTCCAGCTCACGCGGGTTGCGGGCGCTCACCCGGACCACACCGCGCAGCGCGACCTTGCCCTCGTCCTCCGACGGCGAGATGGCCATCGCCACCGTCGACGACAGCGTGCGGACGCTTGTCAGGGCGTTCAGCGTGGTGGTGACCTTGCCCCGCGGCCAGCTGGTGATCGCGTAGCTGGCGTGGCCGATGCCCGCCGCGGTCGCGCTCGTCCAGTTCTCCTTCAGCGTCACCGGTTGACCGCCGCCGATCGCCGACGTGAGCTCCGCGGCCGAGAGGCCCGCGCGGAGCAGCTCGTCCGGGCTCAGCGGGCGCGTGGGCACGCCCTGCGACTCGAGCGCGTTGCGGACGCGGGACAGCGCACCGATCAGCGCGCGGTGCGCGCCGACGACCCCACCGCCGCGTTCCCGGATCGCCTCCGGGCAGCGCCGCGGGTCGAGCCGGATCGCGACCCACGTGGTGCGCCGCGCCGCGGCGGGCAGCGGGCCCAGGACCTCCAGGTAAGACGTCAGGGCGGGTGAGTCTGCGGGCAGTGCCGCGCTGCCCGGGTAGCAGTGCCAGATCATCTGGACGGAGTCGAGGACCACACCGCGGTCCTCCAGAGTGGACGCCAGGGCCGACAGCGGCAGGCTCGGCGCGCCGCCCGCCTGGGTGATCAACGCGGGCGTCGGCTCGACGAGCAGCACCGCGGTCCACGTGCCGTCGTGCCAGGCGAGGCCGACCTCCTGCAGCTCGTGGTCCTTGCCGTGGGCGACCACGAGGTCCGGCACCACGACCCGGAGCACAGCGACCCGCGGGTCCTCGGGCCCGGTGACGGACACCTCACCGGGCGCCATGGTTTGCGCGTCCGGCTTCGGGGGCGTGGACACCCGGTCGTGCCCGCGGAAGGAGTAGCGCAGCGTAAGTCCAACCCATTGGGTGAACCACTGCCCGCCCCAGCGCAGCGCGGCGACGACCAGGGCGAGGGCGAACACACCGACGCCCACGTACAGCAGCGACTCGTTGATCGCGAGGAGTGCCAGGCCGATCGCGAGCCCGATCTCGAGCACCACGAGGTTGACCACCGGGATCGGGCCGAGACGCGTGTTGAGGACGCGGCGGCGCGCCGGGGGAGCGACCGGGGCCGGCCGCTCAGCGGGGGGCTGACCGCCCTTGCCACCGGGACCACCGGGACCACCAGGACCGCGACCGCCGGGACCGCCGGGACCGCCGGGGCCACCGGGTCCACCGGGGCCACCGGGTCCACCGGGACCGCGTGGCCCGGCCGGCCCGCCCGCAGGCCCCTGCGGCCTGCCGTGGCGCGGCGGCGGACCCGGCGGACGGCCCCTCGGCGGCGGCGAACCAGCAGGCCCGCCCGGACGTGGCGGAGTGGTGATCGACATCCGCTCGTTCTTCCCCTCGTACCTCTCGCGACCCCGACAAGACGGTCGGCCGGGAACCTGACCCTAGCCGGAGTTGGGAGAAACCCACACCGCCCCATTCCCGTACCGCTATCCTGCGGAACCGTACCGCGACTCGGGGAGCAGTAGGTCGAGAATGCCGTCAACACCGACAACCAAATCGCAAGTCCACGCTTACCGGTTCGTGCTGCGGCGCATGCAGTCCGCGCTGGTCCGTCGGGACTCGGTCATACTCCACGACCCGATGCGGACCCACGGCAGAGCGACGCTGGTCGGGTTCATCCTCGCGCTGCTCGGTGTCGTCGGCTTCGTGATCTTCGGCCTGATCAGCCCGAAGCCCGCGGTGCCCGACTCCGGCAACATCGTGATCGGCAAGGAGTCCGGTTCGATCTACGTCGTCGCGGGCAACCCGAAGCAGCTCATCCCGACGTTCAACCTCGCGTCGGCGCGACTGCTGCTCATGTCACAGGGTGGTCAGGGCGGCGGCGGTGGCGCGTCCGCGGCGGTGGAGCCGACCGTGGTGCCCGATGACCAGCTCCAGGACATCCCGCGCGGGCGGCTCACCGGCATCGTGGACGGTCCGCAGCTGCTGCCCGGCACCGATCAGCGCGCCTCCGACGACTGGGCGGTGTGCGACCAGCTGACCATCCGCTCCGACCTGCCGTCGCAACTGGCGTTGCAGCAGGCCACGAACTCCACCACGGTGCTCGCCGGCGTGCCCAACCCGGGCCGCGAGCTCAGTGAGGACGAGGCGGTGCTGGCCACCGCGGAGAACGGCAAGCAGTACCTGATCTACCGCCTGGAGCGGAACCCCAACCAGCCCAACGCGAACACGGTGCGCGCCGAGCTCGACCCGAGCCGGTCCGGTGTGTACTCGGCGCTGGGGCTCAATCCGCAGAACGCGCGGCGCATCTCGATCGGGCTGCTCAACGCGATCCCGCAGGTGACGCCGTTCACGCCGCCGACCATCCCGGGCCAGGGCACCCCGACGCAGTTCGCGCAGCTGCAGACGTTCGGCCTGGAGGTCGGTTCGGTGTTCGCGGTGCCGCTGTCGACCGGTGAGACGAACACCTACGTGGTGCTGCAGAACGGCATCCAGCGCGTGTCGCCCGCGGTCGCGGACCTGATCCGGTTCTCCAGCGAGACGGACGCCGCGCCCCGCCCGATCGAGGTGTCGCCGGACCGAATCAGCACGATCCGGCAGGTGCAGCCCACCGACGGCGACGCGCTCAAGGTGGACACGATGCCGTCCAAGCTGCCGACGGTGCTGGACCCGTCGCAGACGCCCGTGACGTGCCTCGGATGGAACATCGTGAACCCGAACGACCCGACGGCCGAGGACGAGCACACGGCCGTCTACGTGGGCACGCAGCTGCCGATCCCCGGCGACGCGAAGCTGGTCGACATCGGGCAGCCCAGCCCGGACGGCCTCAAGATCGACAAGTTCTTCATGCCGCCGGGCCGCGGAGCCGTGATCCGTGCGGCGACGTCGAAGCAGTCGTTCACGACGGGCCCCCTCTCGCTCGTCACCGACCGCGGCCTGCGGTACGGCGTGCCGAACGCGGACACCGCGAACGCGCTCGGCCTGACCGAACCGCGCCCGGCCCCCGACGCCATCGTGCGCCTGCTGCCGACCGGAGCGTCGCTCAACGCGCAGGACGCCCAGCGCAGCTACGACTCGGTACCGGTCTCGCCGAACGCGGGCAGCTTCCCCACGCAGGACCAACAGGCGAACGGCACATCAGGCTCGTCATCGGGCAACTAGTCCAAAGCGGACGCCCCGCGCAGCAAGGCTGCGCGGGGCGTCCGGCTGTAGGGCCCTGCGCGAAGCGCAGGGAAGAGATCAACAGATGTCCTCAGCCGCACGGGCAGGTTCCGCGAGGACCACGAAACCTCACTTGGGGTGTGCCCCGGCGCGCTGCCCACGCGTGTGGCGCAGCGTCCGCATCACGAACATCACCACCAGCAGCACCACCAGTCCACCGCCGGTGCCTGCCAGCGCCACGATCATCGGCGTCCAGTCCTTCGGCCCGCCGTCCGGCATGCCCGACGGGAGCTGCTCCGCTCCCGCCGCCGCGACGCCCTCCTCGGACGGCACGATCGCCGTCACGGCCGCCACCGGGTTCACCACACCGTGTCCGATGAAGTTGTCCCGCCCGCCCTGGGCGCCGGGGTGCTGCGCGGTCACCCGGATGCGGTTCATGATCTGCCGCGCCGACAGGTTGGGGTACTGCGCCGAGACGAGAGCGACCACCCCGGTCACGTACGGCGCCGCGAAGCTCGTGCCCTGGATCGGCGTGGCCTTGTCGTTCTCGATGGTCTGGTTCGCCAACTGCGACGAGCCCTTCGACGGGTCCAGCGAAATGATGTTGGTGCCCGGGGCCGCTACGCTGACCCACGGCCCGTTCACCGAGAACGGCGCCACTCCACCGGTTTCGTCGATGGCGGCGACCGAGAGGACGTCGTCGGAGAACCACGGCGGCGTGACGATCGACCGCGGCTTGTTCGGGTCGGCCTGGTCGTTCTGCGGGCACGTCTCCGACGTGTTGCCGGCCGCGGCCACCACCACGATGTCGTTGTCCACCGCGTACCGCACGGCGGCCTGCACGGCGCGCTCGCCGTCGGTGATCGTGCCGTCCGCGGGCCGGCAGTTGTCCACCGACATGTTGATCACGTCGACGTGCAGGTTCACCGCGCGCACGATCGCCTGCGCCAGCGACTGCGTGGTGCCCGCCCCGTTGGCGTCGTTCTGCTGGCGACCACTGGTCTGCTGCCCACTCGTGTCGCCGCCGGAATCCGGCCGCTGGTAGTTCTGGCTGGACTGCCGGATCGACACGATCGTGGCGTCCGGGGCCACCCCGGTGAACCCGATCTGGTCCGGCGGGGTGCTCGCGGCGATGATGCCCGCCACCTCGGTACCGTGACCGTCGCAGTCGTTGAGACCGTCGTCACCGGCCACGACGTAGTCGCCGCCGCCCTCGAGCCGCTTCAGGTACGGGTGCTGCGTGACGCCGGTGTCGATCACGGCGACGCGGACACCGCCGCCCGCCGACCCGGTCTTGGCCCGCACCAGCTGCTGCGCCTCGTCGATCTGCAGGTACTGCTGGCCCCACGGCTTCTCCCGCAGCACCACGTCCTTCTGGCCGAGGTCGCGGGTCACGCACGCGTTCTTGGGCTGGTAGTCGAAGCTGTTGTGGCCGCCGTTGTCGCTGGGCAGGTAGGACGCCACGTACGGCGGCGGCGTCGCCCAGTAGCCATCGGAGCCGCTGCCGCCGGTCTGCGCCTGCGCCGTCCCGGTCGCCAGCACGCCGATCGACGCCGCCAGCAGGACGGTCGCCGTCCGGCCGGGCGCACCGAGCTTCCGCACGCGAGAACCCCCTCGAGTCATGCTCAGCCGAACGAGATGTGGCGCAGGGTGCCGTAGAGGCCCATCACGGCCAGTGCCAGCGGGAGCACGGTGGCGATGCAGATGGCTTCGAAGATCTCCACGGTGCGGCGCATCGGCGGCGAGAACCGCTGGTTCGGGAACACCACGCCGATGACCAGCGCGCCCGCCCCGATCAGCACGAGCGCGGCGAACACCCACAGCAGGCGTCCGGTCGGGGTCTGCGTGCCGAGCCAGCCGATCAGGATGCCCGCGCCGGACACCATGCCGGTGGTGAGCAACGCCACCGCCTGGCTGCCGTTGGCGTAGGAACGGGCGCGCAGCAGCAGGACCATCGTCGCGACGGCCGCGGTCAGGATGCCCCACACACCGGGCGCGGTCGCGGTGGTGATCGCGGCGACCGCGGTGGCGCTGCCGCAGCCGATCAGCAGGCCGGTCATGTAGTTGTGGGCGACGGCCGTGCGGCGCTCGATCTCGGTGTAGTCCGGGAACTGCGTGTCCTCTTTGAGCTCCTCGGCCGTGCCGGGCACGTGCGGCAGCGGCAGCTTCGCCAGCCAGATCGTCGCGCGCGGCAGGACCGAGATCAGCGCGAGGGAGATCGCCGCGGTGCCCGCCGCGATACCGGGAGCCGGGTGCGCGATCACGGTCGCCACGGTGAACGCGAGCACACCGATCAGCGCCGCGGTGGCGGCGGCGATGAACGTCGTGATCCCCGCGCCCATGATCATGATGGCGGCCGCGGAGACGATCACCACGAGACCGCTCGCGAGCAGCAGGTTCGCGCGCAGGGTGATACCGGGCACGGCGTAGAAGCCGGCCACGAACGCGAACGGCAGCCCGCCCGCCGCGGCGATCACCACCCCAGTGGTCTCCGCCTGGTAGGCCTTGGCCAGCGTCGCGCCCACCGCGATGCACGCGATCGCGGCGACGCCCGCGGTCAGCGCAGCGGCCAGGCCGCTGCCGCCGAACAGCGGCCCGCCCATGAACAGCGCGAGCGCGGCGGTGAACAGCGCCAGGCCGCCCGCGATGTGGCCGATGCGCCGCGCCGTCTCCTTGGTCCACGGCCGGAACGTGTCCGGGTCGGCGTCGGCGATCGCGTCGACCACGTCGTCGTAGAGCGGGGGCGGTGGGTTGTCGTTGCGCTTGCGCAGCTGGAGCAGGTCGCCGTCGACGATGCCGAGCGAGGCGAGCGTGCGGCTCGGGTCCAGCGGGGCGTCGCCGAGCTTGGCGAGCGCCCAGCCGCCGTGGCGGGCACCGCCGTCCGGCGAGGTCTCGCGCGCCATGTCCAGCAGCATCGGCATCAAGTCGGCGACAGCGACGTCGGCGGGCAGTGCCACGTCGATTCTCGTGCGGGGCGCGACCACTGTCACCCTGCTGAATACCGTCGTGCCCGTTGCCACTGGCCTGCCCCCTACCCGAGAGAATGCTGCGGGCTACTTATACCGAACGTCCTCGTCCGCGGCAGCCGCCGCCCGTGAATTCCTGCCCGCCGGGCGCCGCCGGATCGTTCCGGACTGTCGGTGGGCCGCCCTAGTATTACTGCACCTGGCTCCGCCCGGGGTCGGTTTCAGGCAATCGGTGCCGGTTCGGCGGTCTCGGCCCTCGCGCGGGCCGTGGTTCGCTACCGTGTGGGCGCTGGAGGAGCAGGGCAACATCGAGTTGAAGAGGGGACCCTTCGGTGAGCACGCTGCAGTTCAAGAGGTCACCAAGGCTTGCTGCGCCGCGTCCACCGGGCGGTGAGGTCCACCTCGAACCGCCACCCGAGGTGCCCCGCACGATCCCGGGCAACATCGTCCAGAAGATGATGCCCGTGGTCATGATCGTCGCCACCGGCGGCATGGTCGTGGTCATGTTCACCAGCGGCGGTGCGGCCGCGCGCAGCCCGCTGACACTGATGTTCCCGCTGATGATGCTCATGTCGATGGGCGGCATGTTCGCGGGCGGCGGCAAGGGTGGCGGAGCCAAGAAAGCCGAGATGAACGAGGACCGCAAGGACTACCTGCGGTACCTCGGGCAGATGCGCGAACGGGCCCGCGAGGCCATGGCCGACCAGCGGGCCGCGCTGGAATGGGTGCACCCCGACCCGCAGGCCCTGTGGTCGCTGGCCGCCACCAGGCGCATGTGGGAGCGCAGGCAGAACGACCAGGACTTCCTCCACCTGCGCGTGGGCCGCAGCTCCCACCGGCTGGCCACCCGGCTGGTGCCGCCGCAGACGGGTCCCGTCGACGAGCTCGAACCCATCGCCACGCTCGCGCTGCGCCGGTTCGTCCGCGCTCACTCGATCGTGCCCGACCTGCCCACGCAGATCACGCTGCGCGGGTTCGCCGCGGTGAGCCTGAGCGGCGACAAGGAGCTGACCCGCGGGCTGGCCCGCGCGATGCTGGCCCAGCTGGTCACCTTCCACAGCTGTGACGACGTGCTGATCGCGTTCGCCACCACCGGCCGGGCCAAGGCCGAGTGGGAGTGGGCGAAGTGGCTGCCGCACGTGCAGCACCCGGAGTTCGCCGATGGCATCGGCCAGATGCGGATGATGGCTGGTTCGCTCGCCCAGATCGAGCAGTGGCTGGACGCCGAGCTGCGCGACCGGCCGCGGTTCTCCCGCAACGCCACACCGTCGCCGGACCAGCCGCACGTCGTGATCGTGCTGGACGACGCCGAGGTCACCCGCGAGGAGCAGATCATCCTCGAGGAGGGGCTCGTCGGCGTCACGCTGGTCGACCTGTCCGATTCCCTGGGCAACCTCGCCGCCCGCCGCGGCCTGCGGCTGGTGGTGGAGAAGGAGCGCGTCGGTGCCCGCAGCGGCGGCGGCATCGAGTGGTTCGGCAAGCCGGACACGCTGAGCGTCGTCGAGTGCGAGGCGCTGGCCCGCAAGCTCGCGCCCTACCGGGTCGGCGGTGCCGCGCAGGAGTCCAGTGAGGACGAGCCGCTGCTGTCCAATCCGACGCTGCTCGAGCTGCTCGGCATCCCGGGCGACCCGATGACGTTCGACGTGCAGCAGGCGTGGCGGCCGAGGCCGATCCGCGACCGCTACCGGGTGCCGTTCGGTATCGGCGAGTTCGGTCAGCCGGTCGAGCTGGACATCAAGGAAGCCGCGGCGGAGGGCATGGGGCCGCACGGCCTGTGCATCGGGGCCACCGGTTCCGGTAAGTCGGAGTTCCTCCGCACGCTGGTGCTCGGCCTGCTGGCCACCCACTCCAGCACCGCGCTGAACATGATCCTGGTCGACTTCAAGGGTGGTGCCACGTTCCTGGGGCTGGACAAGGCCCCGCACGTCGCGGCCACGATCACCAACCTCGCCGGTGACCTGACCCTCGTCGACCGGATGAAGGACGCCATCGCCGGTGAGGTCGCGCGCCGCCAGGAAGTGCTGGCGAAGGGCAACTACAAGAACGTCTGGGACTACGAGAAGGCCCGGGAGAACGGCGCCGACCTCGACCCGATGCCCGCGTTGTTCATCTGCATCGACGAGTTCTCCGAGATGCTGACGGCCAAGCCGGACTTCATCGACATCTTCCTGCAGATCGGCCGCGTCGGCCGGTCACTGCAGATGCACATGCTGCTGGCCTCGCAGCGCCTCGAGGAGGGCAAGCTGCGTGGTCTGGACACCTTCCTGTCCTACCGGATCGGTCTGAAGACGTTCTCCGCGGCGGAATCGCGGGCGGCCATCGGTGTGCCCGACGCGTTCGAACTGCCCTCCATCCCCGGTTCGGGCTATCTCAAGTACGACACCAACACGATGGTGCGGTTCAAGGCGTCGTACGTGTCCGGTCCGTACCGGCCTGCCGGGATCCAGACCGCCGGGCCGAAGGCCAACGTGGTGCGCGCGGACAAGCGGCCGCAGCTGTTCGTGCCCGACTTCATCGATGTGCCGCCGGAGCCCGAACCGGAACCGGTTCCGGTCGAGGAGCCACCGCAGCCCCAGCAGGAGGAGGGTTCCGAGCCCACCGAGCTGGAGGTCATCGTCGACCGGCTGATCGGACAGGGCCCGCCCGCCCACGAGGTGTGGCTGCCGCCGTTGGACGAGTCGAACTCGCTCGACACGCTGCTGCCCAACCTCAACCCGACCGAGGACCGCGGCCTGTCGCCGGTCGGCTTCTTCGGCAACGGCAAGCTGCAGGTGCCGCTCGGCATCGTCGACCGGCCGTTCGAGCAGCGGCGCGACCCGCTGTGGGCGGACTTCTCCGGTGCGGCCGGTCACGGTGTGATCGTCGGTGGTCCGCAGTCGGGCAAGTCGACCCTGCTGCGCACGTTGGTCATGTCGATGGCGCTGGCGAACACCCCCGAGGAGGCGCAGTTCTACTGCATCGACCTCGGTGGTGGCACGCTCGCCGGGTTGTCGGAGCTGCCACACGTCGGTGGCGTGGCCGTCGCCCGGCGCGAGCCGGACAAGGCCCGCCGGATCGTGGCCGAGCTCAACGCGCTGGCCAACGACCGGGAAGGACTGTTCGGGCAGCTCGGCATCGACTCGATGGCGGAGTTCCGCAACCGCAAGCGCCGCGGTGAGATCACCCCGGAGCAGGACCCGTGGGGCGACGCCTTCCTGATCGTCGACGGCTGGCGCGCCCTGCGCGACGACTTCGAGGAACTGGAGCCGCAGATCACGGCGTTGGCCCAGCGCGGTCTGGCCTACGGCGTGCACGTGATCATCTCGGCCAACCGGTGGGCCGACATCCGGCCGGCGATCAAGGACATGCTGGGCACCCGGTTCGAGCTGCGGCTCGGTGATCCGAGCGAGTCCGACATCGACCGCCGCGTCGCGGTCAACGTGCCGGAAGGCCGTCCCGGCCGCGGTCTCACCCGTGAGCGGCTGCACATGCTCATCGGGCTGCCGCGCATCGACGGTTCGAGTGACCCGGAAACCATCGGTGCCGGTGTCGCCGACGCCGTCGCGAAGATCAAGTCCGCGTGGCCGGGGCGCCCCGCGCCGCAGGTGCGGCTGCTGCCGGAGATGGTGTCGTACGACGAGGTGCTGTCGCTGGACAAGCACCGGCACACCAAGCTCGTTCCCATCGGCATCAACGAGGACGAGCTGGCGCCGGTGTACCTGGATTTCGACGCCGACCCGCACTTCATCGCGTTCGCCGACGGCGAGTCCGGCAAGACCAACCTGCTGCGGCAGATCACCCGGGGCATCACCGAGCGGTACACCGCGAAGGAAGCGGTCATCGTGCTGGTCGACTACCGGCGCACGATGCTCGGCTTCGTCGAGGGCAACCACCTGCTCGGCTACGCCGTTTCGGCCAACCAGCTGGACGGCATGATCAAGGACATCGTCGGCTCGATGACCCGGCGGCTGCCCGGCCCGGACGTCACCCAGGAGCAGCTGCGCAACCGGTCCTGGTGGAAGGGGCCGGAGCTGTTCATCGTGGTCGACGACTACGACCTGGTGGCCACGCAGACGTCGAACCCGCTCAAGCCACTGTCGGAGTTCCTGGCGCAGGCCAAGGACGTGGGGCTGCACATGGTCGTGGCGCGCCGCACCGGTGGTGCGTCCCGCGCCGCCTACGACCCGATCATCGGCAAGCTCAAGGAGATCGCCGCGCCGGGCATCATCATGAACGGCAGCAAGGACGAGGGGCAACTGCTGGGCAACGTCAAGCCCGGCCCGATGCCACCCGGCCGGGGTGTTCTGGTCAGCCGCAAGGTCGGCAAGCAACTGACGCAGGTGTCGTGGATCCAGCCCGAATGACCACCAGGGGCCGCCGCAGGCCCGCCCGCGCGCGGGCCTGCGGCGGCCGCGCCACCCGCACCGTGGCGGGTGCGCCCCAGCCCCACACGGTGGCTGGTGCCTCGGCGCGAGTTCGGTGCGCCGCGGCGCCGTCGGTGCCGGGAGGTTCGCCGGGTGCGGCGGCCGTGCGGTGTCGCCCGGTCGCGCGTGGCGGCGGCTGTGGTCGTGTCCGGGTGGCCCCGGGCAGGCCGCGTGCAGTGGCGGGGTTCCGGTGGACCGTGGGATCACTGTCTGCGGGTGCGGCCCAGCGCTCGGTGGCTGCGCAACCCCGGCCCGGCGAGCGCGGAGCCCGCGTCCGTCCCGTTCGCTCGCTCGCCGGTCCGGCCCGTTGCGGGGGCGCCTCGTGACGTTGCGCGTCGCCGTGGATTTCGGGACTTCCAGTACCTGTGTGGTGGCCGCGTTGAACGGCAGGCCGCCGCAGGTGGTGGTCGTCGACGGGCAGCCGCTGATGTCCTCGTCCGTCTACGCGGCGCCCGACGGCACGTTGTTCGTCGGCCAGGAGGCCGACCGCCAGGCGGCGATGGACCCGTCGCGTTACGAGCCGAACCCCAAGCGCCGCATCGACGAGGGCGAACTGCTGCTCGGCGATCGCGTCCTGCGGGTCACCGACGTCGTCCACGCCGTGCTCGATCGCGCCGTCAGCGAGGCCCGGCGCCTCGCGGGCAACGCCGAGGTCGGCCTCCTCGTGCTCACCCACCCCGCCGACTGGGGCGCGGTCCGCACCCGGCTGCTGCGCCAGGCCGCGGGCGGGCTCGCCCGCGAGGTCACGCTCGTGCCGGAACCGGTCGCGGCCGCGGTGTTCCACGCCGCGACGTTCGCGCCCGAGGTGATCAACTCCGATCGCACGGTCGAGATCAGCAACCGCCCCGGGGTCTCCCTCGCCGTGCTGGACCTCGGCGGCGGCACCGTCGACGTCAGCGTCGTCAGCCGCGTACCCGGCAACCGCGGCGGGTTCGAGGTGCTGGCCACCCGTGGTGACCCCAGCTTCGGTGGCGCGGACGTCGACCAGCTACTGCTGGAACACGTCGGCGAGCTGGTCTCCTCGGCCGATCCGGAGGCGTGGCGCCAGCTCGTCGACGGCAGGGAACTGGCCGACCGGCGCCGTCGCCGTGTGCTGCGGCAGGACGTGCGCGGCGCCAAGGAAACGTTGTCCCGTCACGCGTACACCGACGTGCCGATGCCGCCGCCGTTCGCCGATGCGCACGTCACCCGTGAAGACCTGGAGCGCCTCGTCGCGGAACCGCTGAGCCGCTCCGTCCAGCTCACCTGCGCCGCCATCGAGGAGGCCGAGCTACGGCCCAAACAGCTCAGTGCCATCTTCCTCGTGGGCGGATCCAGCCGGATCCCGATGATCTCGCGTCTCGTCCACGAACGCACCGGCGTCGTGCCGACCACTTTGGACCAGCCGGAGACGGTCGTCGCGCGCGGTGCGCTGCTCGCGGTCCACAAAGGACCGCCGCCGCGGCAGCGCGGTCCCGCGAGGTCGGTCGCCGGGCGGCGCACCCCCACGCCACCCCGCCCTGGGTTCGCGCCGCGCCCGCCCACGCCGGCCGCCGGCTTGCCGCGACCGGCGGTGCCCGGGCAGGGCCCGCAGGCGGTGCGCCGTCCACCACCTCAGGCCCCGCCCCGTGGCCCGCAGGGGCCCGGCTCGCCTCCGCGCGGCATCCCCGCCGCGCCGGTGCCCGGTCGCCGCAGGTCGAAGCTGCCGTGGATCCTCGGCGGCGCGGTCGTGCTGGTCGCCGCGGCCGCCGCCGGGCTGCTGGTGGCGTTGAATGGCGGCGAGGACGAGCCGCCACCCGGCAAGGTCATCGCGCAGTACCACTACCAGTTCACTGCTCCCGCCGACTGGACGCAGACCGGTGGCTCCCCGGAGCGGCGCGAAACGGTGGTCCGCCCCGAGGACGCGCAGGACGCGTACGACTCGGTGCTGGTCCAGGAACACCCGCTCAACTACGACGCCACTGCCGACCGGGACCGTGTGGTGCGGGAGCTCGGTGGTCAGATTCAGCGCGACCCCACCCAGTACTCCGGGTTCGACCCGAACGCGACCTACGCCGGCCGCGATGTGATCAGGTACCGGCAGACCGTGCCGGACACCAACGCCGCCATCGACTGGTTCGCGTTCGCACAGGGCCGGGTCCAGGTGAACGTGGGCTGCGTGTACGCGAACGAGTCCGCCCGTCAACGCGTCGACGAGGCCTGCACGCAGGTGATTCGCTCGCTGGACATCAGTGGTTGAATCCACGTGCACTCGTCCGGGTGAGCGCGGCATTCACTCTCGCAACTACTTCCGCGCAAAGCGGGACAAGGCGGAACCGATCATGGCAAGGTCGTCGTCGGAGGTCCGTAGGCAGTTGGGAGCGTTACGGACAACGTCACGACGAAGGGGGTAATCCTCATGGCAGGCGGCTTTGAAGGGGATCCGGCAGAATTTGCGGCGGCGCACCTGAAGGTGTCCGAGGCGAAGCTGTCCATGGACCAGAACTTGATGCAGCTGGCCAACAACATCGAGGCCACGCAGGCGGGCTGGACCGGTCCGGCGGCCAAGGTGTTCCAGGACGTCATGGACGCGTTCGGTCAGAAGTCGGCCAAGCTCAACGACGCGCTCGAGCACATCGGTGAGATGCTCAAGTCGTCCGGTGTCCAGTACGAGGTGCAGGACCAGGATGTCAACCAGCAGCTGAGCTCGCTCCAGGCCGCTCTCGAAGGCCTGTGATCGCGACCGCTGCGTCGTTCACCCCACCTGACACCTCCGACCAGAAAGGACAATCATGTCGGGCCCGATGAAGGTCGATTACGCCACGATCCACCAGGCGGCGGAAGACTGCAACAAGACCGGTGGTGAGCTGGAGAACCTGTTCGAGCAGCTGAAGAGCGACCTCGCTCCGCTGACGAACACCTGGACCGGTGACGCTCAGCAGGCGTGGCACGACCGGCAGCAGGAGTGGAACCGCGCGCTGGAGGACATGAAGGGCCTCCTCGCCCGCATCGCCACTGCGCTGCCGCAGATCGCCGACGGCTACCAGTCGACGGACACCGGCATCACCAAGATGTTCGGCGGCTGATCACCCGGCTGTGTGCAGGGCCCCGGCTTCGCGCCG